>ERZ780207.3406-NODE-3406-length-10181-cov-7.316117_pt1 | contig 10181 bp, 7 predicted proteins | sample MGYA00510977_ERZ780207 | MGnify/ENA primary metagenome ERZ780207 (study PRJEB29588, sample SAMEA2151383) | human gut metagenome | biome: human gut; feature: human-associated habitat; material: faeces | place: Denmark | collected 2008/2010 ... | reverse complement strand
TCGGCCAATCGAATTGCCGGAATCATCAGCAACATTGACGCGGAAAAAAGAAGCCGGATGCAGGCGCAGCGGGCAGCGGCATTTCACCGTGCATTTACCAGCGCAAACCTCTGCGAATACTATGTAAATCTGGAAAAGAACACCTTTGACACTTTCAAAGTGGAGCCCTCTTTGATGACGGCCTTTGAGCAGAACCACACATGGGATGGACTAGTCAGATTCCTTGTGGATAACTATGTGGTTGAAGAGGACAAAAAGTCTGTAACGAATTTCTACAATCGCGCCTACATCACGGAAAAATTAAAGGGGCTTGAGACGGAGCTGCGTCAGGAGTGCCGCATCGTTCTGGATGGAGAGGAACGATGGGTCAGCAACGTGGTCATGCGCGGCGAGATCGAAGATTCCGAATATGCGATGATTTTTCTGCGGGACATCACAGAGTCCAAAGCAGAGACGGCACGGCGGATGCAGATGGCCTCAGATAACGCATCGATGGATCTTTTGATCAAGAGTATGGTGCGTCTGCTGGACCGCTTTGTCGTCTGCGATCTGGAGAATGACCGGTATCGGTTCTATAATCTGCAAGGTGAAATGATATACGCGCCGACGGGAACCTACCATGATTTTGTGGAGCAGGTGGCTGTAAGGTATAAGACGTTGGAGCCATTGGCGGCGGTGGACGCATTGTTCTCACCGGAAAATATCCGCAAGAATTTGCAGGATGAGAACGACATCTACAAATTTGAATACTGCTCCATAGATGAGAACACCTATAAGATCGCTTCCTTCATTCCGCTGGAGTGGGATGGCACAAAGCTGGTCAAAGCACTGTTGGCATCTATGGATGTGTCACAGGAGAAAAAGGCCGAGATCGAATCCCATAAGGCACTGAAGGATGCGTACCGGGCGGCGGAAAACGCAAGCCGTGCCAAGACGGAATTCCTCTCCAATATGTCCCATGATATCCGTACACCGATGAATGCAATCATTGGCTTGACCGCCATTGCGGGTGCGAATATCGAGAGTCAGGACAGGGTGGTCGAGTGCCTTGGCAAGATCACAAAGTCGAGCCGTCATCTGTTGGGACTGATCAATGAAGTGCTGGATATGGCCAGAATCGAGAGCGGGCGAATGAGCCTTGCCGAGGAGGATTTCAGCCTGCCGGAGCTGGTCGATAACCTGCTCACCCTTACAAAACCGGCAATCGACGAGCACAAACATCAGCTCGAAGTCCATGTTGAGCACATCGAGCACGAAGCTGTCTGCGGCGACAGCCTGCGCATCCAGCAGGTCTTTGTGAACCTGATGAGCAACGCCGTCAAGTACACCCCGGATGGCGGAAACATCACCCTTACGATCAAGGAAAAACCGAACGGCTTCTCGGAGCTTGGCTGCTACGAGTTTTCCATCGAGGACAACGGCATCGGTATGACGCCGGAATTCCAGAAGATCATGTTCGAGCCGTTCAGCCGGGCAGACGATCACCGGACGACCAAGGTGCAGGGCACCGGTCTTGGCATGGCCATTGCAAGAAACATCGTCAACCTGATGAATGGTGACATTCAGGTCGAAAGCGCTCCCAACAAGGGAACGAAGATCACGGTCACGGTCTATCTGAAGCTTCAGGAGAACGAGAAGGAACAGGAAAAAGAACTGCTCGATCTGCCGGTACTGGTCGTGGACGATGACAAGACCTGCTGCGAAAGCACCGTTGCAACCCTTCAGGAGATCGGCATAGCGGGCGAATGGGTCCTGACCGGCAAGGAAGCCGTGGAACGCTGCGCGGCGCGGCACAAGACCGGCCGCGACTATTTTGCGGTGATCCTGGACTGGAAGATGCCGGAGATGGACGGCATCGCAACGGCCAGAAGGATTCGGGAATGCGTTGGGGAGGACGTCACGATCATCATCCTGACTTCCTTTGATTTCAGCGAGATCGAAGAAGAAGCCAGAGCAGTGGGCGTGAATGCGTTTATGGCAAAACCGCTGTTCCGTTCTCGTCTGACGGCAACTCTGCGGCAGTTTACATCCGGGAAGAAGGAGAAAAACGCCCGGAACTATCTGGAAGACTTTGCGAAGGAAAACTATGCGGGTAAGCGGATCCTTCTTGTGGAAGACAATGCGCTGAACCGTGAGATCGCAACCGAGATCATAGGCATGACGGGCGTGACCATCGACAGCGCCGAAAACGGAAAAATTGCAGTCGAAAAGGTGATGGAAGCACCGGAAAAGTGGTATGATCTTATTTTTATGGACATCCAGATGCCCATCATGAATGGTTACGAAGCCACTGCTGCGATCCGTGCGCTTGCCGGCAGCCGGGGCAAAGTGCCCATCATTGCCATGACGGCAAATGCCTTTGCCGAGGACGTGCAACTGGCAAAGAACACCGGCATGAACGAGCATATCGCAAAACCGCTTGATTTGAATAAGCTGAACGATGTGCTGAAACAGTGGCTGTGATCTGTGCATTGCCGTAAGGCGCGTGATACTGTTGACCGGGCAATCAAAAAGCATGAAATGAAGAACGCCGAGGAATCCCTTCCCATATGGGAGGAACCCTCGGCGTTCTTTAGTTTATATAGCAGCGGTCCTGTTTTATAAGCCAATCTTCACACAGCCGCTGGGCTTCGTCCTTTGTGCAGCAGGTGCAGTTGAAAAGTTTGCCACGGATGGAACAGTAAGTGTAGTGTACCTTCGGGACTCCATTAGCATCTCGAAAATCAACGCAGCGTTCCTCACCGGGCAGCAGATAGATCGTATCCACGTTCAGCAGCTCCTTTTCACTATGTTCGTGTGCAAACCGCACAACACGCAACGTCTGCTGTTGTACCATGAACCATCAAATTCTTCTATTGACCCTTACGCCAAAAAGGTACAGGCTTTTTCGTAGGATGTGACGATTGACATCCTCAAAAGCATCCTGCAGGGAGGCGCAGCCTGCATTGAAAATGCAGATCAAAGGGGTTTGGGGTGTTCCCCAACAAGCGTTTTGCAACGCAAAAAGTGTTTTTGTATAGACGAAAACATTGCTTGCTGGGTCACTTTTCGTCCGGGGCGCTGCCGCTGCCGGAGTTCAGGATCGCCACGAACTGCTGCAGCTGCTTGAGGGAGCTGACACCCAGTTTTTCGTAGATGTTCTTGTTGTGGAAGCGCAGGGTGCTGTCCTTGATGTCCAGCTGCTCCACGATCTCCCGGGTGCGCAACCCGGCGGCGTAGCCGTCAAAGATGCGGCGTTCGGTCTTGGTCAGGGTGGGGATGCCCGCCACAAAGGTCTGGAAGGCATCGGGCACCGACTCGTTGCGGCACACGTCCGCCAGCCGGGACAGCTCAGTCTGCATCTGCTGGCGTTCCAGCTGCAGCTCGTCCATCCGCCGCCGGGACTCCCGCCGGTCCTCCTCGAACTGCCGGAACGCCGGCGAGAGGATGCGCCGGTGGAAGTTCATGCAGCAGAACACCACGAAAAAGGCGATGAACAGGCCGATGAGCAGCATCTGCAGATTGCCGGAAAAGACCAGTCTCCGGTAGTCTGCCATGGGGATGCACACCGCCAGCCGGTAGGATTGGCTCTCGCTCAGGCGGCACAGCTGGGAGATGCCCGCATAGGCGCTGTCGGGGCCGGTCAACTGGGTCAGCCCGCCGCCCATGCTGCGCAGCACCAGCGTGTTCCGGGGGGCATGGTAGTAGCCGCCGGTGGTGCCGCTGCTGAGGGCGGCATCGGCGGCAAGGCCGTCCCCCGCCGGGGCCAGCAGGCAGCTCAGCCGGTCAAAGCCGGTGGGCTGGGCAAAGTTCTGCTTGAAGTAGCTCTCGCTGATCTCAAAGCCGCACAGCCCGTACATCGTGCCGTCCCGCCCCCGCAGGGGCAGCAAAAACAACTGCACCTCCTCCGAGGTGCCGGGCAGCTCGAACCGCTCGGTCAGCGTGTAAGACTGGTACAGCGGGGCGCTGCCGGGGGTCATCCAGCGGGCGTAGTCCGGGAACTGGTCGGTCTGGAACTCCATGCGCCATTTGCGGTGGGGCATCACGCTGTGGGCCTTGCCCACCTCCGCACTGCCCCGGTACAGCAGCAGGGGCACGGTGGGGGTGTCGGCACCGCTTTTCTGCACATACAGCCCGGCGCGGGAGTGCTCTGCTCCCTCCATGCGGGTGTTGACGGTGGCATCCAGCAGCACAAAAGCGCCGGAACAGCCGGTCTGGCGCAGACGGCGGCACAGCGGCTCGATCATTTCTTCTTCCAGTGCGTTCAGCACCTCGGGAGAGTCGTTCAGCTGGGCAAAGGACATCTGCCGCAGCGCAAGCTCCTTGTCCACCTCTGCGCTCATGTCCTCGGACAGGTTCACGCCCATGACCGCCAGCTGTTCAAAATAGCGCTCCATATCGTTCTGAAACACCGAAAACTGGATCTGCAGACTGCGGCTGATGTCCTTTTTGGTGTTGTGCAGGCTGGCAAACAGGAACAGCGCCGCACCAAAGGTCAACACCAGCAGCACCACCAGCAGCAGGCAGGCCCACAGCAGCCGGCTGCTCATGGGGCTTTGGCGGATCTTTTCACGGTGCCGGTCAACAAAGTGCATCAAAGTCCCTCCTTTCCGGCTGAGCGGCAGGCTCAGGCATTGTCACACAGCAGCTGCCATGCTTCCTCGGCAAGGGCTTCCAGCGTTTCGCCGTCCGCAAGGCGCTGGGGGTAGTCCTTCTGGCGCTGGCGCAGGCTGTCGTACAAGGTTTTGGCCTTGGCGTGGTACCCCACGATGCCCGGTTCGGACAGGGGTGTGTTCTGGATGCGCATTTCGTTGTAGACGTCGTACAGCCGCTGATAGCTCTGCTGCTCAAAGGGATAGTCCGCAATGGCGTCAAAGGCGGCGCTGGACACCGGCATGTAGCCGGTATCGGCGGCAAATTCCAGATTGCGCTGCTGTTCGGTGAGCCAGCGCAGGAACACGGCGGCGGCTTCGGCCTTCTGGTCGGTGGTCTTGAAGGCGCACAGCCCCACACCGGCCTGCGGCATCAGGGGCGTGGCGGTGCCTGCGGCGTGGGGCAAAGGAGCCAGCAGCAGGTCGGTGGGCTCGGTGGTGTTGTCCGGGTAGGTGACGAAATCATTGTAATAAAGGATGGCCGCAGAGCTGCCAAGGCCCGCCAGCGTCTCGCCGGTCATCACCTGCGTGTTGGAGTACAGGTCCGAGATCAGAATATCGCCCTGCACCAGCGCCCGGGCAAACTCCATCCACGAAGCGCGGAAGGTCTCGTTGGTCAGATCGTACCAGCTGCCCTTGTACAGCTCGCCGCTGCCCTGCTCCAGCGCGTTCAGCTCCACCAGACGCAGGGGGTAATCCAGCGCGCAGAAGGGCTTGCCCTGCGACCACTGCCGGTAGGCGCCCGCCATTTCAAAAAAGCCGTCCCATGTGGCAAGGGTGGAAAGCTGCGCCCCGGTGTCCGCCGCAAACCGGGCGTACTGGGAGCCGTTCAAAAAGATGAGCTGGGTGGATTTGGACACCGGGAACACCACCTGCTTCCCGTCAATGATGCCGTCCTGCACAAAGTCGGGCACATAGGCCGCCATGTCTTCGGCGGTGAACCAGTCGTTCCAGTCCACAAGGTTCTCAATGCCCAGAGCGCTGGCGTCCGCGGGGTGGGCCGAGAACAGGTCCGGCAGGTCCAGCGCGCCGGGCTTGCCGGCCTTGGCGTCCTGCAGCTGGCCGCCGATGGCGGCGCTGTTGGTCATGTTGGTCACGTTGAGCAGGATGCCCTTCTCTCTGCCCACCGTGTCGTTGAACTCGGTCAGCAGGCGGTTCATGGGCGAGTCCGCCTGTTCGCCGTACACATGCCAGATGCTGAGCATGGTGGGGTCCTTGGGCGAGAGCAGGGTCTTGCTGCCGCCGCAGCCCGCAAGAGCCAGACCGGGGACAAGCGCCGCAAGCTTTAAAAATGTCCTTCGTTCCATTTTTCATGACTCCTTTCCGCACATTGCAGCCAGAGGGGGAAAAACGGCACAGGCAGGGCTGCAGCCGCCTGTTTTGGTGGGAAAAGCCCCCAAAATCCCCCCAATTTTGGGCTTTTTGGGGGGATTTTTTGAGGGGGAAGCCCCAAACCCCAAAAATTTTTTTGGAATTGCCCCCCAAAAACGGCTTTTCTGAGGGGGCAATTTTTTCCCGGGTATGATACAGTACAAACAGAAGAGGTCCCGCGCCGGTGCAGAAAGCCTGTCGCTGTGCACAAAACGCGTCAACAGGCATCTGCGGATTCTATTCATAAGGATAGCATAAGATGGAGCGGACTGCAAGTGCAGAGAATACCAAAACCAGAGCCCCCTAAAAAGCAGGGGGACAAACAGAAAGGAGCACCCCCATGAAAGAGATGAACCGACGCGAATTCCTCACCCTCTCCGGCGCAGCCGTTGTGGCGCTCTCGCTGGCAGGCTGCGGCGGGCCCTCCGCACCTCCCGCACCTCCCACACCTCCGGCCTCTGAGAGCAAAGAGATGGCCCTGTTCAGAGCCATCAACGAGGTCTGGTATGAAGTCAACAGAGAAGTAGTCCCCAATCCCAAACTTGATATCTGCAAGTCTGTGGTCTACTGTCAGGAGGCTGCCGACCTCGCAAAGTTTACAGCCAGCCCCTTTGAAACCTATGAACCTGAAGTAGACGAAGAGGATTACCGCAAATGGAACTTGCCTGATGATGTATTCCACGAGTACCAACTCCGTGAGTCTGAAATGATACAGGAAATCAGGAACAAATATGGAAACGGAAGCTATCGGGGGACTGCGGGAGTTTCTAACAGCACCCATGACGGTATGCAATTAAAGCAACTGTATCCTCGTAGTCCGAGCGAGGTCAGGGAGTTTGTGCGGTATCTGGCCGGGCATGGACTGGCGAGTCCGCATCCCGAGCAGTGGATGATCGGGCTCTACTGCCCCACCATTAAGGGCAAGACCTATACGGTGGCGGTAATGGTAAACTTTGCACCGATCTGAAGCGGGGCAGGGATGCACGGACTTCCCGCAAGTTGCGAACCGTAATCTATAATATATTGTATCGAAAGGAGCACCCCCATGAAAGAACTGAACAGACGCGAATTCCTCACCCTTACCGGCGCATCGGTCGCCCTGCTGGCACTGGCTGCCTGCGGCGGTGCACCCTCCACGCCCGTAGTGCCCACCGGCAAGGAAACCGAGCTGCTGACAGCTATCAACAAGGTCTGGAAGGAAAAGTACGATGCAAAGGCGGTTGTCCACGAGCAGCTGACCCTCAATCAGGATGCGGTGGGCGCTATAAGGGCTTACGGGCGTGTTTTTGAAGAGGCCAACGAGACACCGCATACGCTTAATGACTCTGACAACAAGCTCATTTTTGGGGAACTCAATGGACTTGAGGACAAGATACTGAACAAGTATGGCAAGGACAGTTTGGCAGGTATGGCCGGCCTCTCCGAACCGTCTACCGAGAGAGAGGTGGCTCTGGAGGATGCGTATTCTTGCGAGGATGCTGCCGTTCGGGCTTTTGTAGCAAAACTGCTGGACAATTCTAATAGCGCCAAGGCAGAGTTCATCAGCATCTACTGCCCGGTGGTTCAGGGCAAGACCTACATGACCGCTGTTGTGTTCCGAAATAACAAGGCATAAGATAACCAGACTTCCCCCTTTTGCCCCGGGCACACTCCCCCTGTGTCCGGGGCTTTATAGAAAGGAGCACCCCCATGAAACGATATGACCGATGGACTTTCCTGAAGCTCTCCGGCGCATCGGCGGTGATGCTGGCGCTGGCAGCCTGTGACGATAGCTGCTCCTCCGGCTCCACAAGCTCCGGTTCTGCCACAGAAACGCCTCCTTCGCCGCCGATCCCTGTGATCCGGGACGGGCAGAAGATCCTGACCATTTTCAACGCAGAGCTGGCCCGGCGAAAGGTGGAGAACATCAAGTTCGAGTACAGCAAGGGTCTGGAACACGCCATTCAGGCAGATGTGCAGATGTTTGTGGATAACGGCAGCCCGGAGTTCCCGTCGGACGAAGGGCTCAGGCTGCGGATGGAGGGCGACTATTCCGCAAAGATGTGGGATGGCCTGCACGAGGCGGGTTACAGCTCCGGCTCCACGGCTATCTTCCGTATGCTCAATCAGTACCGGGTAGGCGTGGATTTTGACCACGAAGGAAAGCACCTTTACAGCATGGATCGTCTCTACCCCGCCACAGAGGCCCAGTTTCAACAGTTGGTGGATGAACTGATCAAGGACTACGGCGGTGTGCCGGGGCTTCATGAGGACGACCCGGTGGTGAATAAGGTAGGCATCACTGTGGTGGATATCAACGACAAGACCTATTGGGCCGCCTACATCATCGACAAGTGGCAAGGCATAGGAGACGGCTGAACCACACCATAGAAAAGGAGCCTACTATGAAATACCAACGCTTTGCGGCCCTTGTGCTGGCTGCCGCGCTGCTGACCGGCTGCGGCGGCACCCAGAGCAGCCCCAGCACCGCTGCCGACCAAAGCTCCGACAGCAGCCGAAGCACCTCCGGCGCGGTGGCGCAGGCCGCCCAGACAGACCGCATCACCGACCAGTACACGCTGGAAAAGAACGTTTCGGGCGTGTGGGGGGAGGAAGCGGTGCAGTGCATTTCCGTCCATGTGCCCAAGCTGGAATGCGACAGCCCGGATGCCGCCTACATCAACGATGAGCTGAACGCCATCTATGCGGCGGATTTCCGGGAGTTCGAGAACAGCGAGGAGGCCGGGCAGCCGGACGGCGAAGTCCCGCTGATCGGTGTGGGCTGGGATGCCTACTGGTACGGCGACTGCGTAAGCCTTGTGTCCGCAGCCGCTACGGCGGCACCGCCCCGTGGCGTTACAGCGGCTGGTGCTTCGATTTTGCCACCGGCAGGCAGATCACCACAGCCGAGATGCTGCAGCGGATGGGTCTGGACCCGGACGAAGTGCAGGCGCAGGTGCAGCGGCAGGCCATGCAGGCCTTTGACCGGGAGATGGCGCAGGGCGCGTATTACGAGGGCCTGCGTCTCGGCGGAGAGCTTTCGCAAATGCGAATGGATACGCTGGAATACAATGAACTGGAAAACCTGTGCCTGCTTTTGCCGGAGCAGGATCAACTGGTGCTCCGGGGAAAGTACAGCTGCGAAGAAGGCTGGCAGCAGCTGGATATGGAGCTCTCGCTGCCCCCCGCTGACACCCCGGTGCTGACCGACACCTACGATGGTGTGCAGGTGCAGCTGGAGGGAACGCAGGCCACCATCACCCTGAGCCCCACGCCAAAGACCGACCAATGGGGAGACATTGGCATCCGGGTGGAACAGGAGCACAGCTACCCCATCCTTGGTGCCTACAATGAATATGTGGATGTGTGCATCGGGGAGCAGGAGGACGGATTCTTCCACCCGGTGGTCTATCTGCTGACCAAAGACGGCGTGGTGGAGTATGTGGACGTGCTGCGCTGCCTCATGTTCGGCAACGCCATGATCTGTCAGGACCCCATCTACTTTGCCAACAACGGCACTGCGCTGGAACGCAGCGGCAGCGAGGTGAACCTGCGCCGGGCGGATGGCTCTGTGCTGGAACTGGCTCCCCTGTCGGCAGAGTGGAGCGCGCAGGAGATTCCCTATTCCGTCACCGGCTCCTACAACTACACCTCTGAAACCGGTTGGAACTGGATGGACCTGACCAGCGACGGCAGCGTTCAGCTGGGCGTGCAGGACAACAGCCGCATCTATCGGGGCGATGCCGCGTATCTGGGCGTTGTGCCCGAGGGCGTGGTGCTGGGCATCGCTGCCGATGAGGAGCTCGAATTTGTGGCGGCGTTCAAGAACGACCAGTACAACGAGAACCTGACCCTGACCATGATCGACGGGCAAAACCCCTTTGCCGAGGGCGAGACCCAGCTGCAAATGACCCGCAGCTACGGCTGAGAACACAGGAGAACGACCATGAAACACAAACGCCTTACCGCGCTGGTGCTGGCGGCGGCGCTGGTGCTGGCCGGGTGTGGCGGCGCAAAAAGCAGCTCCGGCTCCGCTGCCGCCAGCCAGAGCACCGGCAGCAGCCAGAACACCCCGGCGCTTACCGCCCAAAAGGAACGGATCACGGAGCAGTTCACGCTGGAAAAGACCTTCCGGGACGAGTACGGCAGCGCACAGAAGCTGACCATCCATGTGCCGCAGCTTGTGTGCGACAGCCCGGA
>ERZ780207.3395-NODE-3395-length-10228-cov-3.200826_pt1 | contig 10228 bp, 10 predicted proteins | sample MGYA00510977_ERZ780207 | MGnify/ENA primary metagenome ERZ780207 (study PRJEB29588, sample SAMEA2151383) | human gut metagenome | biome: human gut; feature: human-associated habitat; material: faeces | place: Denmark | collected 2008/2010 ... | reverse complement strand
AGGCCGCATCGCCGAAACCTACAATATCGGCGGCTTCAACGAATGGAAAAATATCGACCTTATAAAGGTAATAATCAAAACTGTCGACCGTCTATTGGGAAATCCCGAAGGCCAGTCGCTCGACCTCATAACATACGTCACCGACCGCCCAGGCCACGATATGCGCTACGCCATCGACAGCCGCAAACTTCAGAGCGAGCTCGGCTGGGAGCCGTCGCTCCAGTTCGAGGAAGGCATCGAGAAAACCGTGCGCTGGTATCTCGACAACCAGGCCTGGATGGACAACATAACATCCGGCGAATACGAGCGCTATTACGACGATATGTATAGCGGCCGATAACCGTTTTCAGCAACTCAACCGCATGACAAGCCTCGATTCACTGACCAAAGAATCTGTCGGACGTCTTCTGTGGCGCTATTCGCTACCGTCGATAGTCGGTATGCTCGTCATGTCGCTCTACAACGTCATCGACCGCATCATACTCGGACAGGTTGTCGGAGCCGACGCGCTTTCGGGACTGACGATAACTTTTCCGGTCATGAACCTCGCCACGGCTATCGGTGTCCTCGTCGGCGTAGGAGCCTGCACACGTGTCAGCATCTTCCTCGGAGCCGGCAACCATCGCGAAGCGTCGCAGGTGCTCGGCAACGCCCTGGTGCTGACCATCGTCAACGGCATAATCTACATCAGCCTTTTCGCTCTGTTCCTCGATCCGCTGCTGCGGCTTTTCGGCGCAAGCGACGTCACAATCGTCTATGCCCGCGACTTCATGAGGTGGATTCTTCCGGGGCTGCTACTGATCAACATCGCTTTCGGTTTCAATAATATCATGCGGTCGTCGGGCTATCCCAACAAGGCGATGGTCACAATGATACTCGGAGCAGTCTGCAACATCTTTCTTGCGTTTCTGTTCGTTTATAAACTGCGCTGGGGCATCAAAGGCGCCGCAATAGCAACCGACATCTCCATGGCCGTTACGGCAACTTTCGTGATGCAGCATTTCATAAGCCGCAAGTCGAGGCTCCACTTCGTCAGGGGAATCTACCGTCTGAAAAGGGATATTGTCAGGCAGATCGTATCTATCGGCATGGCACCGAGCATTATAAATGTTGCAGCCTGTCTGATAAACATTCTCATCAACAAGACCTTGCTGGCCAACGGCGGTGACATAGCGATTGCCACAGCCGGCATCTTCGTGACCTTCACGTCGCTGATAACCTGCGTTGTTCTGGGTGTCAATATGGGAATGCAGCCTATAATAGGATATAACTACGGCGCCGGAGTCTATTCCCGGGTCAGAAGCACCATGCAGCTCGCGATGGTCTGGGGAACGGCGATATGCACTCTCGGATGGATCGGGGGCACCTTTTTCCCGTCTGAAATAGCGTCGCTGTTCACTGTCGACCGTACTCTTATCGAAGTCACTGCCGAAGCGCTTCCGAAAGCGATGTCGGTATTCTTCGTCGTAGGCATCCAGATTATCGCCACGGGAATGCTTCAGTCGATCGGTCAGGCAGGCAAAGCGATATTCCTCAGTCTGACACGTCAGGTTCTGTTTCTGATTCCCTTGCTGCTGATTATGCCGCGCTCGCTGGGAACCGACGGCGTATGGTGGTCGTTTCCGCTGAGCGACATTCTTGCTACGGTAGTGACCGCCACTATATTGGTATTCCAGATGCGCTCACTCACCCGCCGGAGCATGATGACGGCATGATGACGGTGTGCCGTCTCATTCAACCGGTGAGAGGCCAAGCCCTGCGGCAAATTCGAGCATAAACTCGCGCGCGGCATCGTGGTCGTTGGGAATCTTGCCGTCTAATATCGCATCTTTTATAGCCTGTTTGATCTGCCCCACGACGGGTGTCCCTTTCAGATTGAAAGCCGCCATAATCTCCAGCCCGTCGACGGGAGGCTGAAAGTTTCTTATCGCATCTCGCTCGTTGAGGTCGGCCATCTTGGCTCTGACAATGGCGAAATTGTCGAGAAAGCGCTTAACCTTCTCGCGGTTGCGTGACGTTATGTCGGCCTCACACAGGGTCATAAGATCCTCCAGATCATTGCCGGCCTCAAAAATCAGGCGCCTGACGGCCGAGTCGGTGACTCCGTCCTCTACAAGAGCTATCGGCCTCATGTGAAGCTCGACAAGTTTGGCCACATATTTGAGATGTTCGTTCATAGGCAGACGCAGCCGGCGGAAAATCCGCTCGACCATCTTGGCTCCTATGAAATTATGGTTATGGAAAGTCCAGCCTACAGCGTCGTCCCACCGCTTTGTAACAGGCTTGGCTATATCATGAAGCAGAGCCGACCAGCGCAGCCATTCATTCTCGCTGGCGGCAGCCACGCGGTCGAGCACGATCATCGTATGCTCGAAATTATCTTTATGTCCGCGTCCTTTCACGACCTCAACACCCTTCATGGCGTCGAGCTCAGGCATGATGATTTTAAGCAGTCCTGTCGACAGCAGCAACTCCCATCCTATCGACGGCCGGGGAGACCGCATTATTTTCTGAAGCTCAGTGGCGATACGTTCGCGCGACACAATCTCGAGGCGCTGTGCGTTGCGGGCAATGGCGCCGAATGTTTCGGGACAGATTGTGAAATCGAGCTGAGTCGCAAACCTTATGGCGCGCATCATTCTGAGCGGGTCGTCGCTGAAAGTAATATCGGGGTCAAGAGGTGTTCGGATCACACGTCGTTCGAGATCGCCTATACCGTCGAAACGGTCGACAAGCTCGCCGAAAGAAACCGAGTTGACGCTCAGGGCCATGGCGTTGATAGTGAAGTCGCGACGCGAGATGTCGTCGTCGAGTGTTCCGTCTTCCACTATTGGCTTTCTGGAATCGCGGTTATAGCTCTCGCGGCGCGCGCCGACAAACTCAAGCTCGTCATCGCCGCTGTGGACCTGAGCGGTTCCGAAATTCTTATAGACGTGAACCTGAGCTTTCGGGCCGAGCCGCTGCGCAACCTCGCGTGCAAGCTCTATGCCGCCACCCACGGTCAGGAAGTCGATATCCTTGCTGTGGCGGCCGAGCAAAAGATCGCGCACATATCCGCCGACGACGTATGCCTCGCGCCCAAGGCTGTCGGCAGCGTTGCCGACGAGATGAAAGATCGGTCTGTCGATTCGTTCAGCGTAGTTCATTCACACATCAAAATATTGAATCTCTTCGGGAGCCGGAGTCAGATTCTCGGGTTCTCCGTCACCGCTGACGGCATAGGTATTCTCGATGCCGACAGCCCCGACATGGGGAATAACGAACTTAGGCTCGAGAGCAATGACATTGCCCTCGGCAAGAATGTCGCGGGAACGCGGCGCTATGACGGGCAGCTCATTGATTTCGATGCCGACACCATGTCCGATAAATCCGGCTTTCTGGCGGTGGCCCATGAAATATTCGTAGAGTCCGCGCTCATGAACCATATTGTCGGCCATCTCATAGATTTCGCGGGCAGTAGCTCCCGGGCGCGCAATGCGGCGGAACTCCGCATGGATGTCGAGCGAGCACTGATGGGCACGCAGGGCAACCTCGGGAATCTCTCCAAGAGCGAAAACGCGGGTCATATCGGTCATATATCCCGTGAAATCGCCCCCCATATCGACCATTACAGTCGTACCCGGACGTATCATCGTGCCGTTGGCTCCAACCGGCAGACTCGGGTCGGAACCTGCGCCTCCCATTGCAAAATCGTAGGGGGAGGGATTGTCGGCATTCTCGCCGACGAGCACATTGCCCATGAAAAACTCCATTGAATCGCCACTGATGCGGAACTGGCCCAGCGATCCTTCGAGGCGCGACACCCGTTCGATCTCTATCTGAAGCTCGATATCTGACATCCCCTCGGTAAAGATATGGGGGATTCTCGAATAAACACGCTGGTGGGCCACACCGCTGCGGCGTATCATGTCGATCTGGGCGGCAGTCTTGCGCGAACGCACCTCGCGCATAACAGCCGAGGCATTGCACAGCTCAGCCTCAGGGAAGATAGCTTTCAGCCGTCGGATTTCGCTGAAAGAGCGCGTATCGAGCTCAAGACCGATACGCCGGGGCTGACGCGCGAGCCGTGAGGCAATCTCTTCAGGCTTGCGCACAAATTCGGTCGAGTCACCCTTAAGAACGACGGGGCGTTTTACAAAGAACACGACGTCGCCCTCGAAAGGCACATAAATCCATCCCGCGAAAACTCGGCCGGTCAGGTCATAGATATTGGAGTTGTCGGCGAGCAGAAGCGCGTCGGGAGCATCGGAGGCCGATGCCATTACGCTGCGCACGCCGTCGATACGTTTCTGAAACTCGGCATTGTCGAGCAGAGGTGTCGAAAATTCATCTTTAGGTTCTATCATCGCTATTCCTGTTTAATTTAACGGCTCCTGAAATACACTCCGACTGCCTCGACACCGCGGAGGGTATCGACACGCATTATATGCCGGACTTTAACAGGCGCTCCGCTGAGCGGACTGACATCGGTGGCGACAACGGCCTCTGCCTGACGGCTTGCTCCGAATCCCCTGCCATACCAGCGGCCGTGGACATCGGCCAGAGGAATGTTGACGGTGTCGACAGTCTGACGCCCGTTGTTATTATAACAAATCTCGAGCCAAAGGTTTGAATATGGATAGTCTATATTATGACGCAACGAAACTTCGAGATCGCCTCTCGAAAGAGAGTCTTCGCGACCTGTGTCGAAATCCAGAGCATTCCCGTAGGCCCAACCTTCGGGAGGCACTTCGGTATAATGGCTGAAATCGCCGGGCGACGTACAGCCCGCGACAGCCGACATGACCATCGCTACAACAGCGGCCGGAATTGAATACCTGACATTAAGCATTGTCCAACGGCTTCTGAGGGGCCTGAGCTTTAGGAGCGTCAGGGCGTCCCCCGCCCTGCGCGTTCTGTCCTTTCTTGCGGCGGCGCGAACGCTGTCCCTGCTTCTCGTCGCCGCCCTGAGGCTGGTTCTGAGTCTTGGCTTTGGGCTGGCTCTGAGACTTGGAAGTCTGGTCGTCAGGTCTGGCACCCTTGTCAGACGATTTTTTCTTCTTTTTCTTTTTCTTGCTCTTGTCGAAACGGGTAAGCGATTCCTGAGTGGCAAGATCGAGCACTTTCGGCGTTGCTTTTTTGTCAGACTCGAGCTCAAGCTTCAGAGGCTTCTCGCCGGCCTTGTTCATCTCAATGACTTCGAAAGCACGCGCGGCATCGATAGTGACGAGGTTGGCCGCCAGATTCTTGTCGGTGCTGTATGTTATCTCTTTCTTGAAAATATCGGTCTTGAAATGATAATATGTTGAATCGGCGGTTTCGAGGCGTATATCCTTCGGAGGCAATTCCTTGGTGCTCTCCATGTAGGTGTCGACCTCGAAATTAAGGCAGCACTTCAGTTTCGCACACTGTCCGGCAAGTTTCTGTGGATTGAGCGACAGATCCTGACAGCGCGCGGGAGCGGTGCCGACGCTGACAAAGTTCGTCATCCAGCTGGCGCAGCAGAGCGGCCTTCCGCACGGGCCGATTCCTCCTATGCGGCCGGCCTCCTGACGTGCCCCGATCTGCTTCATCTCGATTCTGACCTTGAACGTCTCGGCCAACACCTTGATGAGCTGGCGGAAATCGACACGTTCCTCAGCGATATAATAGAAAATCGCCTTGTTGCCGTCGCCCTGATATTCGACGTCGCCGATTTTCATGTTGAGATGAAGTTCTTCGGCTATACGGCGCGCGCGGATCATGGTGTCGTGTTCGCGGGCCTGAGCCTCACGATATTTCTCGAGGTCGACAGGCCGGGCTTTGCGGAACACTCGTTTGATATCGGGTGAGTCGGGCTTGATACGGGCTTTTTTCATCTGGAGCGCGACAAGCCGTCCGGTCAGTGTGACGCGGCCGATGTCGTGGCCCGGCATCGATTCGACTGCCACCATATCTCCCTGCTCAAGATGCAGATTGAGACTGTTGCGGTAGTAGCCCTTGCGCGTGTTCTTGAACACGACTTCAACAATGTCCCAGTCGGCAAACCCGCCCGGAATATCAGCAAGCCAGTTCGTGCTGTAGAGCTTGCCGCGGGGCTCGCCGTGAACCTCTGACTGAGGGGTTGCGGGCTGAGGTGTCGCGGCAGCCTCGTCTGCTACAGACTGCTGCTGTTTTTTATCTTCTTTAGCTGACATTGCTTTTTGCCGCTTTTATTTGGCGAAGCTGACAGCTCGGGTCTCGCGGATAACGGTGATCTTCACCTGACCCGGATAGGTCATCTCGTCCTGAATTCGTTTGGCTATTTCAGCCGACAGTTTCTCTGTCTCGGTATCGTCGATCTTATCGGCTCCGACAATGACGCGCAACTCGCGGCCGGCCTGAATAGCGTAGGTCTTGAGCACTCCGGGATAGCTCAGAGCAAGCTGTTCGAGATCGTTCAGACGCTTGATATAGGCTTCAACAATCTCTCGGCGGGCGCCCGGACGGGCGCCTGAGATGGCATCACATACCTGAACAATGGGAGCCAGCAGCGATGTAGGTTCTATCTCGTCGTGGTGGGCGCCGATAGCATTGCAGATTTCAGGCTTCTCCTTATATTTTTCGGCAAGCTTCATGCCAAGGAGTGCGTGGGGCAGTTCGGGCTCTTCGTCGGGCACTTTGCCTATATCATGCAACAGTCCGGCGCGACGCGCTTTCTTCGGGTTCAGGCCGAGTTCCGAGGCCATGATCGCACAGAGATTAGCCGTTTCACGCGAATGCTGGAGAAGGTTCTGCCCGTAACTCGAACGATATTTCATCTTTCCGACCATGCGGATGAGATCGGGATGGAGTCCGTGTATGCCGAGATCTATGGTAGTGCGTTTGCCGGTCTCGATAATTTCTTCTTCGACCTGACGGCGAACTTTGTTGACGACCTCCTCGATACGGGCAGGATGAATGCGGCCGTCGACAACGAGCTGATGAAGCGCGAGGCGGGCGATTTCGCGGCGCACGGGGTCGAATCCGCTGAGAACGATAGCCTCAGGAGTGTCGTCGACAATGATTTCGATTCCGGTAGCGGCTTCGAGGGCACGTATGTTTCGGCCTTCACGCCCGATTATGCGGCCTTTGATTTCGTCGCTGTCGATATGGAATACCGTTACCGAATTTTCGATAGCTGTTTCAGTCGCCACTCGCTGGATTGTCTGAACCACAATGCGTTTGGCTTCTTTATTTGCAGTCAGCTTAGCCTCGTCCATAATATCGTTTATATATCCGGCAGCGGCAGTCTTGGCTTCGTCGCGCAGCGATTCGATAAGGCGTTCTTTGGCTGCGTCCGCTGTCAGACCTGAAATCTGCTCGAGATTTTCCTGGGCCACATGAATAAGTTTGTCGAGCTCGGCGCGGTTGTTTTCGAGCGTAACGCGCTGCGCCTCGAGCTGTTGGCGCGTCTGGTCGTTTTCGTTTCTGGCGCGCTGGGTTTCGCTCTGGAGCTGATTGAGCTGGTTCTGGCGCTGTTTGATGCGGCCTTCCTCGGCCTGAACACGCTGAAGCCGCTGCTGGGCCTGACGTTCGGCTTCTCCTTTGATACGAAGTTCTTCTTCGCGTGCCTCAAGGAGTTTTTTCTCTTTTATGACTTCGGCATCGCGCTCGGCTTCCGCAAGAATTGTGTTGGCTCGTGAACGGGCCATCTTCCGCTGGATAGCCATTGTGGCGACAACGCTCACGCCGGCTGCAACGAGAATGGCGCATACGAGAATTACTATTTCCATATTGGTATTAACAGATAGATTTATTGGTTGTTACATTAATTGTCAATAAATAAAAAAGCCGGTGCGGAGAACCTGACAAAACAGCCTGCGGCCCGTTATGAAGAGCCAAAGGCGGCGTTGCGGCCTCTGCATCGTGCGGAAAATTCTCTTAGACACCGCCGGTCACTCCTGACCTTGCGGCCGATGAACTTCGGTCCCGAAAGACTGATGCTCATCGAGTCTGAGCACAATTTCATCGAGTCGGCGCCCGCTCTCGGCGAGAACCTCTTCGACCTCTTTCATCTCCCGCAGTTGCCCGTAATAATAGCGGGCGAACTGAAAGGCTACCATGGCAAGCACTTCATCAGGCTCTTTATCAGGAAATTCCTGACACCATGACCGCCAAAGACGGTTGATATTATACTCGGCCTCTCTCATAAGCTCTTCCTCACCGGGCGTGACGTCTGACAAGGAGATTGGCTTGTGGTCGGCCAGTTTTATAGTTATGTTCAGTTTATCTTTCACGGCATCGTTGTTTTGAATGGGGTCAGACAGTCAAATCGCTGATGCACTTGTCGATCTCCCGCAACAATTCGGAGAGGAACCTGCGCGTCTGGTGGATGTCGCCGCCTGTGGGAGCAATGACGGCGCTCGACCTTAGCATTCCGATCTCGTTTTCGAGTTCTGCCCTGCGGGCTTCGCTCTCGGCGAGACGGCCTTCCAGCTCAGCTATCGATGAGAGGGCTTGGCGATGGGCCTGAGCAAGTTTGTTATACCGCTCGACCAGGACTGTCGCCTTGGCCCGGATCGAATCGAGTTGTTGCTGAAGAGTTCCGGCCATGGTTCTTTCCAAATTTTCACAAAAGTAGTTATTTTTTTCGAAAGAACAGTCTTGCGTGCCGAAAAAAACCGTCGGTCAGACCGATTTTCGGGATACAAGTCATCAGAATTGCTTGAGAACTTCCCAGAGACGATGCACCGGGAGCCCCATGACATTGTAAAAGCTGCCGTCTATACGGCGTATGCCTACGGCGCCTATCCACTCCTGTATTCCGTAGGCCCCCGCCTTGTCGAGCGGATGGTAATGGCCCACATATTCCTCGATTTCATCGTCGGGAACGGCAGCGAATTCGACTGTCGTCAATGCCTTGAAACTGGTCGTTTTCCGGCGGGTGAAGACCGTGACGCCGGTCACTACCTCATGACTGCGCCCGCTGAGGCGGCGCAACATCCCGACAGCTTCGGCCTCGTCGCGGGGCTTACCGAGCACCTCACCTCCGACAATGACAACGGTGTCGGCGGTGATATACAGGTCGTCGTCGGCCATCGAAGGCCGATAAGCGTCGGCTTTAAGGCGCGACAGAAACAACGGCACTTCGCGGGCCTCGAGACTGTCAGGATAATTCTCGTCGATTTCGAGAGGCTCCACGATATGGAACGGAATGTCGAGCATTGCAAGAAGCTCGCGCCGTCGCGGCGAACCGCTGGCAAGTCCGAGACGATAGCCTGCAATCGATTTCGGTGGCTGCATCATAATAGGTTGTTTTCTGTCGGTTACCATCCGAAAGCCTCGGCATCGGCAAGCCATTGCCCTTTGGCTTTCAGAATCTGTTCGATAAGATCCCGGGCAACTCCATAACCACCGTTGAAAGGCGAGATATAAGAGGCGAGGTCGCGCACTTCGACGGCGGCATCGCGCGGCGCCACGGCGAGCCCGACAGCTTTCATGGCCGGAATATCGGGAATATCGTCGCCGCAATAAGCGACTTCATGCGGTTCAAGGCCGTTCTCTTTCATCCATTGCTCGAGCACGGGCAATTTATGTGACGCTTTCAGATATATGTCGTGGATTCCGAGAGTTGAATAGCGCGTCAGTAGCGCGGGGGTGTTCGCGCCGGTGATAATGACAATTTTCAGACCGAGGCGGGCTGCCAGCTGAAGGGCATAGCCATCTTTTATGTTTGCCATGCGCTGGGGGATTCCGTCGTTGCTCATCGGTATTGTCGAAGGCGACAGAACGCCGTCGACGTCAAAGGCGACAGCGCGTATGCGCGTCAGGTCATAGGCTATGCTGCTCATTGTCGATACATTTTGATAATAGATTCGCTTAGTCTTGAATATAAATCGGCCAGCTCGGGCGGAAGCATTTTCTTATGTGACTCCATAACTCGGGTGTCGCCGCGCCGCGCGGGTCCGGTCTGTCCCGAACGGGGGCCTGTCTCGACAGCCTTGTCTAGAGTTTCGCGAAGCAGGGGTTCGAGAAGATCGAAACTCATGCCGTCGTCACCGAGAAGGCGGTCGGCGATAGCCCAGAGATGGTTGACGAAGTTGCAGCCGAAAACCGCTGCAATATGCAACCGGCGTCGGCGCGCGCTGTCGGCTTCGAGAACGCGCCGGCTCAACGATCGGGCCAGCAGTCCGACAGCCGGATCGTCGCCCTCTATAAAAATCGGTATATCAGCGAAATCTCTGCGCCGTCCGCGGCTGAATGTCTGGAGAGGATAGACTACCCCCCGGCGAGGCCCCAGAGGCTCCCG
>ERZ780207.3390-NODE-3390-length-10244-cov-2.107567_pt1 | contig 10244 bp, 6 predicted proteins | sample MGYA00510977_ERZ780207 | MGnify/ENA primary metagenome ERZ780207 (study PRJEB29588, sample SAMEA2151383) | human gut metagenome | biome: human gut; feature: human-associated habitat; material: faeces | place: Denmark | collected 2008/2010 ... | reverse complement strand
TCACCGTCAGGTGGCCAAGAAGGAGCGCGAACTGGCCGAGCAGGCGCGCAACGAGGTGATCTCCATCCGCGATCAGGCGGAAGCAGAGCGGAAAAAGCTCGAAGATCAGCGTGAAAAATCCATCCGAAAGGCGAAGGAAGAGGCCAAGCGCATCGTCGAGAACGCCAAGCGGGAGTCGGAGACCATGATCGCCGAGCTTCGCGCCATGAAAAAAGCGGGCGGCGCGCAGGAGCACGAAATTCAAAAGGTCAAAAAACAGATGGAAAAGGCGCAGGACGAATTGGCCGACAAGAAGGAAGTGGGCGGCGAAATTCCAAAGAGCGTCAAGGCGGGCGATATGGTGCACATCGCCTCCATGGATGTGGACGCGACGATCGTTGCGCCTGCGGACAGCAAGGGCTATGTGCAGCTCAAGGTCGGCATGATGAAAATGCGCGCGCCGCTTTCCGATCTGCGAACGCTGACGGCGACGCAGCAGCTCGTCAAAAAGGAGCAAAAAAAGCTGGAACGCAAGAAATCCATGCGGGAAGCCCGGGTGGATATCACCACGCGAGCCGTTCGGCAGGAGCTGGATGTGCGCGGCATGGCGCTGGATGAAGCGATTCCCGAGGTCGAGAAATTCATCGACGACGCGATGCTCTCTTCGCTCGGCGAGGTCAGCATCATTCACGGAAACGGAACCGGCGTTCTGCGCGCCGGCATACAGGATTGCCTGCGCCGCCATCCGTGCGTGAGCAGCTTCCGCCTCGGCCGGTATGGCGAAGGCGAAACCGGCGTAACCATCGTCTCCCTGAAATAACGGCCTCAAAACGCCCTGTCATGGTGATGGAGGGCAGACTGCGGACAATAAGCTATTCTCCCCCTTACGGGGGGAGAATAGCCCTTCCTGCAAATGAAAGAATCTGTGAATTTCTTGATTTTGCTATTCAAGCCAAGTTTGCTTATGTCAACAAACGAGCGCCCTGTCATGGTGACGGGGCGTTTTTGCGATTCAACCGAACAACCGAAAAGATACGCGGGTCTGCGCGTGAAAAAACAGAAATTCGGGGAAACTACCTGCGAGGTGAGCGGGATGGATCAAAGGGAAGTGCTCCGAAAAATGGCGTTCACGGCGCTGGGGCTTGTGCTGGCGATTGAAATTGTGGCGATTGCCGGCGCGGACGCGCAGCCTGCCGAAAGCGTTTACGCGCAGGGAGAATATGTTCAGACGCTGGAAGGAGCGAAAAGCCCGTTTGCGGACGTTGTGCAGACGGTGATGCCCTGCGTTGTCGGCGTTAGCAACCGGGCGAATACGTTCAATATGATTAGCGGGCAAACGGAATTGATTGAGCAGGCGACGGGCTCCGGCGTTGTGGTGACGACGCAGGGGCATGTGGTGACCAATTACCACGTGATTGAAGGCGCAAACGACGTGCAGGTGCTCAGTCAGGGACGGTATTTGAAAACTGAGATCGTCGGTTATGACGAGCTGACGGATTTGGCCGTTCTGCGCGTGATGGAGGACGTTCATCTGCCCGCCGTCAAGATGGGGGATATCGCGCAGGTTCGCGTCGGCGACTGGGCCATCGTCATCGGCAATCCGCTGGGCAAGCAATTTGCGGATACGGTGACGGTCGGCGTTGTTTCAGCGCTGAACCGGGAATTGGAGGGATCATCCATCGTCAAAATGCTGCAAACCGACGCGGCGATCAATTCGGGAAACAGCGGCGGCGGTCTGTTTAATACACGCGGCGAGCTGATTGGCGTTCCGTCTCTCAAATTCAGCTCGAACGGGAAGGACGACGTGGCCTCCATCGAGGGCATTGCGATGGCCATTCCGGTGGACGTTGTTCAACCGGTCGTAAACAACATCACCCAATACGGCAGGGTGACGCGCCCGAAGCTCGGCATTTCCGTCATAACCATCCGCGGAAGCGACAAACCGACCGTCGGTTTTATTCCGGCCGGCGTCTATGTTAGCTCGGTTTCTCCGGGAAGCGCGGCAGAAAAAGCCGGGATCAAGCCGAACGACATCATTATCCGGATGGATGGCAAACGGATAACACTCCATACCGATTTGACCAACCGGCTGGCGGCGCATTCGGCCGGAGACGTGGGGGCACTGACGGTCTATCGAATCCCCGGTCTGGAAAAGCTGACGCTGCAGGATGCGATTCCCGCAGGAGAGGAGCTTGAATTGACCATTACGCTTGAAATGCCGTCGCAGGATGCGTAATAACGGGCGGACAGGGCGCATACGCTGGCATGACGGCAGGGAGGGATGTTATGCAAGCGTATGACCTTTATCAGGATATCGCCCAGCGAACACAGGGCGATGTTTATGTCGGCGTTGTCGGCCCCGTGCGGACAGGCAAATCGACCTTTATTCGCCGGTTGATGGAAAAAATGATCATTCCGGCCATTGAAAACGCGCATATTCGAGCGCGCGCACAGGACGACCTGCCTCAAAGCGGGTCGGGGCGCACCGTGATGACGACCAAACCGGCGTTTATTCCGTCGGAAGCGGTGGATATCGCACTGCCCAGCGACAGCCATGTTCGCCTGCGCTTTGTTGACAGCGTCGGCTACATGGTGGAAGGCGCGCTGGGCACGACGGAGGGCGAAGCGCTGCGAATGGTTCGCACACCGTGGGCCGACGAGGAGATGCCCTTCGAGCGCGCAGCCGAATTGGGGACGCAGAAGGTCATCACCGAACATTCGACCATCGGCCTGGTGGTAACGACGGACGGCAGCGTGACCGATTTGCCGCGCACGGCATATATTCCGGCAGAGGCGCGCGTGATTGCGGAACTAAAAAGCCTCGGAAAACCGTTTGCGATCATCCTGAACACGCAAAACGCGGCGACAACCAAGACGCAAAGCCTGCGAAAGGCGCTCGAAGAGGATTATGCGGTTCCCGTGGTCGCCATGAACGTGGAGGAAATGGACGAAGAGGACATTTGCGGCCTGCTGGAGCAGGTGCTCGGACAATTCCCCGTGGTTCAAATGAACATTCAAACGCCGGAATGGCTCGGCGCGCTGGATGAAACGCATTGGCTCGTCAAGAGCCTGATGGACAGCTTACAGCAATCGGTCGCGGGAACGCTCCGAATCGGGGAGGCCGATGCCTTCACGCAGGCGCTCAGACAGAACGAGTATCTGGACGATGTGGCCGTTCGAAGCGTTGACCACGGAAGCGGCTGCGTCGGCATGCAGATGGTGCTCAAGGAAGGACTGTTCAATCAGGTGCTGGCGGAACAATGCGGCACCGAGATTCGAAGCGACGCGCATCTGCTGGCGCTGCTGCGGGAATTGGTCGCGGCAAAAAAGGAATACGACCATGTGGCGCAGGCGCTGCAATCCGTTCGGGAAACGGGGTATGGGTTGGTGCCGCCGCAGCTTGACGAATTGACGCTTCAGGAGCCGGAAATCATGGGGAAGGGCGGAAAATTCGGCGTTCGTCTGCGAGCAAGCGCGCCGAGCCTGCATCTGATCCGCGTGGATATCCAGACCGAGGTTTCGCCGGTCGTCGGCACGGAGCAGCAGTCCGAAGAAATGCTGCGGTATCTCATGGAAGGGTTCGAGCAGGATCCGCAGAAGCTCTGGCAGAGCAATCTGTTCGGCAAGCCGCTTTCCGATCTGGTGCGGGAAGGGCTTTCCAACAAACTGATGCACATGCCGGAGGACACACAGCTCAAGGTTCAGCAGACGCTTGAAAAGATCATCAACGAAGGGAACGGCGGAATGGTATGCATTCTGCTCTGATCTCAAGTCAAAGCGAGAGGATCGCCGGATGTAAAACAGACCGGCGGTCTTTTTTGATACACGGGAAATTGCGTAAAATCATCCACGTAAGCGAGAGCCTGATGCCTGGCAGACTTTGACGGAGTTGAAGGCGGGCTCGACCCGCTTTGCTGTTTGTGAAGAAAAACGTGGTTTTCTTTTTGAAAAAGCGCGGCGAAAAGTGCCGACAGACGGCAGAAAACGAACGAAACATAGGGAAACGCTGGTTAGAGAAAAAACTAACGATGAAGAAAAGTGGAAACTCTGTTTTCATTTTAGCATTTCTATGCTATAATGACTCCTGACATTTCATTCAAGTCCATGGCATGTCTCAGACACGTCATCTTGAAAAGCGAAGGGAGGAACTTGTCTGTGGCTACTACCCAGACATTTGGCGGAGGCGTCCATCCCCGCGAGATTGGCAATGGCAAGAATGCAACCCAATCCCAGCAGATCGTGAACGCGGCCGCCCCGGCTCGTGTGACGATTGCGATGGCTCAGCACGGTGGCGCACCTGCGGTGTGCTGCGTGAAGGTGGGTCAGACGGTAAACATGGGCCAGATCATCGGAGAGGCTCAGGGATTCATTTCCGCGCCGGTTCATGCGTCCGTTTCCGGCAAGGTTGTGGCGATTACCACCTGCACCGTGGCGAGCGGAAAGAGCGTTCCCGCTGTCGTGATCGACAACGACTTTGAGGATCGCTGGGACGAGTCCGTAAAGCCGTGCGACAATGTTGATGCGCTGAGCGCGGCGGATATCGCATCCATCGCGGCGCGCTGCGGCATCGTCGGCATGGGCGGCGCGGCTTTCCCGACCAATGTGAAGCTCGACACTTCTAAATTGGAAGAAAAGCCCGATACGCTGATCGTCAACGGCAGCGAATGCGAGCCGTATCTGACGAGCGATCACCGCATTATGGTGGAAAACGCCGAGCAGATTGTGGACGGCATCGCACTGGCGATGAAGGCCAGCGGCGTGGCCTGTGCGAAGGTCGGCATTGAGGACAACAAGCCCGACGCCATCGCGGCCATGCGCGAGGCGGCTTCCGGCAAGCAGAACATCGAGGTCGTTTCTCTGCCCGCGCGCTATCCGCAGGGCTTTGAAAAGACGCTGATCTATTCGCTGACGGGTCGCATTGTGCCCAATGGCAAGCTGCCGTCCGCGGCGAAGTGCGTCGTGATGAACGTGGGCACCTGCGCGGCGCTTTCTGCGGCCGTGCGCAAGGGTCAGCCGCTCATCGACCGCGTTGTGACCGTGACCGGCCGCGTGGCCAACCCGGCCAACTTCCGCGTCCGCATCGGTGCGCCGCTGCTGGATCTGATCGATCAGGCCGGCGGCCTGACCGAAGGCGTGCGCAAGCTGGTTGTCGGCGGCGCGATGATGGGCAATGCGGTTCCGACGCTGAATCTGCCGATCACCAAGAACTTCGGCGGTTTCCTCGCGCTGGGCGAGGAAGCGATTTCCGCCGAGGAATCCGCCTGCATCCGCTGCGGCCGCTGCATGCGCGCCTGCCCGATGAAGCTCATGCCCGCGAAGATCGACGCGCTCGTTCGCCACGGCGACTACGACGGCGCGATTGCAGCCGGCGCGATGAACTGCATGGAATGCGGAAGCTGCACGTTCGCCTGCCCGGCCAAGCGCGAGCTTACGCAGAGCTGCCGCGTGGCCAAGGCGATCGCCAGAACGAAAGCCAAAAAGTCCTAATTGAGTACGGAGGAACGTGAAAATGTCCAAGTATGTGATTTCGTCTTCTCCGCATCTGCGCGATAATGTCTCGACCACGAGCATCATGCGGGATGTCTGCATTGCGCTGCTGCCCGCTGCCGTCGCCGGTGTGCTGTTCTTCGGCTATCGCTCGGCGATCATCCTCGCATTGTCTGTCGCGGCTGCGGTTCTGAGCGAGTGGCTGTATTGCAAGGCCGCTCATTGCCGCAACACGATCGGCGATTTCAGCGCGGTCGTGACCGGCATGCTGCTGGCGATGAACCTGCCGTCCACCGTGCCGTACTGGATGCCGGTGATCGGTTCTGTCATCGCCATCCTGCTGTGCAAGATGATCTTCGGCGGTATCGGCCAGAACTTCATCAACCCGGCGCTCGCCGCGCGCGCGATTCTGGCGCTGTCCTGGGCGAGCCTGATGAACACGTTCGCTACCCCTGCGTTTGGCAATCTGGCCGGCGTTGACGCTGTGGCGAGCGCGACCCCGATCGGCGCGGCGGCTGGCACCTACACGCTGGGCCAGCTTTTCCTGGGCAACATTCCGGGCACCCTCGGCGAGACCTGCAAGCTGGCGCTGCTGATCGGCGCGGCCTACCTCTTCTATAAGAAGGTTATCACCTGGCACATCCCGGCGGCCTTTATCGGCACGTTCGCGGTATGCTATCTGCTGAAGACCGGCTTTGATGTGAACGCGACGCTGGCGCAGCTCCTTTCCGGCGGCCTGATTCTCGGCGCGTTCTTCATGGCGACCGATTATTCCTCTTCTCCGGCGACGGCGAAGGGCAAGATCGTGTTCGGTATTGGATGCGGTCTGCTGCTGTTCATCATCCGTGCCTACGCGAACTACCCCGAAGGCTGCTCCTTCGCGATTCTGTTCATGAACGTCTGCACGCCCCTGATTGACCGCTTCACCGCGCCGCATCCGTTTGGGGAGGTGAAAAAGCATGGCTAATCAGAAGAAAACCTTCATGAGTGTCCTGCTGAACGGCCTGATTTGGGAGAATCCGACGTTTGTGCTGATGCTGGGCATGTGCCCGACGCTGGCCATCACCACGTCCGGCATGAACGGCATCGGCATGGGTCTGGCGGTTACGGCTGTGCTGATTTTCTCGAATCTGTTCATCAGCCTGCTGCGCAACATCATCCCGGACAGCGTGCGCATTCCGGCGTACATCATCATCATCGCGTCCTTCGTGACGATGATTGACATGCTGCTTAAGGCATTCCTGCCGGATTTGTCGCAGGCGCTGGGCATGTTTATCCCGCTGATTGTCGTCAACTGCATCATCTTTGCCCGTGCGGAGTCCTTCGCGTCAAAGAATCCGCCGGTGCTGAGCATTGCGGACGGCCTGGGTATGGGGCTGGGCTTTACCTTTGCCATCACGCTGCTGTCCGTCATCCGTGAGCTGCTGGGCAACGGCACGTTCTTTGGTCTGCAGGTGATGCCCGCCAGCTATCAGCCGATGGGCATCATGACGCAGGTTCCCGGCGGCTTCATCACGCTGGGGCTGTCGGTGATGGTGCTGCTGGGCGACGAAGGCACGCTGGCGGCGTATGGCAGCGTGATGCACATGCTGAATCACTCGCTCATCAAGCTGACGCTGTTCATCGCGGCGGGCGTGGTGTACATGAACCTGCACGCGCTGAATCTTGATGATATCCGCGGCTTCGGGCGCAAAAAGCCGCTGCTGCACATTGCGTTCCTGCTGGGGGCGCTGAGCATTGCGTGCATCCCGCCGCTGGGCAGCGGGTACAACAGCAAGAGTCTGCTGCACGAGGGGCTGCTGGAACTGATTGGCGAAATGCAGGCGGCAGGCAGCGCGTGGATGGGCTACAAGGCGATTGAAGTGCTCTTCCTCATCAGCGGCGGACTGACCGTCGCGTACATGGCGAAGCTGTACATCTGCATTTTCTGGCAGAAGCACCCGACCCGTCAGGCGGAATTCGACGGCATGACGCACTACATGAACGGCACAACCGCGTTTGCACTGCTGGGCAGTGCGGCGGCGCTCCCCTTCCTGGGCGCACTGCCGGGGCTGCTGCTCACGCCGTTCGGGGCAAAGAGTGCGTCGTTCTTCGGCGTACCCGCGCTGAAGGAAGCGATTGCGTACTTCTCGGCGGAGAATCTGCAGGGCGCGGCGATTTCCATCATCATCGGCGCGGCGGTGTTCCGCTGCATTTTCAATCTGCGCGCGGATAAAAAGGCCGTGCAGAGCGCCGCGGCTGAATAAGAAACCATATGCAAAACCGCCCGAACGAAGCGTTTCGTTCGGGCGGTCGTTTATTCTGTTTACAGCCAGCTCAGCACTGTATTGCAGAGGTACTTCCCCTTGATATACTTGCCAAGCTCCCGCGCTTTGGCGTAAGCGCTCGCGGCTGCGGCATGGGAAAAGGCGCGCACCTCTTCCGGCGAAGCGCGGCGCTCGTACAGCTTCTCACGCTCTTCAAGAAATCCCTGCTGCATCTCGTCAAAAACGGGGATCACAAGGTCATTGGCGATCTCATCGTACCGGCGGTAGCAAAGCTCGCCGATTTCCTGAAACGCCCACCACGCGGAGCCGAGATCGTACTCGCCGCACTCGCCCCAGGTGTAAGCCTCCGGCAGGCCTTCGCCCGCCGCGAATACCGGAACATAGACCGCGAGCTTGGCTGCCGCGCAGGCGACCCACATGCATCCGGCTGCCGGCGATGTATCCGGCCGCAGATCATACACCATGGAAACGACCGTTCCGCCCTGTCCTACGCTTGTGCTTGTTGTCATCCAAAGCGGGTTATGATGCACGCCCGCTTCCGGTGCAAGGGATAGGTCAAACCGCGTGCCCTCCATCGTGCTTGTGAGAGCATGCATCACGTCGCGCGCCGTGAGTTTGCGCTGCGGTTTGGCACAATAGACCTTCGCAAACGGATCGGAATCCACGTTACAGAGCGTATGCAGACAATCCCAGCGGCGCATACGGTTCACCGGCCAATCCGCGCCGCCGTAGGTGTCGTTTGCAAGCGGGCCCGTGCCGTATATCTTCGTGAAGTTGAACGGCTCTCCCTCCTTCCAAAGACCGTTTTCAAGAGCATAGGAACGGAGGTTTTTAGAGCAAATGAAGTTCTTCGTATCGGAGAAATCGATCTCCTGCGTGCCGAAGCAGTTGGGACGGCACTCAACCTCGTCATCGCCAACGCGCTTGGCCACCCATTTTCCGCCGGGAACGAGTTCCAGGAAAAATCCTTCCTCCGGATCGGCCACGGCCATGCAGACCGCACCCGCCGCGCCGTCGATGGAGGAAACGGTGTAGCCGTATTCCTCGATCAGTTCGCCGATCATTTCAATGGCCTGACGCGCCGTGCGGCCGCGTTCCAAAAGCAGAAGCGTGATGTCGTCGGCTTCCAGAATGTCTTTTTCGGTCTGGCAGTTGCGGAATTCATATACGCCCATCATACCGACAGACACCTGATTCTCGTTCATTCCGTCCGCCCAGGAGATGGGGCGTGTGCCGGTCTCATACGCGCACGCCGTATAGGTGTAGGCATACGTTTCCGCCGCCTGCGGGATATGATGGCCCTTCACGGCAAGGAAATATTCGTCCGGTGTATGGACGATGTGCGGCTTAAAGTGTGTGTGGCCGGGGCAGCCGGGCCAGTCGTCGTTTGCTCCGGCGAGCACTGCGCCGCTCACTGTCGTATTTCTGCCGGCAATAAGACCAAAGCACATAATCAATTCTCCTTTTCTGCCGTTTCCGGCTTATAGGTCGCTTTCGCGGCGATAAAGTAAATGATGCCCGTGGCAAGGAAGCTGAAGAGCACCTGTCCGATGGAATCGCACACGCCCGGAAGGAGCTTTGCCGCGAAATAGATCGCCGCACCGGCAACCCACGAGATAACGCCCGTCCAGTTGATGCCGTTTTTGTACCAGTAGGGGCCGTTTTTGTTGTTGAACTGCGTGATGTCGTACTTCTGGCCGCGGACGAGATAATAGTCCACCACAAGCACCGCAATGCACGGCGGGAACACTGCGCCAAGATAGCCAAGGAAAACCTGGAACGTATCCAGGAACGAGCCAAGCACGAGCGGCGTGAGCGCAAGCAGCATCGAGAGAATGCCGAGCCCGATCATCGAGCCCTTGGGCGGCAGCTTTTCGCTGATATTCGCCGTGGAGAAGCCGCCGGAATAGATGTTGATCATGTTGACCGCGATGGTGGAGATGACGATGAGCAGATTTGCTATACTGCCCATGCCGAGACTGCTGCAGATGTAGGAAAGATCGGCGGAGTACGGGTCAAAGAGACCGCCATTCGTCACGGCAACGGCAATGGCGCCCGTCGCGCCGATAAGCACGAACCAGAGGAAGCCGAGCGTCGCACCGATCATCGGCGCAACCGTCGCAGACTTTTTGCTCGTGGTATAGCGCGTATAGTCCGCCGCGCACATGACCCACGCAAAGCCGTTGGCAAGGATGATGTCAAGGCCGCCGCCGAACGAAAGCGACCAGCCGCTGTTGGCCGGATTATCCGTGATCGACCATTTCCAGATATCCGAGAACGACACGAGAGAGAATATCCGGATACCGATCCACACGCTGAGAATTGCAAGACACACTACTGCAACAATCTGCGCTTTTCCGATGTATTTGGCTCCGTATACGGAAACGAACGTCGTAATAAGCAGAATAATAAAGACCGAAATAATAAGCATAATCGGCGAGTGAGGATCGCCGCCGAAGATGCTGCAAAGAAGAGTCGCAAGCGGCGTGGCGGCAGTGTAGGTGTTGACAC
>ERZ780207.3389-NODE-3389-length-10249-cov-3.259564_pt1 | contig 10249 bp, 9 predicted proteins | sample MGYA00510977_ERZ780207 | MGnify/ENA primary metagenome ERZ780207 (study PRJEB29588, sample SAMEA2151383) | human gut metagenome | biome: human gut; feature: human-associated habitat; material: faeces | place: Denmark | collected 2008/2010 ... | reverse complement strand
GGAGCACGTATGAGAGTTGGACTTTCCGGACTTACCATGGCGGAATACTTCCGTGATGAGAAGAACCAGGATGTGCTCCTCTTTATTGACAATATTTTCCGTTTTACACAGGCAGGTTCCGAGGTGTCTGCTCTTCTGGGACGTATGCCTTCAGCTGTAGGTTATCAGCCTACACTGGCAACTGAAATGGGTAACCTGCAGGAACGAATTACTTCCACAAGAAAGGGCTCCATCACATCTGTACAGGCTGTATATGTGCCTGCCGATGACCTGACCGACCCGGCTCCGGCAACAACGTTCAGCTTCCTCGACGCAACGACGGTGCTTTCGCGTAAGATCGCCGAGCTCGGTATCTATCCGGCCGTCGACCCGCTCGATTCGACCTCGCGAATCCTCGACCCGAACATTATCGGAGAAGACCACTACAACACAGCCCAGGCTGTCAAGCAGCTTCTTCAGAAATATAACGAGCTTCAGGACATCATCGCAATTCTCGGTGTCGACGAGCTCAGCGACGAAGACAAGCTCGTCGTTGCCCGCGCCCGCCGCGCCCAGCGCTTCCTTTCGCAGCCCTTCCACGTCGCCGAGCAGTTCACCGGTCTGCCGGGCGTGATGGTTCCTCTGAAAGAGACCATCCGCGGCTTCAAGATGATTCTGTCGGGCGAGATGGACGAGTATCCCGAGCAGGCTTTCCTTAACGTCGGCACTATCGACGAAGCCATCGAGAAGGGTAAGAAGATGCTCGCAGAAGTCAAATAACCAAGCAACAGACAGCAACAACCATGACATTGAAAATCATATCGGCCGAAGATATCCTCTTCGAGGGGGAAGTGACCTCAGTGAAGCTTCCCGGAAGAATGGGCGCCTTCACAGTGTTGCAGAACCATGCCTCGCTGGTGTCGTCGCTCGACAAGGGCGCCATCGTCTACCTCGGCGCCGACGGAGAGGAACACTCAACCGAAATCGGCGGCGGAATAGCCGACGTCGACAACAATGTGGTTGCCGTTTGTGTATTTTAGTCTCTCCATCAACCTCTTGACCAACTGAACCGATGAACAAAACGATATTCGCCACGCTACTTGCCGCCCTTCTGGCGTTGGTTGTTCCGGGCTCTCTCAGAGCCTCGGAGACAGCTGAGCCGACCGGCGGCGAAGAGGTCGTCATGAATCCCAAAGACGCCAAGGAGATAATCTTCGAGCATCTCGGCGACGGCTATGGCTGGGAGGTTCCCTTCTGCCACGGCAAGCGCATAGCTCTCCCAGTCATTGTCTTCGGCAACGGAACAGGGTTCCATGTGTTCTCGTCGGCGCGCGTGACCGGCGGAGAGGTCTACACTGCTCCCGACGGAAAGCGTTTCGCTATCGCGGGCCACGACAGCCCCAACAAGGGCAAGGTCGTCGAGCTGACAGCCGGAGGCGAAGTGCGTCCCATCGATTTCTCGATAACGAAAAACGTGTGTGCCACGTTCATAGCCATGTTCGTGGTGATTCTCGTGGTTCTGTCGCTGTCGTCCTACTACAAGCGCGGCGGCAAGGGCGCCCCGCGCGGATTCCGCGGCGCTGTCGAGAGTCTCGTGTTCTTCATCTACGACGACATGATAAAGCCGACGCTCGGAAAGGAGGCACGCCGCTTCTCGCCCTATCTGCTGACGGTTTTCATGTTTATCTTCGCGGCTAACCTGCTGGGTCTGATCGTAATCTTCCCCGGCGGCGCTAACCTGACCGGCAATATCGGCGTCACGCTCGTTCTGGCCCTGATAACATTCTTCGCTACGAACTTCTTCGCCAAGAGACACTACTGGAAGGAAATCTTCTGGCCCGACGTTCCCATCTGGCTCAAGTGTCCGCTGCCGATAATGCAGATAATCGAGGTATTCGGTATCTTCACCAAGCCTGCCGCACTGACGATACGTCTGTTCGCCAACATGATGGGCGGCCACATGATCGTTATCGTACTGACCCTGCTGATCTTCATCTTTGCCGGTATCGGCGGAGCGAGCCACGAGGGCATTCTTATAAAAGGCTCGAACTATCTTGAGACTATGTCTCAGGTAAAGACGATGGTGTTCGACAAGACCGGCACACTCACTCAGGGCGTGTTCGAGGTCAGCGGCATCCACCACAGTGCCATTGAGGATGAGAAGCTCATAGAGTATGCGGCACTTGCCGAGTGCGCTTCTTCCCATCCGATAAGCCAGAGCCTGCGCCGCGCCTACGGTAAGGAGATCGACCGTGAGCGTGTGACGGATATTCAGGAGGTCTCCGGCAAGGGCGTCATAGCCAAGGTCGACGGCGTGAGCGTCGCGGCGGGCAATGACAAGCTCATGGCACAGCTGGGCATTGAGGCCATCCCCTGCCGCAGCGTCGGCACGGTTATACATATTGCCATTGACGGCAAGTACTCCGGGCACATTCTTATCTCAGATGTTGAGAAGCCCGACGCAAAGGATGCCATCGCCGCGCTCAAGCGCGCCGGCGTCACCAAGACCGTCATGCTCACCGGCGACGCTGACAGGGTCGCGCAGTACACGGCAAAGAATCTCGGAGTCGACGAGGTCTACAGCGAGCTGCTGCCCGGTGACAAGGTCGACAAGGTCGAAATGCTGCTCTCCAAGCTCGAAGGCCGCGGCAGGCTTGCCTTCGTCGGCGACGGCATCAACGACGCGCCTGTGCTCTCCCGCGCTGATATCGGCATCGCCATGGGCGCGATGGGCTCCGACGCCGCCATTGAAGCTGCCGACATCGTCCTCATGGACGACGACCCGATGAAGATCGCCAAGGGCATAAATATATCCCGCAAGTGCATCCGCATCGTGCATGAGAACATCGTGTTCGCGCTCGTCATCAAGTTTGCGTGCCTGCTGCTTGGCGCGCTCGGTATCGCGAACATGTGGGCCGCGATCTTCGCCGACGTCGGCGTTATGGTCTTGGCCGTGCTCAATGCGATACGCGCTCTCAGAGTCTAAAAGCATAATACAACTAAAAAAACTCCTGCTTGCGGGTGAATCCGCAGGCAGGAGTTTTTTATTATCTTTATACGCCGAAGCAGGCAAACATTATTACGAGGTAGACTATGTAAAGCCCGCCGATGAAGAAGCCTATCCAGCGCTTGAAGCGCCCGCAGATAAGCGCCGGGACGAGCGCACCCGCGGAGACGATAAGGCAGGCCGGGATATCCAGCAGCATACCCTGATTCTCGACCGTCAGGGGCTTGCCGAGAAGCAGCGCGCACAGCGGCATGATGAGCGTGATGTCCATCAGGTTTGCGCCGATGATGTTGCCGACTGAGAGGTCGGACTGCTTTTTCCTGATGGCGGTGATGGTCGTCACAAGCTCCGGCAGAGAGGTGCCTATCGCGATCATCGTCGCGCCGATGATGGAATCGGGAACATGCAGCAGCTGTGCCAGCGCCGTGCCGTTATCAATAAGAAGCTGCGCACCGAGTACGATCGCCGCCGCGCCAAGCAGGAACTTGCCGATGTTTATGAGTATGTTCTTCCCGCTGGTGTCGACCTGCACTATCTCATTGCTCTCCGCGCCGTGCTCGCGCTTTGCGGAAATGAGGCTGTCCGCCATGAAGCCTGCGAAAAACAGCAGGATCACAACGCTCTCGATGATTGAGAGCTGGCCGTCCCGCGTGAATGCGCACAGCACCGCAACGGAGCCGAGCAGCAGGCAGGCCTTGACCGCGTACTGGCGACGCGGCATCATGCACTCAAGGCACACGAGCGACAGGCACATGATAAGCCCGGTGTTGGCCGTGACGGAGCCGACAGCGTTGCCGACGGCGATATCCGCATTGCCCTCATAGGCAGCGAACACCGACACCATCATTTCCGGCATAGTCGTTGCAAAGCTCACGACCGTTGCGCCGATGATGAACTTCGGGATGCGCGACGCTTCAGCTATCCACGTCGCAGCGTCGACAAAGAAGTCTCCGCCCTTGATGATGCACAGAAGCCCCGCTGCAAACAGCAGCAGAACAAAGAAAAGGTTCCCTCCGGTAAAATCGATACCCATAGTGATCTCCTTCCGGCTGACGTGCAAAAAAATAAGACTTCCGCACGATCAGCAAATGTGATGTGCTAAAAGTCTCATTACCTATCTTTACAGGCGCATGACCACCGGGAGAACTCCCAGGAGATTGTTGACCATGCCTTTGCAACTACTCCCTTTTAACGTTAGGTCATGTTAACATATCGGCATCATCTTGTCAAGGAGTTTTTGGGGTATGCACGGAAATTTCTATTGACTTAATTCTTAACAGGATTTATACTCGTAATGTTTTTTTATTCAGTCGTGAAAGGAGTCTGCCATGAAGAACAACCGCCGTCAGTCACTGTACGCGCTGCTCGCTGCGATAATCTGGGGAGCCGCTTTCTCCGCTCAGAGCATGTGCGCGCAGTATCTCGGGCCGTTCACGATAACGGCTCTGCGTTCTATCATCGCCTTTTTGGTTCTGCTTATCGTCTGCCTGCTGCGCAGGAGGACCGAGGTCGGCTCCCGACGCGATATAATCGTTGGCAGTCTTATCTGTGGCGCGGCGCTCTTCGCCGCCGCAAATCTTCAGCAGCTCGCGATCAATATGGGTGCGTCCGCCGGTAAGGCCGGCTTTGTTACGGCGCTGTATATCGTGCTCGTCCCGGTCGGGCAGATCTTCTTTAAGCATACCCTGCCGTCCCGCCACTGGATCGCAGTCGCCGTCGCCGTCACCGGCATGTATTTTCTCTGCATCACCGATGGCTTCTCCATATCCTCCACCGACCTTATCCTCCTGATGTGCGCTTTCCTGTTCACTATTCAGATCCTCTCGGTCGACAGGTTCAGCTTCAGGGTCGACGGGCTCGTGCTCAGCTGCGGAATGTTCCTCGTTGTCTCTGTGCTGTCGGCGCTTGTCGCGCTGCCGTTCGAGGAGATAAGCGTATCGGCGGTGCGCTCGTGCATCTGGCCGCTGCTTTATATTTCCGTTTTCTCAAGCTGCCTTGGCTACACCTTCCAGATCCTCGCCCAGAAGGGCGGCAACCCCGCGGTCGTCTCTCTGCTGCTGAGCCTTGAGGCCTTCTTCGGCGCGGTGTTCGGCACGCTGCTGCTCGGCCAGCTCATGACCGGGCGTGAGCTTCTCGGCTGCGGACTCATGATCGCCGCAACGCTTATCGCCGAGCTTCCTATGCCCGTGAAAAAGAAATGAGTATACCGGCGTCCGGTTCAAGTCATAAACCGGACGCCGGTTTTTTACATTGCGACGCTTTGTGTCTTATGTCTATACACGCATCCTCAATTATTCTGCTGGACGTTCGGGAAATCTATGATATAATAATTGTACCAATTTCGGGCAAAACTTATTGAAAATCGGAGGATCGAATGAATTACGACAAGCTGAAAAATACTGAGCTGTTCCTTTTCGACATGGACGGTACACTTTATCTGGGCGACAATGTTTATGAAGGCGCCGTTGAGCTGATGGAGGATCTCCCCCGCCTCGGCAAAAAATACATATACCTCACAAACAATTCCTCCCGTGCCGGTGAGGATTACATCACGCGTCTGCGCCGCCTCGGCTTCCCGTGCGAGCGCGAGAACGTGTTTACCTCCGGCATGGCAACGGGCATGTACCTCAACCAGCGCCACCCCGGTGCCAAGGTGTACCTCGCCGGTACGAAGGCCTTTTACCGCGAGCTTGTCAGCTACGGCATTGACCTCGTGAATGACGAGCTTGGGCACACCGAGGCCGAGGACGTCGACGTTGTGGTGCAGGGCTTTGATACCGAGCTTGTGTATGAAAAGCTTGACAAGGCCGTCCACTTCCTGCGCCGCGGCGCGCACTTCATCGCCGCCAATCCCGATTGGGTCTGCCCCATGCCGCGCGGCGAAGTCCTGCCCGACTGCGGCAGTATCTGCGCCCTGCTCACCGCCTCCAGCGGCGTGAAGCCGAACTACATCGGCAAGCCCAACCGCAACATGATAGACGTTATTTCCGCCATGACCGGCATCCCCAATGAGAAGATATGCGCCGTCGGTGACAGACTGTATACCGACATTGCCGTTGCGCAGAACGCAGGCTCCGTCTCCGTGCTCGTCCTCTCAGGCGAGACGGATCAGAAGATGGTCGACGAGGCCGAGCGCAAGCCGGACTATGTCCTTGCCGACGTTCATGAGCTGCACGAAATTCTCAAGAGCCTGTAACAGATATTCATAACCCACGCGCCGTACCTTGATGCAGGTACGGCGCGTGGGTTTTCATTAGGTTCTAAGCCAATTTTCAACACGAAGATGGGCGCTTTTTTCATGCGGAACGGTCTCCCTACGCTCTAATATACCGTGATGTCCGTCCCGCACCATTATTACAATTAGTGTGCTTACATAGTCCGCCCAACCGCAGATTTCTACTCACGCCCCTGCGCGTGGGTCTTCCTGTGGCAGTTTCTCAAAACAATGCTTGCATTCTGCGGCTTTTTGCAAGTTTTACGATCTCAAGACCTCGTTTAAAAGCAGCCTCGTTCAACGGATTCAGTTCCGGGCGTTTTGCGCCGAGTTTTCTGAACGCCGTTTGCAGTACATTATCTGCGGGCAAGAGATCAGAGTAACCGATGACCGCGCCGGTCATGACCAGATTCATTACCTTTGGTGTGCCAAGCTCCGCGGCAATGTTCCCAGCCTCCACCGGAACTATGTCAATATCGCGATATTGCGGTATATCTGTTACTATTGAGCTGTTGACAAATAGTGCTCCTCCGTTCTTTACCGATTCTGAAAACCGCTCCATGGACGGCTGGTTAAGGACAACAAGATAATCCGCCATATTGACCTTTGGTGCACCGATGTCCTGATCAGATATTACTACAAAGCAATTGGCAGTACCGCCGCGCTGCTCTGCGCCGTACGAAGGGAAATATGTCACTTTCTTATCGGTCGTTTCGAATGCAGTATAGGCCAAGAGTTGACCTATCACCATAACGCCCTGTCCGCCAAAACCGGCAATTATCAAAGATTTTTCCATAAACCCTGCTCCTTACTTTGCTCAGAACTCGCCCAGCGGGAACTCGGAAGACGTAACATTCTTTATGTGCGCAAGAGATTCCGCCGGAGTCATTGCCCAGTTTGTAGGATACTCCAACGCATATTGAGCTTTACAAGGCTTTCCACAGTATCGGCGGCATTGTTCATACACACTCACGCTGGGCAACGACATTTGCCCAGGCCGGTAAGAGCATCCCTGCCATGGGCACGACGCACGGTGATTACTTCTACGGTGACATTCCTTGTACGCGCCCTATGACGGAAGCGGAGATCATGGGTGAGTATGAAAAAGAGACAGGTAAAGTCATTATCGAGGCCTTTAACGGCAAGACAGCTGAAGATATTCCCGGAGTTGTGGTATTCAGCCATGGTCCTTTCGCATGGGGAAAGGATGCGGTAAACGCAGTGCATAACGCCGTAGTGATGGAAGAAGTCGCTTTTATGGATCTGCATACAATGCTGCTCAATCCGGGCGCAAATAGAATGCAGCAGCATCTCCTTGACAAGCATTACCTGCGCAAGCATGGATCAAACGCCTATTACGGACAAAAATAACACAAACTGAACAGACCCGTTTTTCGAGTATCTTTATCGGAAAGCGGGTCCTTTTTTATCTGTGCGGCTTTGATTTCTCAAGACTCCCGTCTTTATCTCCGCACGCGGTTGTGGTATAATAATAAGTATAAAATTACGGAGGTGCCCGATGATCCTGTATTTTTCTGCAACCGGGAACTGCAAATATGTTTCGTCGCGGATCGCGTCAGCGACAGGACAGGAGGCCGTCTCCATCGTGGACTGCATCCGGCAGGGCGAGTATTCTTTCTCCGACGACTCTATCGGCATCGTTTCACCGACATATTTCTGGGCCTTGCCGAGCATCGTAAAAGAATTCCTTGAAAAGGCAGCTTTCAATACGGACTATCTTTACTTCATCTCGACCTATGGCACAACGCCGGGAGCTTCCGGGTATGCGGCAGGTCAGGCTATTCATGGGCGGACTATCGACGCCTTTTACTCCGTTCGCATGGCCGATACGTGGACTCCGGTCTTCGATCTCTCCACGCCGAAAAAGGCGGCGGTATTTACCAAAACCACGGAAGCGCAGCTTGACAGAGCGATCTGCCGGATCAGTGAACGACGCGCCAACAGGCATATGTCACCGCGCGTTCCGGTCTTTCTTGCCGAGACGATATCCCTGCCGATCTATGACAAGAGCGCGCGGCGGACGGCGCATTTTCACGTGGAGGACAGCTGCATAGGCTGCGGACTGTGCGCGAAGAAATGCCCTGTGCAGGCCATCGAAATGCAGGCAAGCAAGCCCGTCTGGTTCAAGGACAAATGCGTGATGTGTCTCGGCTGTCTGCACCGCTGCCCCAAGTTTGCCATACAGTACGGCAGGAACACGAAGAAGCATGGCCAGTACACGAATCCGAATGTAAAGCTGTAAAGAAAATCATCGCGATCTATCCCGACTGTATTGAAATATTTCTCTTTTTGTAATACCATTGACCGGTGGGTAAATACATATATCCGCTCAACAAAGCCATAGGAGGAGGCAGAACCATGGCCGTCAATACCGACCGCAAGCTCCAGAATCAGGTGATCTATTCCGTATACGTCAGAAACCACACCCCGGAGGGCACGTTCCGCGCCGTGATACCCGACCTTGACCGTATCAAGTCCCTCGGCACGGACATTATATGGTTCATGCCGATCCACCCCATCGGCCTCAAGGGCAGGAAAGGCAGCCTCGGCTGTCCCTACGCGAACCGCGATTACCGCGATGTGAACCCCGAGTACGGCAGCATGGCGGACTTCATGGAGCTCGTCTCCGCGATACACGCGCGCGGCATGAAGTGCATGATAGACGTCGTCTATAACCACACCTCGCCCGACACCGTTTTGTATTCCGAGCACCCGGAGTTCTTCTACCACGGCCCGGACGGCAAGCCCGGCAACAAGATCGGCGACTGGTCGGACGTCATCGACCTTGACTATAATAACCGCGCGCTGTGGGATTATCAGATAGCCTCGCTCAAAATGTGGGCAAGCCTGGTCGATGGCTTCCGCTGCGATGTCGCGTCCTTCGTGCCGGTGGAGTTCTGGCAGAAGGCGCGCGAGGAAGTCAGCCGCGTCAACCCCGACTGCATATGGCTCGCCGAGACGGTGCACCAGAGCTACGGTTGCCGAGCCCGCAGGCTTGGCATATACTCTGCGCTTGATTATGATGAGTATTCCGCCTTTGATATCGAGTACGACTATGACACGCGCGAGAGCTTCGATAAATATCTGCGCGGCGAGATTGCCCTCACACACTATCTCGATATGCTGAACTTTCAGGAGGCCATTTACCCCGCGAACTACAACAAGCTGCGCTGCCTTGAGAACCACGACCAGCCGCGCATCCGCTCCTTCGTTCCGCGCGAGTGCGACCTTATCAATTACACCGCTTTCCTTTACTTCCTCAAGGGCACGACGCTTATCTACGCCGGGCAGGAGTTTGAGAACATCCACCTGCCGAGTCTGTTTGAAAAGGACACTATCAGCCGCGGCACCGGCCGCGATCTGAGTAAGCTCATGCACCGGCTGTATGAAATAAAGCGCGAGCGCTTCGGCTGCGAGGATTACTTCCTTGCCGCCGGGGACGATAAAAACAACATCGCCGTGCTTGAGCGCGGCGGCAGCGATAAGCGCTTCATCGGCGTGTTCAGTCTCCGCTCTTTGAGCGCCGAGGTGAGTGTCGATCTTCCGGACGGCACCTATCCCGAGCTTATCTCCGGCACTGCCGTCGAGGTCAAGGGCGGCAAGCTTCAGTGCGCAGGGCGTCCCATGATTTTGGAGGCGCAGCAATGCTGATAGACGGCAAGGCGCTTGCGCAGAGGGTGCGCGAGGAAACTGCGCGCGAGGCGGCAGCGCTCCCGCGCAAAGCCGGGCTTGCGGTCGTGCTCGTCGGGGACGATCCCGCTTCGCGCATATACGTCTCCGGTAAGGAGCGCGACTGTGAGCAGTGCGGCTTTATGAGCCGCGAATATAAATTTGACGATACCGTCACACAGGAAACACTGCTTGAGCTTATCTCCGCGCTGAACCGCGATGCGGAGATAGACGGCATACTCGTTCAGCTGCCGCTGCCGGAGCACATCGACGAGGACGCGATAATTGAGGAGATTTCCCCCGAGAAGGACGTGGACGCGTTCCATCCGGTGAACGTCGGGCGTCTCTCCGCGGGGAAG
>ERZ780207.3387-NODE-3387-length-10251-cov-3.209690_pt1 | contig 10251 bp, 5 predicted proteins | sample MGYA00510977_ERZ780207 | MGnify/ENA primary metagenome ERZ780207 (study PRJEB29588, sample SAMEA2151383) | human gut metagenome | biome: human gut; feature: human-associated habitat; material: faeces | place: Denmark | collected 2008/2010 ... | reverse complement strand
ATATTACCACAAAGACGAAATTGACTTATATTGAGAATATTTCATTGGAAAGTTTTACGCCTTCTTCTGTAAGACCAGGGGATGAACTCACGATTACAGGAGAATTTCTGAATCTGATTCATGAGGTGATTTTTGCCGATGAAGTGGCTGTGTCGGAAGATAACTTTACGGTACATGACCGTAATACGATTAAGTTGATTGTTCCTGAGAAGGTACAAACAGGTAAGATAATCTTGTCTGACGGGGAAGAATTGCCGAACTTGATTTATTCAGAAGACGAACTGCAGGTTGTTTTGCCCTCTGTAGCAGAAGTAATAAATCAGGAAAATGCAAAGCCAGAGGATGTGATTACGATAAGTGGTGAGAATTTGGAGTTGGTAACCAAGGTACTTGTTCCTGGTAATCCGGAGAATATTGAGGTGGCATTTGAACTTAGTGCGGACAATCAGCAACTGATATTTGCTTTGCCTGCCGATGCGGCGGATGGAGATGTGATAATGTTGCCGGCTTCAGGCGTAGAGATTGTGGTTGCGCATTTAAGTATGGCGAAACCTGAAGTCTCAACTGTTTTTGATGCAGAAGTACTGGGTGGCCAGACAATCACACTGAATGGAAAGAACTTGGACCTGATAGCTGGGGTTACTTTCCCGGGGGTGAGTGATCCTGTGACTCCTACTTCATCTTCTGCAACAGCACTGACGGTTGTGGTACCGGAGGCTGCTGTAAGTGGAACAATTGTGTTAAACTTAAAGAATGGAGATGTGATGGATGGTCCTGTATTGGCAGTGAAGACGAAGTGTACTGTGGTAAATTTACCTACAGAAGTACAGGCTGGAGCTACATTGGAACTTAATGTGGAAAATGGAGAACAGTTGACTGGTGTAGAGGTGAATGGCAGCAGTGTTGAATACTCATTGCAAAATTCCATATTGTCGTTTACTTTACCGCAGGAGTTGACGGGTAGTGTAACGTTGAAATTGATATCTGGCGAGGTCTTTGTTGCTTATAATATTTCTGTCGTTTCATTGGGTACTCTGGTTTATGGAGAATCTAAAGTCCTGGGATCGTCATGGAGTGATTATGTATACTTGGAGTCTTCTGTCTTTACGGGAGCTACGGTGGGACAGGTTATAACGGTGGTTGTGTCTAATGTACAAGCGGATGCGCAAGGAGCATTTAAGACTACAAGTGATGGCTGGCCAGCTATTGCTGATGGATATGAATATTTTCCAATCTCAGGTAATTATAGCTTGGAAATTACTCAGAATATACTTACGAAGTTACAATCTACTGGTTTGGTGATTGGCGGAGTGAATTATACAATCGAATCAGTTTACATTAAATAATTAAAGTATGACTAAAGTTTATATATATCTTATGATGGTGGCCACATTATTTGCCACACTTTCATGTTCTACAGATGTGGAACACGAAATCACACAGGTAGCATCGCCCGTGTTGGTATCTTCTACTCCTGCTTCAGATGCTGCTGGCGTAGAACTAGGAGAAATTACAATTAGTTTGACGTATGATAAAAATGTGTTTTTTGCATCTCAAAACAAAGATTTGTTATCTATCTCAAATGATGGAAGTATAGTCAGTGCCGATGTGATAGGTTCAAGTCCTACGCTTGTAGTAGTAGCAAATTGTCCTTCTAGAAATACAACTTATACTCTTTCCATTCCGGAAGGCTTAGTAACTGGGCCTAATGCAATGCCTGCACCGGCTGTAGAACTGAGCTTTACGACTCAAGGGGTAGATGCGGCTGTTAATACACTCACAGCAGAGGCTCAGAAAGTATATGATTTTTTGGTAGAGACATATGAGCAGAAAACAATCTCAGGTACGATGGCACAAGTCAACTGGAATACGGATGAGGCTGTACAAGTAAACACCTGGACAGGTAAATATCCGGCATTGAACTGCTTTGATTATATTCATCTGTATGAATCAGGTTCAACTTGGATTGACTATGGAAATATTTCTCCGGTTCAAGACTGGTGGAACAATGGAGGTCTGGTAGCAGCCATGTGGCACTGGAATGTTCCTAAATCGGAGGGTAGCAGTGAGATGTCTTTCAATATGGAAGGAAATAGTTTCAATATTGACAATGCTTTCACGGAAGGTACTTGGGAATATAATGTGGTGAATGATGATTTGGCGAAAGTGGCAGGTTATTTGAAACTTTTGAAAGATGCCAATATCCCGGTAATCTGGCGTCCGTTGCATGAAGCGTCAGGTGGCTGGTTCTGGTGGGGCAAGAATGCCGACAGCTTCAAGAAACTCTGGATAAAGATGTTTGATTATTTCAAAGCACAGGGTTTGAATAACTTGATTTGGGTATGGACCTCGGAAACGGGAGATGCTGACTGGTATCCGGGTGATCAGTATGTGGATATTGTTGGTCGTGACTTGTACGGTAAAACGGCAGCAGAATGTGTCTCTCAATATCAGGCTATTGCAGAAGAATATAATGATAAGATGGTGACGTTGAGTGAATGTGGAGCTTATCTTGATACGAATACCACATTGGGGACAGTTTCGGAGCAATGGAATGCAGGTGCCAGATGGTTGTGGTTTATGCCTTGGTATGACAGTAACGGACAGTCTATTCCGTATGTGGGTGAAGCATGGTGGCAGGATGCCATGTCGCAGGATTATGTGATTACCCGTGACCAACTTCCTTCTTTTAAGTGAAACTGAGTTATGGCAAGGAATAGGAACATTTTTTCAAGAGGAAGAAACGTATAGGTATATGTTAAGATTGTATCATCCTATCGGATAAAATGTTCCTATCTTTGCTAATGTGGAACGATAGAACTAATTATTATGAAAATATCGAATTTTCTTTTATCGATCATGGCTTTTGGACTTGGAATGACGGCTTGTGGTGGTCAATCGGAAAACAGGTTGACATTGAGAGAACAAACCTCAGAGGCATCTGCTATGCTGGAGATCTTTACTAAATTACCGCAGCAAAGACAATTCATGTTTGGGCATCACGATGATCTGGTGTACGGTATCGGTTGGGATGGCGACTCTGCGCGGAGTGATGTGAAAAGTGTATGTGGTGATTATCCAGCCATGATGTCTTTTGATTTGGGACGTATTGAAATTTATGGGGATAAGAACTTGGATAATGTATCTCTAGACCGTATCCGGCAAGAAGTTGTGGCGCAATATGAACGCGGAGGAATGTCGTCTTTCAGCTGGCACGTGGATAATCCGGTAACGGGAAAAGATTCATGGGATGTGAGTGATTCAACAGTTGTGAAATCTGTACTGCCTGGAGGAGTAAATCATGACAAGTTTATGGGTTGGCTGGATAAAGTGGCCGACTATCTGAATTCAATACAAACGTCGGAAGGTATAAAGGTTCCAGTTCTTTTCCGTCCGTGGCATGAGCATACGGGCAGCTGGTTCTGGTGGGGACAAAATCTTTGCTCTACGGAAGATTATAAAGCACTTTGGCGGATGACGTATGAACGTATGCAGGAAAAGGGAGCTACCCAGTTGTTGTATGCGTATTCTCCGGGCACGGAACCTAAAGATTCTGTGGAGTATCTGGAGCGTTATCCGGGTGATGATATTATCGATTTGATAGGAGTAGATGCATATCAATTTGATAAAGATACTTATGTAAAGAGTTTAGATAATGCACTTACTATTATGTCGCAGGTAAGTAAAGTACATAAAAAGGTGATGGCTGTAACCGAAACAGGTTATGAAACAATTCCTGATTCGGTATGGTGGACTCAGACCTTGATGCCGGTAATAGAGAAGTATCCGATAAGTTATGTGCTGGTATGGAGAAATGCACGTGAAAGAGAGAATCATTATTATGCGCCTTATCCGGGACATTCGTCTGTAAATGATTTTTTGACTTTCTATAATGATTCACGCACATTGTTTGCGGGAGATATGAAAAATATAAAATGAAAAATTACAATCCAATTATTAATAACCCAAACCTAAAAATTATGAAAAAACTATTATCGAGCGCATTGCTTCTGTTGGCAAAAGATGCAGTCCATGGAATTATCAGGTTGAATAAACAATAAGCATTATGAAACGGATATGTATATTGCTGTTGTCTGCAGTTTTGGCGGCTACGGCGGTGGGGCAGACTGTGACGGGTCGTGTTGTCGACGATGAGAGCGGAGAGGCCCTGCCTTCGGCAAGCGTCTATGCCAAGTCGTTGGCGAAAGGCACATCAACCGATTCTGATGGACGCTTTGAAATGGCAATCCCGGAAGGGAAAACGGTTGATTTGCGGATAAGCTATGTGGGATATAAAGAGACAACAATACAGATTAAGTCGGGAAGTGCGCCTGTTGAGGTGCGCCTGCAGCGAGGCACGGAGTTGCGTGATGTGCAGGTCTATGGCGCGCGTCATGACTTTGGCGTTAAATCCTCGCAGATGAGCGCACAGGTGCTGACATCGCAGCAGGTGAAGGAGGTGCCGGCATTGTTCGGCGAGATCGACGTGATGAAATCGCTGCAGCGTTTGCCGGGCGTTCAGTCGTCGGGCGACGGCACAGCGGGAATCTTTGTGCGAGGCGGCAATTACGACCAGAATTTGATTACGCTCGATGGCTCGACGCTTTACAATGGAGAGCATCTGAAGGGCTTCGTATCGGCAATCAATGCCGAGATGGTAGACAATGTGGTGTTGTATAAGGGGGCCTTCCCTGCCCGTTACGGTTCGCGCCTTTCGAGTGTGATCGACATAGGTGTGCGGGAAGGCGACTTTGATGCGTATCATGGTTGCGCATCCATAGGAATGTTGTCGTCGAAGGTGCAGGCTGAGGGTCCGATATGGAAGGGGCATACGTCGTTCAATGTGGCAGCTCGCGCCTCATATTTCGGAGCCATAGTGCAGCCATTGCTCAAAAGCGTTTACGACAACAAGAAGGCAATGGAGCCGTATGCCAAGATGAATTTCTATGATGTCAACGCTAAATTGGTGCATCGCTTCTCGGAGAGCGACCGACTGTCGGCTGTGTTCTATTGGGGCAAGGACGTTAGCAACTCTTCTCCTACCGATAGTGAGACCAAATTCGAAAGCAAGAGTGGTGAGATTAGAACTAAAAAAAATGAGACAAAAAACAATTGGGGAAATCTTGTGTCGAGCCTGTATTGGACGCATACAGCCGGCGACAGGTTTCTTGTGAATGTCAATGCGAGTTTCAGTCTGTATGACTATAGACTGGCGCAGAATGTGTCGGGATATTATGAGAGTCGGAAGATGGTACAAATACAGAGGCTGACAGAAGATGTGTCGAAAACACGTTATGATTCGAAGGTGAAGGATGCTTCTATCACTGCCGACTTCAGATTTCGCCCTGTTGCTACCCACGATTTGCGATGGGGTGTCAAAGGCTCGTTGCAGCAGTTGTCGCCGATAATCCATGCCTATAGTTACAACTATGATTATACGCCGACTAAGGAAACGCGTATGGAAACCGACAGAACAATAGGCAAACGGCAGGACTTGCTGACGGCAAGCGTATATGCCGAGGACGATTGGACTGTGGCTCCGTGGTTGGTGGCAAATGTAGGGTTGCGCTATTCGTTGTTTTCTGTTGAAAACAAGACATACGGCTCGCTTGAGCCCCGAGCTTCGGTGCGCTTCCTGCTTACGCCTGCCATGGCGTTGAAACTGTCGTATGCGCGGATGGCTCAGGGCGTGCATCTGTTGAGCAGCAGCAATATCGTGATGCCGTCAGACATTTGGGTGCCTGTGACTGAAAAAATTCCGCTGATGCGCTCCAACCAGTATGCCGGTGGTGTCAACTATGAAATTATGAAAGGTCTTGAGGTGTCGGTTGAGGGCTACTACAAGACGATGGACAATGTGCTGGAATACAACAACGGAGCGTCGTGGCTCAATTGCACAGGCGATTGGCAGAGTCTTGTCAGTCTCGGCAATGGACGCTCCTACGGCGTGGAGCTGATGGCTCAACGCTCTGTGGGCAACACTACCGGTTGGGTGAGCTACACATGGGCTAAATCCTTGCGCACATTCGACCGCCCGGGGCAGGAACTGAACGGCGGACGCGAGTTTCTTGCCGGCAACGACAAACGGCATAATTTCAACATCGTTGTGGTGCAGCGATTGGGACAGCATTGGAAACTGTCGGCATCGTGGACTTATCAGAGCGGCCGCCGCGGTATATTGGCAAACACATCAATGTATGGCGGCGTGCTGCAGGAATGGGATCCGAGTTTCAGACCGGAATCCAGCACGCTTAAAGAACAGGAATATATGCAGAATCGTGATGACGCCGCACATTGGGCGGAAATGCCGGGAATGTTTACAACTTATCGTGAGCGCAACAACTACAAGCTTCCGGATGTGCACCATCTTGATGTGGGTATAACCTATTCGGTAAACCATCGGAGGTTTGGCGCGAGCGAGGTGAACCTGTCGTTCTATAATCTGTACAACCAACAGAACATCAACAGCGTTTATATCGGGACAAATAACAAAAAATATGTGCTGAAAGGCATTTGTATGTTCCCGTTTATGCCGTCGTTGACCTACACATTAAAATTCTGACAATATGAAACGGTTAAAATATTTGATTTCAGCGTTGAGCATCGTTGCGGTGGTGCTCACGGGATGTGAGAAAGAGCTTGGCTTTGACGAGGGCGGAGAGAACCTCAATGTGATAGCGATAAGTATGGTGGCGTCGCCCGACACTACGCTGGAGGCCATCGTGGCGCGCACATACCGCACGGGTGTTGTCGGCACGGAAGGAACGAATGTAGTGGAGACGTTTCTGAAGGCCGCCACGCTGCGGTTTGCCACGGTGACATATTCGGTCAACGGCGCCTCTCCGGTAGAGATGGTCTACGATGCCGAGCATTGCCGTTTCCGCAGCGACTATCGACCGAAGGCAGGCGATGTGATTGCGGTTTCAGCCTCTGAACAGAATTTTCCGTCGGTATCGGCAAATTTCACTATGCCTACGGTTGCCCCTACAGTCGAGATTGTAAGGACTCGGAAATATCAGCAGGACCATCTGCTTGACCAACTTGAAACCGGGTATTTTGACGGTGGACAGGACACGGTGGTCGACATCTCTCTGAGGATGAAGGGGCTGGAGCCGTCGGGCTATTACCGTCTCAACGTGCGCAGCCTCACGGAGAAGGTTGTCGACGGCAAGACGGTGTATGACACCAATGATTGTTATCATTCCTACGATCCTTTGTTCCAGGATATCCGGCTGTCGAAGCCCCGCAAAGGATGGTATAAGGATTTCAGCAACGTGTTTGCCGGCACGGCTGCCGGTGGCTCAGGATATGAGTGCACGGTGACCACGCGTTTGCGCAAAGGCGATGTGGGTAAACGCATAGTGGAGGTGGAGTTGCAGTCGTTGACCGAGGATTTATACTACTATCTGAAGTCGGTGATGCTCTATCAGGTCTATTTGCAGTTGATTAACGACGCACAGACGGAGGCTGTGCAGATACACAGCAACGTAGACGGCGGATTCGGTGTTGCCGGCGGCTTGCTGGGCACAGAGAAGCATGCGGTCGCATTCTGATGCATGTTTAGGATTTTTGGTTATATAATTGGAAAAGCACTTCCGACGCGATGTCAGGAAGTGCTTTCTTTTTGAGTTATGCTTTAGCCAAAGGCTTAAACAAGTCCTTTGCCGTGGCAATTCTTGTATTTCTTGCCGCTGCCGCATGGACATGGGTCGTTGCGTCCCACTTTCGGTCCTACTTTGATAGGATCGGTGTGGTGTGGACCTTGCGGACCGCGTGCTGCTTGACGCTGCTCGTCCTGTCCTGGATACTCCTCCTTGTGGGCGGTGTATTTGCGGTAGTCGTCGCGGCGTTCTGGCGCTGCCACCGGTTCTGCCGTAGGCATCGACGGCGACACTGACGTGTTGCTGTAGCGCGGTGCCGGGATGCGTGGGCTGTTGTCGGTCTCTGTTGCCTCTTCAGCCTGCGCTGGAGCCTGCTGCTCGCGTGGCGGTTGGCTTTGTGCCTGCACAGGGATTTGACCGCGTGTCAGCGAAGCCACGGCTTTTGCATTCATGTTGTCGAGCATTGCGTCAAACATCTTGAACGACTCGATTTTGTAGATTACCAGCGGGTCTTTCTGCTCGTAGCTTGCATTCTGAACCGACTGGCGCAACTGGTCGAGTTCGCGCAGGTGCTCCTTCCATGCCTCGTCGATGCTCATCAGCAAGATTGACTTCTGCCAAGCCTTGGCGATGTTTTTGCAGCCTTCGTTGTACGACTCCTCAAGGTCGACAGTGATTCCAAACACACGCTTGCCGTCGGTGATAGGCACGCGCACAAGACCCTTGCCTCCGTGGTTTTCCACGATGTCGGAAATCACCGGCATGGCAGCCTCTGCCATCTTCTCTGTGCGCTGGTTGAATGTGATGATTGCCTGGCGGTAGATGGCGTCAACCTGCTTGTCTGTGCCCATCTTCTTATATTCATCTTCAGTGAATGAAGGCTCGAAACCGAATGTGGTAAGCACATCCATGCGCAGATCCTCGTAGTCGCTTTGCGATCCGTAGCGCTTCACGATGTTGCCGGCAGTCTCGTAGAGCATATTCATGATGTCGATGCCGATACGCTCACCCATCAATGCATGGTGGCGGCGGGAGTAGATCACCTTGCGCTGTGCGTTCATCACGTCGTCATATTCAAGCAGGCGTTTACGGATGCCGAAGTTGTTTTCTTCCACGCGTTTCTGTGCGTTCTCGATTGAACGGGTCACCATGCCGGCCTCGATAGGCTCGCCCTCTTTAAGTCCGAGACGGTCGAGCATCTTGACAACCTTGTCGGTTGCAAACAGACGCATCACGGTGTCTTCAAACGACACGAAGAACACTGAAGAACCCGGGTCGCCCTGACGTCCGGCACGTCCGCGCAACTGACGGTCCACGCGGCGGCTTTCGTGCCGCTCGGTGCCGATGATGGCAAGACCGCCCGCCTGTTTCACTTCGGGTGTCAGCTTGATGTCGGTACCGCGGCCGGCCATGTTGGTGGCGATGGTCACCTGGCCCGAACGTCCGGCCTCGGCGACGATCTGCGCTTCCAACTGGTGCTGTTTGGCGTTCAGTACGTTATGTTTGATGCCGCGCAGCTTGAGCATGCGGCTCAAAAGTTCCGATATTTCGACCGAGGTGGTACCCACGAGCACCGGACGGCCCTGTTCGACGAGTTTGACGATCTCCTCGATCACGGCGTTGTATTTCTCGCGCTTGGTCTTGTAAACCAGGTCCTGACGGTCGTCGCGGATGACCTTGCGGTTGGTCGGGATGACCACGACATCCAACTTGTAGATACTCCAGAACTCCGATGCCTCGGTTTCGGCCGTACCGGTCATACCGGCCAGCTTGTGGTACATGCGGAAGTAGTTCTGCAGCGTGATGGTAGCGAAGGTCTGCGTCGCGGCTTCGACCTTGACGCGCTCCTTGGCTTCGATGGCCTGATGCAGCCCGTCCGAATAGCGCCGGCCGTCCAAAATACGGCCCGTCTGCTCATCGACGATCTTCACCTTGTTGTCCATCACCACGTATTCGACATCTTTCTCGAACATCGCGTATGCTTTCAGCAACTGGATGACCGTATGCACGCGCTCGGCTTTGACGGCGTAGTCGTTGATTACGGCATCGCGCTTCTGGGCCTTTTCCTCCGGAGTAATCTCCTCCTTCTCGATCTCGGCGATGCGGGCCCCGATGTCGGGCAGGACGAAGAAGCCCTCCTCGTTGAAATATTTCGACAGGGCTTCGTGGCCTTTGTCGGTGAGTTCCACCGAGTTCATCTTCTCGTCGATGACGAAGTAGAGGTCGTCGGTAATCTCCGGCATGCGGCGGTTGTTGTCCTGCATGTAGATATTTTCGGTCTTTTGCATCTGGGCCTTGATACCCTGTTCGGAGAGGAACTTGATCAGCGGTTTGTACTTGGGAAGACCTTTGTGGCTGCGGTAGAGCTTGATGCCGCCCTCTTCGTTCTTGCCTTCGCCGAGCAGCTGGCGGGATTCCGCGAGCAGGTTGGTCACCAGGTTTTTCTGGAGGTTGTAGAGGTGCTCGATGGCCGGGCGATACTGTTCGAAGAGCTGGTCGTCGCCTTTGGGGACGGGACCCGAAATGATCAGCGGGGTGCGGGCGTCGTCGATTAGCACGGAATCGACCTCATCGACGATGGCGTAGTGGTGCTTGCGCTGCACCAGGTCCTTGGGCGACGAAGCCATGTTGTCGCGCAGGTAGTCGAAGC
>ERZ780207.3380-NODE-3380-length-10282-cov-2.570060_pt1 | contig 10282 bp, 9 predicted proteins | sample MGYA00510977_ERZ780207 | MGnify/ENA primary metagenome ERZ780207 (study PRJEB29588, sample SAMEA2151383) | human gut metagenome | biome: human gut; feature: human-associated habitat; material: faeces | place: Denmark | collected 2008/2010 ... | reverse complement strand
CCGGCATCGTCGGCCCCAATGGATCGGGCAAGAGCAATATCGGCGATGCGGTCAAGTGGGTGCTGGGCGAGCAGAACCCCCGTGAGCTGCGCGGCGGCAGCATGCAGGACGTCATCTTCAACGGCACCGAAAAGCGCAAAAAGCTGGCCTACGCCGAGGTTACGCTGGTGTTTGACAACGAGGATGGCGCGCTGAAAACCAAGTTTGCCGAGGTGGCCGTCACCCGCCGGCTGTACCGCAACGGCGACAGCGAATACTATCTCAATAAAACCGCCTGCCGACTCAAGGATATCAAGGAGCTTTTCTACGATACCGGCGTGGGCAAGGACGGCTATTCCAATATCGGACAGGGTCGTATCGACGATATCCTGTCCAATAAAAGCGAGGATCGCCGCGAGGTGTTTGAAGAAGCGGCGGGCATCAGCACCTTCCGCGTGCGCAAGGAGGAAGCCGAGCGCAAGCTGACCCGCACGCTGGAAAACCTGGATCGCGTCAACGACATCCTGGAAGAATTGGGCGGCCGCATCGAGCCCCTGCACGAGCAGGCGCAGTCCGCCCTGAAATATCAGGAGCTTTCCGGCAAGCTCAAAACGCTGGAAATGAACATCTTCCTGCTGAAAAACGATAAGCTGGCGCAGCGCATGCAGGAGCTGAGCGAAACCATCGAGGCGCTGCGCGACGCGCTATTGCAGCATGAGGCGCGGCTGCATGAAAACAGCCAGGAGCGCGCCATGCTGGATCAGGCCGTGCAGCAGCTGGATGATGAAATCAGCCAGGCGCGCGCCGAAAGCCGCCTGCGCACCGAGGAGCTGCATCAGCTGGAAAGCGCCCGCGACCGCATGGAGCAGCGCAGCGAATCGCTGCAAAAGGACGTGCAGCGCATGCAGGAGGAGGAGCAGTCCCGCGCCGCCCGCCTGGACGAGCTGGCCGCCCTTACCCAGCAGGGGCAGGGCGACGATGAGGCCGCCAGCCGCGCGCTGGAAAAGGCGCGCAATGCGCTGGACGCGCTGGTGCGACAGGCGGATGAAGCCGCCGCGCGGGCGGACGAAGCCGAGCAGGCGCTCAACCAGCACAAGACCGATATCCTGTCGGCTGTCAATCGCCTGAGCGACGCGCGCAACACCCAAACCCAGAAGCAGGCCATGTGCGCCCAGATGGAGCAGTATCTGAGCCAGCTTCAGGGCAACGAGGCCGAATTGAAATTGCAGTCCGTCGCCCTGCAGCAGCAGTACGACGATGCGATCGGCCAGCAAAAGGCCGCGCAGGACGCGCTGAGCGGCGCGCGCGACGAGGCGCAGCGTCTGGAGGCCGGGGTGCGTGCCCTGGCGCTGGAAAATCAGCAAAAGTCCGAGCGCGCGCAGCAGCTGGCCATGTCCATGCAGTCCGCCCGCAGCCGCCTGAAGGTGCTGCGCGAGATGGCCCGCGATATGGAGGGCTATGCCAACGCCGTGCGCCGCGCGCTGCAATACGCGCAGAACGATCCCAATGTGTGCGGCGTGGTGGCGCAGCTGATGCAGGCCCCCAAGGAATTGGAGGCCGCGCTGGACGCGGTGCTGGGCGGCAGCCTGCAAAACATCGTTACCACCGATGATGTAACCGCCAAAAAACTGATTGAATACCTCAAGCGCAGCGAGTCGGGCCGCGCCACCTTCCTGCCGCTGTCCAACGTGCGCTCCTATACCCTGAGCAATGAGGAACGCCGCGTGCTGTCCATGCCCGGCTGCCTGGGCGTGGCCAGCGAGCTGATTACCTATGATCAGCGCTATCGCCCGGTGATGGAAAACCTGCTGGGCCGCACCGTGGTGGCGCAAAATCTGGATGCAGCCCTGCCCATCATGCGCGCGGGGCGCTACGCCTTCCGGCTGGTCACGCTGGACGGCCAGGTGATGCACTCCGGCGGCTCCATGACGGGCGGCTCCATGCGCGGCAAAACCAGCAATTTCCTTTCGCGCGAACGCGAAATCAAGGAGCTGACCGCCCAGCTTGCCCAGGATGAGCAGGCGCTGTCCGCCCTGCAGCAGGACGTCGCCGCCATGCAGGAGCGCCAGGCCGAGGCAAAACGTCTGCGCAACGAGGGCATGGAGGCCATGCATCAGCAGGAAATTGCCGTCGCCCGTGAGCAGGAGCGCGTGTTCAACGCCTCCTCCGAATTGCAGGCGCATACCCAGCGCCTGGAAAAGACGCAGCAGGCCATCACCCAGCTGACCGAAAGCATCGCCGAGATCCGCGCCGATCTGCAATTGCTGACCGAGGGCACGCAGTCCGCGGCGGTGGATCGTGAAGCGCTGGATCAAAAGACCGAAGAACTGCAAAACGCCCTGCGCGCCGCCCGCGATCAGGCCGACGGCCTGCGCGATCAGGTGACGCAGCAGCGGCTGCAGTTTGCCGAGATGGAGCACAGCATCGAAACCCTGCGCCGCGATAAGGCGCGCTGGGCTGAGGAAAGCGCCGCCCTGCAGGGCACGCTGAATGCCATGCGGGAGAAAATCGCCGCGCAGCGCCAGCAGGCGCAGGAGGCGGAGGGGCAGCTTGCCCAGCTTCGCCAGGCCGCGCAGCAGCAGGCCGAGGCCGCCAGGCAGGCCGATGCGGATACCGATCAACTGGAGCAAAAGCGCCAGGCGCAGCTTGCTCATCAGCGTGAGCTGGTGGAGGAAAGCGAACGCCTGCATGAGCGCCACACCCAGGACGGCGATCAGCTGCACCGCACGGAGATCCTGTACGACCGCGCGGACAACGAGCAGAAAACGCTGTCCGAGCATATGTGGAACGCCTACGAGGCCACCCTGGCCACGGCGGAGGAGTTTCGCCTGCCGCCGGGCGAGTTTGCCCTCACATCGGGCGAACGCGACGCCAACGGCCTGCGCCGCGAGATCCGCGAGCTGGGGCCCATCAACGCCCACGCCGTGGAGGAATACGCCCAGACCAAGGAGCGCTTTGACGATCTTTCCCGTCAAAAGGAGGATATGACCAAGGCCGAAAGCGATCTGCGCGGGCTGATCAAGCGCCTGCTGTCCCAGATGGAAAAGCAGTTTGTGACGGAGTTTGACCGGCTGAACGGCTACTTCCAGCAGACGTTTGTGCGCCTCTTCGGCGGCGGCCAGGCGGAGCTGAAGCTGACCGACCCCAACGATCCGCTCTGCTGCGGCATCGAGGTGGTGGCGCAGCCGCCGGGCAAAAAGCTGCAGCTGCTCTCGCTGCTTTCGGGCGGCGAGCGCGCGCTGACGGCCATCGCCATCCTGTTCGCCATGCTCAAGGTGAAGCCTTCGCCGTTCTGCATTCTGGATGAAATCGAGGCGGCGCTGGACGACGCGAACATCAGCTATTTTGCTGACTATCTGGTGGAGTTTGCCAAGACCACGCAGTTTGTGGTGGTTACGCACCGCAAGGGCACCATGGAGCGCTGCGATTCGCTGTACGGCGTGGCCATGGAGGAAAAGGGCGTGTCCAGCATGGTCAGCGTAAATCTGGAGAATTATCATTAACAATAGATCAAAGGAGGCGCAGTTATGGGCTTTTTTGACCGGTTGAAGAAGGGCCTTTCCAAGTCGCGCGGCAACCTGACCGAGCGCGTGGACGAGCTGGTGGAAAACACCGCCGTGGTGGACGATGATTTTTATGAGGAGCTGACGGACATCCTGCTGCTCTCCGATGTGGGCGTGCGCGCCAGCACCGAGATCATTGATGAGCTTCGCCGCCGCGTGGAGGAAAAGAAGGTAAAGGACGCGCGCACCGCCCGGCAGATGTTCAAGGATCTGCTGGTGGAGGAGATGAACATCCCCCGCCCCGCGCTGCACTGGCCGATGGTCATGTTTGTGGTGGGCGTAAACGGCGTGGGCAAAACCACCACCGTGGGCAAGCTGGCGCTGCGCTTTCAGGAGATTGGCCGCAGCGTCATCCTGGCGGCGGCGGATACCTTCCGCGCCGCGGCGGACGATCAGCTGTCCGTGTGGGCCGAGCGCGCGCATGTGCCGCTGATCAAGCATCAGATGGGCAGCGATCCCGCCGCCGTGGTGTTCGATGCGGTGCAGGCCGCCAAGGCGCGCAAGGCCGACCTGCTGATTATCGACACTGCCGGCCGCCTGCACAACAAAAAGAACCTGATGGAAGAGCTGTCCAAGATGCGCCGCATCATCGACCGCGAATACAGCGAGGCCACGGTGCGCTGCATGCTGATTATGGACGCGACCACCGGCCAGAACGGCCTGAACCAGGCCAAGATGTTCAAGGACGCGGTGGAAATCAACGGCATCATCCTGACCAAGCTGGACGGCACCGCCAAGGGCGGCGTGGCCATCGCCATCCGCCGCGAGCTGAATGTGCCCGTGTGGTATATCGGCGTGGGCGAGGGCATCGACGATTTGCAGGCCTTTGAGGCCAAGGCCTTTGTCAACGCGCTGTTTGGCGATAACGAGCCGGATAAGTGATAGGGTGAAGGATAGCCAAACCGCGCTGGTGAAAGCAACACCAAATGCTTGGCGAAAACCGCGTGACCATAAAAGCCTTCTCCCAGATGGGGGAAGGTGCTGAGCGAATAGCGAAGCGGATGAGGGGGAACGCGGCATATATCGCCGCCTGCTTTTCCAGCACCGCCATCCTCAACAAATACGCAAAAATTGACAAGCTGCATATCGGGGTGTAAAATAGGAAATCATGATGCTGCGGAGGGGAACGTATGGGAATTATTGAATCTCGCAATAAGGAAGAAGCCCGCCATGAGGAAAATGGCGTTGTATATTATGATCGCGGCGTGCTGACGGGCCGCGACGGCCGCAAGTACCTGCGCTATGCCATCCAAACCCACTTTATCGAGGTGGGCGAGGATAAGTGCGCGCTGATCGAGCGCTATGTGCGTCCGCTGTACCGCGAGGGGGACATGCTGTCCTTCGGCGCCAAGGTGATGGCCATGTGTGAAAAGACCGTGCGCACGCGCGATGAGGTGAAGCCTGGCTTCTGGGCAAACCTGCTGTGGCGCTTTGCGGGCATCAACCATACGGGCGTGGGCATGCACGAGCCGCGCAAGCTGCAATTGGTCATCGATATCTGCGGCCTGCCCCGCGTGCTGCTGGCGGTGTTTTGCAGTGCGGTTACCAAGCCCTTTGGCATCCACGGCGTGTTCTACAAGGTGTGTGGCAAGGGCGTGGCTGGCATCGACGGCTTCTACTTCCGCTCCAGCTTCGATCGCTATAAGGAGCTGGCGCTGATCAACCCCGATAATCCCGTGGAGCTGTGCGATGAGATCATGCAGAAAACCGGCATTCCCACCGTGCTGATGGATGCCAACGACATTGACCAGAACCAGCTGGGCAAGTGCCACGGCTTCCCGCTGACGGACGAGCAGATTCAGGACGCCATGGCGGACAACCCCTCGGGTCAGGGGGACGAGCTGACTCCCTTCATCCTGATCCGCCCGGTGGAATAACCGCGGGCTGTGAATTGAACCATGGATATTAAGCTGCTGGATAAAGCCGCCTATGCGGGCCGCAAGTTTACCGCGCGCTATCAAACTGCCGGGTATTATGATATCCGCCCTTCCGGGCAGGGATTCCAGCTGGCCTATGTGCCCTTTGACGCGCCGGAGGAAAGATCCTTTAACGATACGTTTTATGGCGATTGGCTGGAGGATCCCATTGCATACGGCGCGTTTGAGGGGGAGCGGCTGATTGGATTTGTCGAGGGTTCCATGGAAACCTGGAACAACCGCTTTCGCATCAGCAATATCTGCGTTTTTGAGGATGCGGCGCGCGGCAGCGGCGTAGGTACCCGGCTGATGGCCGCTATCCAGCAGGAGGCGGCGACCCGCAGGGCGCGGATGATCATCCTGGAAACGCAAACCTGCAATGAAAACGCCATCTCGTTTTATAAAAAGAACGGGTTCGATATCATTGGGTTCGACTTGTATTCCTATTCCAATACCGATCCCGAACGGCACGAAGTGCGGATTGAAATGGGGAAGAAGCTGTGAGCGTAATCCCTGCAAATAACTTAAACCGCCTCGGACAGTGTGTCCGGGGCGGTTTAGATTATCCATGAAAGTGCTGCGCAAGGCACAGCGCACTTTGCCGCTTGTTGGGCGACGTTAGGCCTCGACCTTCTGCTTGGGCTTGACAAAGCGCGCAACCTGCGCGGCGATTTCATACAGCAGATACATCGGCAGACCCAGCATGCACTGGGATACCACGTCGGGCGGGGTCAGGATGGCCGCCACCACGGCGATGACCAGGATGACGTATTTGCGGTTCTTGGACAGGGTTTTGTAGGTGACCTTGCCGTGCCGCGCCAGCATGTAGATGACCACCGGCAGCTCAAACATGACGCCGAAGGGCAGCACAAAGGAGAGTACAAAGTTAAAGTACTCCTTCACCGACCACATGGCCGTGGCCACGCCGTCGCTGGCCTCCCAGAACAGATCCACCGCCAGCGGGAACACATAGACGTAGCAGAACACCACGCCGGTGATAAACAGCAGCAGCATCACAAAGAACAGCCCGGCGAACAGCTTTTTTTCGTTGGCGTACAGCGCCGGGGATACAAAGGACCAGATTTGCTGGACAATCACCGGCATACCGATCACCACGGCTGCAACCAGGCAGGATTTGAACTTGAGCATCAGCGCTTCGCTGACGGCGGTGGAGATCACCTCGATGCCGCGCGAGCGCACAGGCTCCAGTACAAAATCCACCAGCGGGGTGCAGAAAAGATAAAACAGCACCATAAAGGCAATCAGCACGGCGCTGGCCGACACGATCAGCACCCTGCGCAGCGCCCTGATGTGCATGGACAGCGCCTGCTTGCGCGCTATGCGCGCGGCGTCCTGCGCCTGCTTTTCCTCTGGCGTGAGCGTCTTTTTTTCATTTGCCATGGACGATTACTTTTTCTCCGCTTCGTTGGTCTCGCTGCCCGCGGCCTCGCCGTCCTTATTGTCGGTCTTTACTTCCTTCTTGAACTCGCGGATGCTCTGACCCAGGGCCTTGCCTACGCCCGCCAGCTTGCCGCCGCCGAAGATTACCAGCACCAGCACCAGGATCAGCAGAATTTCGGTTACGCCAAGTCTCATTTTTTGTCCTCCTTGCGGTTACTTGTCGGATTTTACTTCTTTTTCGGCCTCTTTGATGACCTTCTGCGCGTCGCGCTGGACTTCGCGCAGCTCCCTGCGGGGATCAGCGTCGCGCAGGGTATTGCTCAGATCGCGGGAAGCGTCCTGAAATTCGTTGATAGTTTCGTCCAGGCCGGTTTCTTCCTTGAAATCCTCGTACATCTGCTTTAGCATTTTCACAAACCGGCCGATGGCACGAGCCACCTTGGGCAGATCCTTGGGGCCGACAATCACAAACGCGACAAGCAGGATCAATATCAGTTCTTCAAAGCCAATGTTAAACATGCAGCCGAGCCTTATCCTCCTATCGTGGTCTGTGATATATAGCATAACAGATTTTTGCGGGAAAAGCAACTGCTTTGCCGAAAACAGACGAATTGTATAGCTTTATATGCCAGTTAAGGATTTGCAGGCTCTTCCACTTCAATCCATTCCAGCAGGGATTGCGCGTAATCGCGGGTTAGATACTTGGTGGAAAAGAAAGCCTGCGCGCCGTTGGAGGCTTCGATCAGTTGAACGTCCTCATATTCGGGCTCAAAGCGCATGCGCGCGGCCGCGCCCAGCAGCTCATCGCGGCTGAAGCGGAAGGGAACGTCCTGGAGCTTGGAAAACTGCGTCGGGCGCGGATAAATGGCCGAGTCCGAGCGGGTGACGCTGGCGATGGTGCGCAGGATGTCCTTTTCCTGCAGCAGGGTATCCAGCTCGGCGTAATGCTTGGTCATGATGGAGCCGTCGTAGTAATACACGTCCTTGCGGCCGGACAGGCTGGCGATGTCCTTCAGCTCCTGGGGCGCATCCTCGGTGCCGATCAGGGCCAGGAGGGCGCTCAATTCCTCCTTATCCAGCCCTTCGGGGGGATGCATCAGCAGCTGCTTTTTGCCAGTCACCCTGGATTCAATGGTGTGCGCGCGCAGGTGCTCATAGAGCACCTGCGCGCGGTTGATGGTTTGCTCGCTCATTTAGGGCAGCAGGTTGAGCGCTTCCAGATCGTCGGCCACATCCTTGAGGTCGAACTTTTCAAGGGTCTCGCGGGTGGGCGCGCCGGTGGTGGGATCCCAGCCGAACTGCTGATAGAACATGGTCAGAGCCTTCTGCCAGTCCTCGCGCTCCAGCTTGACGGTGCCGGGGGTGAAGGGCTGCTTGTCGGGGTCCATATCGAAGATGAAGTTGGAGATGACATCGTGGTTATTGCGCATATCGGTGGTGCCGGCGGCCTTAACGGTCATGGCGCGGTGCAGATGAATGCAGCGCTCCACGGCGTGATCCAGCTCCTCCTCGCTCCACTCCTGGCCGGTGATGGCGCTCATATACTGCGCCTCCACGCTCAGGTCGCCCTTATAGCCGCGCTCCTTGCGGGGGCTGAAGGTCATGGGCCACACCCAGTTGCACAGGGTGAAGCTGTCATGCAGCACCTGACGCATGATACCGAACTTGGCAAAGCGGGCTTTGCTCTCGTTCATGGGGGTGTAATCCTTGGGCGCGTCCAGGCAGCCTTCGCCGAACAGATCCTCTACGATGGTCTTCTGGATGGCATAGGGCAGGCCGGAGCCGGTGATGTTGACGATGGTGTGGCACATGCCGTCGCGGTTGTAGATGATGTTGGTCAGCTGGCCAACCTGCGCGTCGCACTCGTTGCCGTGGTGGCGCTTGGCACCAATGGGGCCCCACAGGCCGATGGCCTGGCTGTGCAGGTACTCGTCGCCCAGGATGTCGTGGTACTTTTCGGCGATGTAGTACGCGCCCATGGTCAGGTTGTGCATGGAGTGGTTGGGATCGAGCAGGCACTTGGCGATATCGTTCATGAAGGTCAGGTCGCCGTTATCGCGCTTGGACCAGTCGATGGCGTTGAATTCTTCTTCAGTCAGGATCTGCTTCATCAGCTTGTAGTCGTCCTTCATGAAGTACTTCAGCGTCGCGGGCAGCTCGCCGTAGTTCTCCCACAGACCCAGATCGTCGGACAGGATCGCGCCGTACACGCTGCCAATCAGCTTGCCGTCGCCTTCCTCCTCCACATCGTTAAACTTGGTCATCAGGGCGGAGAGGTTGAAGCCGTTCTGCGCGCCGCAGGTGTTGGCATGGGAGCCGACCACGCCGGTGGCCTTTTCCATCTGCGGGATGAACACGCTGCCATAGCAGCGGATGGGGCACATGGCGCAGCCCGTCATCTTGACGGTGTACTTTTCAGCGATCGCGCCATGGTCGAACACGGCCTTCTGGCAGCGATAGCCAATCAGCGTGGGCTGGCCGGGGGCGGATTCGCCGGTATCGATGGGGCCGCCCTCGGCAGCGCCCCAGGTCATGCCGGGATGACCCGTCCAGCGGGTGGACTTGTTGTCATACTCCGCCCAGGACTGGGGAACGGTGGGCACAACGTGGTTGTTGTTGGAGCCCATCAGGTCGCCGATGACGTACTTGTTCAGCGCTACCACGCGCTCGGGATCGGCAATCTCGGTGCCCTTGGTGCCGTTGAACACCACGGCCTTGAGCTTCTTGGAGCCAAACACCTTGCCCAGGCCGCCGCCGCCGCAGTGACCGATGCCGGTCATCACGCAGCTGAGGTTGAGCAGCGCCTCGCCCGCCGGGCCGATGGACACGACGTTGGAGGAGGGATCGGTTTCCTTGGTCAGGATCGCGGTGGTGTCGCTGGTGGTCTTGCCCCAAACGTGGGACGCGTCGCGGATTTCGATCTTATCGTCGTTTACATAGATGTATACGGGGGCGTCGCTGGCGCCCTCGATGATCATGGCGTCAAAGCCGCAGTTCTTCATGCGCACGGCGGTGTCGCCGCCCATGTGCGCATCGACGATGGCGTTATACTTGGTGAAGGGGGACAGGGACGAAATGGTGATGCGGCCGGAGCAGGGCGCGCTGGAGCCGGTGTTGGGGCCCACGGCGAAAACGATCTTGTTTTCGGGCGCGGCGGGATCGGTGCCCACGGGCACTTCGTCATACATAATGCGGTTGGCCATGCCCTTGCCGCCGATATATTTGAAATACTTTTCGCTGCTTTCGATGCTGCTGGTTTTGGTCGTCAGGTTGACGCGCAGCAGATTACCCATCCATCCGTTCATGGATTTTACCTCCTTTTAATCGGTGATTACAGCGCCTTGGCCACATCTTCCCAGGGGATCATGCGCAGGGCGCTGGTGGGGCAGCCGGCAACGCACGCGCCGCAGCTGATGCACTTGG
>ERZ780207.3373-NODE-3373-length-10306-cov-2.469515_pt1 | contig 10306 bp, 9 predicted proteins | sample MGYA00510977_ERZ780207 | MGnify/ENA primary metagenome ERZ780207 (study PRJEB29588, sample SAMEA2151383) | human gut metagenome | biome: human gut; feature: human-associated habitat; material: faeces | place: Denmark | collected 2008/2010 ... | reverse complement strand
AATGCGATATTTGTCGGAATGCATCGTTTAGCAAGGTCTGCTCATGCACGAAACTGATTCAAGACCAGATATTCGGTATTCCAAACGCATAAACAGGGAAAATCTTATCCACTGTCCAAAACGTAGTACACGTAGATTCTGCAAGTTGGTTATAGTGATTGATGCAGAGGCTCAATGGCGGCGAAATATGCCCTGATGGTTGGCTTTTCCTAATGGGGTTAAACTCCAGCTGATAAGGGTGGGGGGGTTGATGAAGCAGTTGAGGTTGCTGTGTATTTATTTTTGCGTGGTTCAATGGAGGACCCGGAATGCGAAGTGGGGATAGAAGCATAAACGAGGGCGATGCGCGAAATGCCACCGTGGGGTCAATTGATGGCATCGACTTGTCACCGCAAGCTCGATCGTTGTGGGCAAAAACCGGTGGTGGCGAAGAAGGCAACTTGTGGTCGCCCCTTTATGTCCACATGGCAGACTCTGCTCTCGTAGCACGCAAGCTTTGGGACGAATGGGTTTCAGATTCCATTAAACGGCAGATTTCGGATTGCGTTGATGGCGACGATTTGGCTGCTGCCTCACTCGTGTTTTGGCTTGCTGGTATTCATGATATTGGCAAAGCCACGCCAGGTTTTCAGTATAAGGTACCTGAACGCGCAGAATTTGTTCAGGAGATGGGGCTTCGCCTCCCGAGTGCACATATGGTCAGCCATCCTCCTTCTCATGCGAATATGGGTGAGGTTATCCTGGAGCGTAAGCTAGATGGTCGTGGGTGGGATTACTCGTGGAGTTTAGGTGGCATTGTCGGATCCCATCATGGGGTTGCTCCTTCTGATGATGGGGTGCTCAGGGACATTGAATCCAGGTCAGGTAATTTTCCTATCGAAAATATGGGAGACGAAGGGTGGATTTCCGTTCAAGACGAACTATTTGCCTGGATGTTCGATGCTGCGGGAGTCGCTGAATTCGAAGAGCAGTATCAGGCCCTTGCGGTGCCGCAGCCGGTGCAGGTGCTAATTTCTGCTCTTGTCATAATGTCCGATTGGATCGCATCCAACTCCGATTTCTTCCCTCTGACCTTCCGGGTTGAGAGCTGGGAAGAGTTTCGTTTGCGTGCTGACGCGGCGTGGGTTTCTTTCGCCTTGCCGTCGTCATGGCATGCTGAAAATAGAGAATTAGAGGATGAGGATTTTTTCCATCGGCGTTTTGCGGGACTCCCTGAAAACGCGAGGCTTAGGCCAGCTCAGCTAGAGGCACTTCGAGCAGCCTTGAGCATGGACGACCCAGGTTTGCTCATCATCGAAGCACCTATGGGGAACGGAAAGACCGAGGCCTCTTTGCTCTGCGCAGAGGTTATGGCTGCCAAGTCGGGCGCCGGCGGAGTTGCATACCTTCTTCCTACGATGGCGACTTCCAATGCAATGTTTTCACGAGTTGAGGAATGGCTTAAAACCGTGCCCGATTCAAAGGGTGGGTCAATGAAGTCGATGCAGCTCCTTCACAGTAAGGCTGCCTTGAACCCCGATTATTCGAAGCTGCGAAGTTGGGGCAGTACATGGATGGGCGACGAAGCAAAAGCTAACGTCGAAGAGGGCGTTGTTGCTCATCAGTGGTTTGCCGGGAAAAAACGTGGTCTGTTGTCTTCGTTTGTTGTAGGAACGGTTGATCAACTGCTTATGGCTGCCTTGAAAGTGAAACATGTGCAGCTTCGGCATCTTGGCTTGGCTGGTAAGGTCGTTGTTGTCGACGAAGTGCATGCATATGATGCGTACATGAATACATATCTCGATCGTATCCTTACCTGGCTTGGCGCTTATGGGGTTCCGACGATTCTGCTTTCTGCGACGCTTCCAGCGAATCGTCGTGACGAGTTGATTCATGCTTATCGAGGCAGGGACAGGAAATCAGCAAGGAATAATTCTAGGAGGAAAGATATCCCACAAGCGCCTTGCGAAGAGTCGGGGTGTCCTGCGTACCCATTAATAACGACGACGACGTATGCGGGTGTTCTTGATCAAGGGATGTATCGAACGTGCGAAGATCTTTCGGCAGGCACAAACGTGATTGTCCAGGAAATGGAAGACGATGACAGAACCCTTGTATCACAGTTAAACGATCTGTTGTCTGATGGTGGGTGTGTTTGCGTGTTGAGGGATACGGTTAGCCGTGCCCAATCTACATACCAGCAGCTGAAGAAGGCGTTCGGCGCATCTTGCGTCAAATTGGTTCATTCGCGCTTTATCGCGGTTGATCGCATGCGCAATGACGCAGAGCTGTTGCGCTTGCTTGGTCCAGATTCTGATAGCCGCCCGGACAAGCTGATTGTTGTGGGTACGCAGGTGATTGAGCAATCTCTCGACATCGATTTCGATGCAATGATTACTGATATAGCCCCGATTGATTTGTTGCTCCAGAGAATGGGCCGCCTTCATAGGCATCAACGTGGGGAGGAGCAGTCCCATCGCCCCAAGAAACTTAGGCAGGCGCGCTGCTACGTTGTGGGTGTAGAAGACTGGAATCAGGCCCCTCCTAAGATCGCGAAGGGGATAGACAACGTTTATCCGAAGGCGCTGCTATGGAGGAGCTTGCTGGCTTTGCGCACGAAGAGAGATGGGGCCGACGCGGCTATGATTAATCTTCCCCATGATATTGCCATGCTCGTTGAGCTGGTTTATTCCTTGGACAATAATCGGGGGTGGTCGTTGTCTGCGAATGCGGGGCAGAAATGGACTGACGCGCTGCAATCGGCAGAAAAGGAGCTTTTGGAAAGTCGAGAAAGTGCGCAAGGCCGTGCTAGAGCGTGGCTTTTGGATAAGCCGAAAAAGCGAAAAGGGAGCAGCCTTATTGGATTGCTGAGGAATTCTTATTCGGCGCTCGATGATGTGAGGGGCCGAGCTGCCGTTCGCGAAACCGATGAGTCGATAGAAGTTGTTGCGGTTCAGGAGCTCGAGGGTGAATTCAAGCTACTTCCCTGGGCTGTTAACGCCCAGGGCAGACGCCCGACTGAGGATTCCTTGGGAGATGGTTTTAGCCTTCCTGATGACGAAGCAGCACGCCTTGCAGCAAATTGCACGGTGAGCTTGCCTCCACGACTTTCTTCGGCGTGGAGCTATCAAGAGGTTATTGATGCTCTTGAATCTCAGGTGCGGATTCCCGGCTGGCAGGGATCAAGGTGGCTGCAGGGGCAGTTGGTGATGGTGTTCGATTCGGAATATAACTCCGTGGTGGAAACAAGGTCCTACGTGTACTGCCTTCATTATTCAGAGGAATCAGGACTTGAATTAGTTTCAGTAGACAGGAAAGGAGAAGATGCGTAGTGGTTCAGAACGAGAGCTTCAATCTGGTGGATAGGCCCTGGGTGCGTATTCGCGACGAAGAGGGCGAGACCCGTGAGGTTTCTTTGCTCGAGCTTTTTGAGCAAGCGCCGCATATCAAGTGCTTGGCCAATGATTTGCCTACCCAGGATTTTGCGATTCTGCGTGTTTTGTTGGCGATTCTTCAAAGGTCGATTGCGCCTACGTTAGATGAAGACGATGATCCGGCGGAGGTTTGGGGTGATCTATGGACCGCCCCCGAGCTGCCTGTTGTTGAGGTGCGCAAGTATTTGTGCAAATGACACGACTCATTTGACCTCTTTGATGTCCAGAAACCATTTATGCAGGCGCCGGGTTTGCAGACAGCAAAAAATGAAGTCTCGGGTATCAAGAAGATAGTTGCTGATATACCTGATGGAGACGAGCTTTTTTCGCTTCGAGCTGGAAAAGGGGCAGAGAGCTTGTCCTGTTCCGAGGCTGCGCGGTGGCTTGTTCATGCCCAAGCATTCGATACATCAGGAATAAAAAGCGGAACAATAGACGATCCTCGCGTAAAGGGAGGGAAAAGCTACCCCATTGGAACAGGATGGGCGGGAGGCCTGGGCGGGTTATTCTTCGAAGGCGCGACATTGTCCGAGACGATTCTGCTGAACCTCATTGTTTGCGATGTTGAAACGGGTGACTTACTTTCAGAGGAAGATGTTCCTTCCTGGGAACGTGCCGTCGCAAACGTAGGGGTGGATGATCGTTTTCCGACCGGCAGGCTTGACCTATACACTTGGCAATCGCGACGTATTCGATTGATTCCTGAGGGCGGCATAGTTGCAGGTGTGGTTTTAACGAATGGCGACAAGCTGGAATGGAGAAACTTGCAGGAATATGAGCCTATGACCTCCTGGAGACGCAGTCGGACTCAAGAAAAAAAGCTCAAGATGCCGCTCGTTTACCTTCCCCGTGCCCATCAATCCGATAAGGCGCTTTGGCGCGGGCTCGATTCTCTTTTTGGTGACAAATCCAGGGAGGATGCGCCTTCCGTCTTGGAATCGAATCTTGAGAAGTGGGTGTCGTATCTCGCGAGTAGGGACGGTGGGCGTCAGTTAAGCCAAGAATACCTGCTTGGAGTTCATGCTGTTGGATTTGAGTATGGTACCCAAAACTCGGTCATCACCAACATCATTAACGACAAGCTCGAGCTAAGCGCTTTTTTGCTATCAAGTGAAGGGGAATCACTGGTAAATCTTGCAAAGGAATGTGCCGCTTCGACATCGGAGGCTATTTTTGCCCTAGGGGATTTTGCCGCGAACCTGTGCTGTGCTTCCGGAGGCAGCGGTGCGGGTGAGATTGACGGAGCTAAACAGGGCTCGAGGGCACAGGCTTTCTATGAGATTGATTCGCTGTTCCGTTCCTGGCTTGCGCGTCTCGATGAGGGCAGCGATATGGATAGCGAGAGGGACAACTGGCACAGAATAGCTCGCTCGGCAATAAGGGCAAATGCGACAAATTTGCTGAGCGAGGTGGGATCAAACGCGATTATTGGCGCTCCAGTTAGGGGGAAAGGCAAGATGGGGAGTGAGTGGATGACGGCGTCGCGAGCGGAGTCGCTATTCAGTGGAGCTCTAAAAAAGGCATTGCCGTTAGAAGAGGATGAAAAGATTAAAAAGGAGGTGCGCTGATGGCGGAAAACGAAGCGATGAGGCCCGAGGGGAGTATCGCGTGGTTTGTGGATACGCGAATCAGCTCTATTCAAAACGATTATCTTTCGGCGAAAAGCAAATCGCGAGGAGCTAGAAAGCTAGCGTCTTTGAGGCATGCGATGTTGATGCCGATTGGATCCAGCGCGGATGCATGGTCCCTTGAATTCGAGGGACTGCCTTCCAGCCTTGTCGGGAGAGACCCCGAGCCTTCTCCGGGAGAAGTAGCGGTTCATGGCGCTTTGACGCTCTATGCGTTTCACCAGCAAGGCCAGTCTTGCCCCATGCATATTCGTGGGAACGTCCATGGATTTGGCAATGCGATAAGACAGCTTGTGATACAGGAGAAGGATCACTATTCGAATCTTGAAGTAGGGGAGATGCCCAGAAGATTTAGGGCATTTATCACTGCGGAGTCAATGGATGAAACCCTTCACTATGCAAGGCAGATGGTGCAGCAATTGCGTGGCGCAAGCATTGCGATCGACTATGCAAAATTTGCAGCTCAGCTTTACAGTTTGCAGAATCCTTACAAATCAGATCAAGTGCGCCTTGCATGGGGCCGGGAATACGCTTTTGCGGGTAACTCCAATAACGATAGCTCTAAGTAGAGGCTTTTGCGAACAACAATTCGAAAGGAAATAACAATGGGAAATTCTCTTTTTGTAGACGTGCATATCCTCCAAACTGTTCCGCCGAGCAACATTAATCGCGATGATACTGGCAGTCCGAAATCTGCCCGATTCGGCGGTGTGAAACGTGTAAGGGTTTCGAGCCAGGCGTGGAAGAAAGCCACGCGCGACTTGTTTCCCGATACGCTCAATGAGGATGAAATTGGGCAGCGAACAAAGTGCGTCGTTGATATGATTTCGGATTTCGTGCTTGAGCTGAAGCCAGAAACCGATCGCGAACAAGCTATTGACGCTGCGGCAAGAGCCTTGTCTGCAACAGGCGTAAATGTCAAGGATGGCCTAACTGGTTACTTAATGTTTGTTTCACCTGGGCAGGCTAAGGCTCTTGCTGAGATCGCGGTGAAGTCTATCGAAACCGGAGAGGCTATTGCTAAGAAAGAAGCAAAGGAAGTTTTAGACGTCAAGAAGAATCCTTTGCTGAATGCCATCGACGTTGCGATGTTCGGGCGGATGGTGGCAGATGCCCCCGATCTTAATGTCGATGCATCTGTGCAGGTGGCTCACGCGATTGGTGTCGGGAGAATGGAGCCGGAGTTCGACTACTTTACGGCTTTGGATGATCGTTCACCTGAGGATAATGCGGGTGCTGCGATGATCGAGACTACGGAGTTCGCTTCAGCAACTATGTATCGATACGCGAACATTGACGTCATGCATCTATGCGAAAACCTTGGCTCGGCTAGCGCTGCTTGCCGTGGAATTGAGGCATTTCTTCGTTCTTTTGCTCTTTCTATGCCTACAGGTAAGCAGAACTCGTTTGCGAATCGTACCTTGCCCGCTGCAGTAGTTATTCAGCTCAGGAGCACCCAGCCTGTCAGCTTGGTAAACGCTTTTGAAAAGCCAGTTGAGGCATGGAATGGGAAGAGCCAGGTGGAGCTTGCCTGCGAGCGTTTGGCCGATCAGGAAAAGGCGGTCGATGACGCCTTTGGGGTATCGCCGCAGATGGTGTTTGTGGTTGTGGCGTCTCCAGATGCAAAAACGCTTTCGGGAGCGATGCCAGGCGCTGTTGAATGTAGCCTCGATGAGACATTGGAAAAAGTCTCCCATTCTTGCGCTGACTTCCTTGCAGAGAATGGCTATCAGCTTGAAGGAGCGAACTGATCATGACAGTCCTGCTGCTTAAGCTGGCGGGTCCGCTGCAGTCATGGGGCTCGGGGAGTCGATTTACCGAGCGAGGGACTCAGCACGAGCCGACTAAGAGTGGTGTAGTTGGTTTACTTGCTGCGGCTCTGGGCCGGCGGAGGACGGACCCCGTTGATGACCTTGCAGCATTGGATTTTGCTGTGCGCATTGACCAGCCTGGTTTGTTAGAAAGCGATTTCCAGACCGAGCACAAAAGGAAATGGGACAAGGATAGCGCCAGGTGGGTTTCGGATACCTCCAAGAGCGGGAGCCTTCCCTTGACTCATCGTCACTACCTTGCCGACGCCGTCTTCATCGTCGCACTTGAGGGCGATAGGGAGTTGCTGGACTCATGCGCAGACGCTCTGGATTCGCCTATATTTCCTTTGTTTCTTGGCAGGAGGTCCTGCCCGCCCGCATGCAGAGTGCTGGTAGGGGAATTTGAGGGCAAGAACCTTTTGGGGGTTTTGAGGGGCCACCCCTGGGAGGCTTCGAAACGTTATCAGGGGAGTTGGAAATTCCGCGATAAGGAGTTTGTCGATTTGGAGGTCCTCTACGACAAGCAATTTTCGGCAGACGGCGAAGGTTACGACGTTGTTCAACGGGATGTACCTATTAGCTTTTCTCAGGAACACCGACAGTACTCTTTTCGCACGGTTTCCCACACAACGGTAGCGGTTAAGAATCATGCCTACATCGGACAGCGGACCGAACATGATCCCTGGGCGGCTCTTGAAAAGGAGGCATAAGGAATGTATTTCACTCAGTTTCCCATCAATATGACGCGCAGGGAATCACGGAAGATGCTCGGCTCTCCTTACTTGATGCATGCCGCTGTAGCCGGCAGCTTTCCTCCTGATGCTGCAACTGGTCAAGAAGGGAATGGCCGTGTCCTTTGGCGCGTGGACAGGACAAGTGATGGGGGTTCTCGCCTTTACATTGTCAGCCCTGGAAAACCGAGCTTGCTTGGTCTCGATGAACAAATAGGATGGCCAGACTGCGAGCCTCAATGGGGGACGCGTAGTTATGACGACTTCCTGTCACGTATTTCCGATGGGCAAGTCTATTCTTTTCGTTTGACGGCAAACCCAACATTGAGCAGAAGCACCAGGGGCGGTGTGACCGACATAAAGAATCAGAACGGTGACTCAAAGAGGATTGGCCATCTTACCGTTTTGCAGCAAGAGGCGTGGCTTGTTGGTAAGCAGGCATATGAGGGTTCGGGCGTCGAGGTGCCAAAGCTCTTTGCTAATGAGCCGGTTTCACGTGCCCAGAGGAATGGTTTCGAGGTTCTTGCCAACGAAGTCGGGATTCCCAAGGTGATCGTTAGCAATTCTGGTAAGGCAACTTTCCGTAAAGGAGCTCGGGGAAAATCGATAACCCTTGTTCGGGCGCAATACGACGGGGTGTTGAAGGTTACCGATGCAGATGCGCTTCGTCGTGCCATGACATGCGGTATTGGGCATGCAAAAGCTTTCGGGTGCGGCCTTCTCACGCTTGTCCCATTGGGTAAGTGAGACATATGAGCGGAATTCCAGGAATTGCTAAACCTGATCTGCACGCGCTTCCTGCTGTCAGGGATCGAATGACCTTTCTTTATGTGGAAAGGTGCCTTGTAAGCAGGCAGGACGGTGCGGTGAGCATAACGGATTCGCGGGGAACAGCGTATGTCCCCGCTGCCTCTCTTGGGGTTCTTATGCTTGGGCCGGGCACCAATATTTCCCACCGGGCTGTTGAGCTGCTTGGCGATTCCGGATCGAGCGTCGTATGGGTGGGCGAGCATGGTGTTCGCTATTATGCGCATGGCAGGCCGCTCACCCACTCATCTCGTCTCATTGCAGCTCAGGCTGAGCTTGTTTCGAATACCCGAAAACGACTTGCCGTTGCACGAACGATGTATGGTATGCGATTCCCTGGTGAAGACGTTTCACGCTATACGATGCAGCAGCTAAGGGGACGAGAGGGTGCAAGAATCCGTGCTTTGTATCGAAAACTATCTAAGCAGTATGGTGTTCCATGGGAGGGGAGAGAGTACAATCCCGATAATTTTGCTGATGCAAGCCCAGTAAACCAAGCCCTATCTGCTGCGCACGTGTGTCTTTACGGAGTTGTCCATAGCGTCATTGTTGCGTTGGGCTGTTCTCCTGCTTTGGGTTTTGTTCATGATGGTCATGAGCGATCTTTTGTTTATGACATTGCGGACTTGTACAAAGCAGAGCTGACTATTCCTATAGCGTTTTCGGTTGCTTCGAATCCTCCGGAGGATATTGGGGCCGAAACGCGGCGGCGCACGCGAGACTCTTTTCTCGACGGGAAAATTATGCAAAGGTGCGCTCACGACATCAGAATGCTGCTCTTGGGCGACTTGGATGAAGGGGACGAGCTTGACATCGATATGATGTTCCTCTGGGACGATAAGCACCCATCGGTGGATTTCGGTGTTTCCTATGGCCGAGAATACGATATGCAGCTAGAGGCTGTTGAGGCTAGCAACGGGATGCTTGTTGGGGTGTAGCGTTGGTCGTTATTGTTCTAGAAAAGTGCCCCATTTCCCTGCGTGGCGATCTGACAAAGTGGCTTCAGGAAATTAGCTTGGGCGTATATGTGGGCAGGGTTAGTGCTCGTGTGCGGGACGAGCTATGGAAGCGCGTGCGCGAGGAATGTAGAAGCGGACGCGCAACCATGGTCTATTCTGCGCGAAATGAGCAGCATTTGAGCTTTCGCGTGCACAATACCTCGTGGGAGCCTATCGACTACGATGGCATTACTCTTATGATGCACCCAGCTCCATCGCGAATAAAAAATCTCGAAAAAAAGAGGCTAGGCTGGAGCAATGCTGCAGTACGGTCAAAGAAAAGAAGAATATCTAGCTTGCATTTCTCTGAGCCAGATGAGTATGTTGTGTTCGACGTTGAGACCACTGGTCTGGATGCGAGCAGAGATGAAATCATCGAAATTGGGGCGATCAGGGTTGTCCGGGGAGTAGAATCGGGCAGATTCCACGCGCTCATTCGCCCTAGTAGTTGCGTCCCGAAGAAAGTAGTTGAGCTGACGGGAATAACAGACGATCTGCTGCAAGCCCAGGGGATTGATCTTGAGCTTGCAATGCAGCGATTTACTTCTTTCGTTGGGGACGATGCCGTAGTGGCGCACAATGCGGCTTTCGATTCCGATTTTGTGCAAGCAATGTGCGAGGAATGCAATTTAGACGATTTTGACAATGAGTGCATAGATACTGTTGCGCTGGCGAAAAAGAAACTGCCAGAAGCCCCGAACTACCAGTTGAAAACCTTGCTCGATTTATTGGACCTTGACAACGAAATACCTCATAGGGCGGAATCTGATTGCGAAGCAACGCTTCACCTTTTTCGCAAACTGATTAAAATGTAATTCAATTATAGGATTACGGGATTCTGAACTGGGATTTTTTAGTGTGCTCCCCGCATACGCGGGGATGATCCCGGCGCTTAAATTTGGCGATCGCTTTATCTAT
>ERZ780207.3366-NODE-3366-length-10313-cov-10.483915_pt1 | contig 10313 bp, 8 predicted proteins | sample MGYA00510977_ERZ780207 | MGnify/ENA primary metagenome ERZ780207 (study PRJEB29588, sample SAMEA2151383) | human gut metagenome | biome: human gut; feature: human-associated habitat; material: faeces | place: Denmark | collected 2008/2010 ... | reverse complement strand
CAGCGAAGTAAAGGCTGGTGGAGATGTTAATGTTACTTCTACGAAGAAAGATATTGATATCACTGGCAGCAACGTGGAAGGCAAGGACGTTACCTTAAACGCTAAAGAAAACCTTAATATAACTGCGTCTGAGACAACCAACAAGCTGGAACAGAATTCTAAATCCAGCAGTGCGAGCGTTGGCGTGGTTTTTGACATAGCAACAGGTCAGGTAAGCAGTGTCACTATAAGCGGGAGTAAGAGCAAAGGCAAAGTAGATGCTAATAGCACATCTTACAATGAAAGTACTGTAAAGGCGGATAAGAATCTTGACTTTACCAGTGGCAAGAACACCAACATTAAAGGTGGCAAGCTGAGCGGTGAAAAGGTTACTGGCAATGTAGGTAAAGACCTTAACATCGAAAGCAAGCAGAATAAAAATTCTTATAAAGAGAAGAACTCTTATGCTGGCTTTGGTATAGGTATCGATCTTAGCGGTAAGAATAAAAAAGATGGCATAGCAACTACCGATAAAAAAGACAAGGTTAGCAATGCTAATAAGACAGGTATCTTTGGTAGTGCTACAAAGAGTAATGTTGACAGCAACTACGAAAGTGTTACTAACCAGAGCGGTATTTACGCAGGCAAAGAAGGCTTTGACATCCGTGTAGAAGATAATACCGACCTCAAAGGCGGTATTATCTCCAGTGAAGCTGAAAAAAACAAAAATAAAATCTCCACAGGTACACTGACCTATGAAGATATTAAAAACAAAGCCGAATATGAAGCAGGAAGCACTGGAATCAATATTGACACATCTGCAGGAGCAGAGAAAAAGGATGCTGGTGTAACACCCAACATTGGTGTAGGAGCTAAAGATGATGCTGAAAGCGTAACCAAGGCAACTGTTTCTGAAGGTGAAATCGAAATCAGGGATAAAAAGAATCAGAAGCAGGATCTTAAAGACCTGAATCGTGATACCCAAAACAGCATTAATAAGCTTGGTGAAATTTTTGACAAGACGATGGTCGAAGAACGCCAAGAACTGGCCGGACTTTTTGGAGAGATTGCTTATAAAGCAGTAGGCGATTTGGCTATAAAAAATGGCTGGCAAGAAGGCAGTGCAGAAAAGAACGCCCTTCATGCTCTTGTAGGTGGTATCATGAGTGAACTTACTAACAGTGGATTCTTGGCAGGGGCGTCTGGTGCTATGATTAATGAAATGATTCAGGATAAATTGAGCGATATGTTCAAGGATAATCCTGCAATGCATCAATGGGCAAGTGCTCTTATTGGCGGCGTAGTAGCTCAGGTTGTAGCTGACAATGCGCAGATGGGAGCAGCTACTGCTTCTAGTGGTACGAAGAATAACTATTTGACGCATGAACAACAGAAGAAATATGAAGAAGAATTAGCTGCTATTGATAAAGATGATACGCTAACACCTGAACAAAAAACTAAAGCTAAAGAAAAAGTTGATTTTAAATATAGTGTCATTTCCGTACTACAAAACAGAGAATGGTATGAAAAAAATAAAGATAAACTTCAATTAACAGGAAAAGTTGGAGATTTAAACGAATATGAGATTTTCAAAGAAGTCGTTGGAGTTGACAAGAGTGGCAATGATGTGGAATTAAGAGCTGATACAAAAGACTGGATGATAGGATATAGCAGAGATTTAGTAGAAGCTGTAGCGAATATAAAGCCTGGTGATAGAATAAAATTCTCTGATGGAAGTATATATTATGTTCAGCCTAATGGTGAGCTATATAAAGAAGACAGTATAGGAGCATTAATGCCATATAAGGAAATCTCCTTAGAAGATCACAATGTGATATCAAAAAGAGAATCGCTTTTTGACAAAGATACTGTAATTAGTGATGATCACAATGAAAAAGCTGGCCAGTATGTTTATGATACGGTCGGGAATGTATTAGAATTTGCTAGCGGAGTGACGATGATTACTTCTATGATTAATATTAATAATAAAAACAATATGCTTGCAGTTGCTAGAATTAGTACCTCTTGCATTTTATTGGTTCATAGTGGTAATGAAAATATCAAGACATATTTTTCTGCTAAACATGATTTGATTGACAATGAAACAAAAGAATATAATCCTTTGGATAATATATTAGGCTCAGATTTATATAATAAAATGGATATAAGTGCGAAAGTAATTAGTATAGTCGGTGATACACATACAATTGTAGCAGCAGCTAAAGCAGGGAAATTTAATAATATTGATTGGAATAAGGTTGCTATTGATGATGCTGAATGTGAAAAAGTAAAAACTATGTTAGAATCATTTGGACTGGGGATAGATATACAAAGTATCGCTACTATAGTACAGAAAGGAGATGCAAATGAAAGCCGGCAATAAATGTAAAATATTACTATGTTATTATATTGGTTTATATTTTATATATGTTATACTTTCTAAAATGCCACCAGATGCAATAATTTGGAAATGGTTTTTCCCAATAAAATTAATACTTTTTATGACAGCATATGTGTGGGCTAGCGTTCATATTGGATTACAAGAATTACTATTATATAAGAAAAATATGGCTAGTAACGATACTCTTGAATTAAAGAGAAGAACATATATATTAAAAAACACTTTTTTATTTTTAATATGTTGTGTTTTGTCCGTATTTGTCCTACCTTTGATTGCGTCAATAGTGTGGAAGATATGCCGGATAGATTTATTCTTTTTGATATTGAATTAAATAATATAAATAAGAGAAGGGTGTCTGCAAATGGCAACAATTACAAAGAAAGCAACAAATCTGTTGGCGCAAGCGTTGGTCTTGGCAGTAATAAAGCCATTAGCGGCAGTGCAAGCGTAGGCAAGATTGACAGCAAATATGAAAGCGTCATTGAGCAAAGCGGTATCTACGCTGGTAAAGACGGCTTTGAGATTAACGTAGGTGAAAACACTGAACTTAAAGGCGGTATTATCTCCAGTGAAGCTGAAAAAGACAAAAATAAAATCTCCACAGGTACACTGACTTTTGAGAATATCCAAAACAAAGCGGATTATAAATCAGGTGGAGCTGGGGTCAAAGTAAATAAAAATAACAATGCTGATTATAACGAAAAAGGTATAACGCCTGATATTGGTATGCCTGCAAGCGGAGAAGCTGAAAGTACGACAAATGCTACTATCAGTAAAGGTACGATTGAGATTCGTGATAAAGATAAGCAAAAACAAGATATTGAAAAGCTGAATCGTGATACTGCAAACAGCCTCAATAAGCTTGGCGAGATTTTTGATAAGACAAAAATTGAAGAACGCCAGGAATTAGCTAATTTGTTTGGCGAATTGGCGTATAATGAGATTCACTACATGGATGGCAGCAACGAACAGAAAGTTCTTTATCATGCAGTTGTTGGTGGAATTATGAGTAAGCTTACTGGGGGAGATTTTCTTGCTGGTGCAACTGCTGCTGGAATTAATAAGCTGGTTATTGAAGAAGTTAAAAAAGCGGCTAATTATGATCCTGATAAAATGCAATGGGTAAGTGCAGCATTAGGAGCAGTTGTGGCTGAATTTGTATCTGGTAATCCCCAAGCAGGTGGAAGTGTTGCTGCAAGTGGGACGAAGAACAATGCGGTAGCAGATATAATATTTAATCCTAAACGTGTATTAAATGGATATGGAGAAGGATTAAAAGATAGAGGTGTTGAAGAAATAGAAGATATATCTGCTATTGTTTCAGATCCTCTTGGTACTCTTAATGAAATGTATCAATTCTTGCAAGCTGTATATGAAGAACCTAGTTTAGCGAATGAAATAAAAGAGCAATTTATAGATGTATTCAACGAGAGGTTGGATAAATTTGAAAATGGTACAGCAGAAGAAACAGGTTACGAGTTAGGTCGTATTAGTGTTGATATAGCTTCTTTATGTGTTGCTTCTGGGACTAGCAAAATATTAACTAAATTTCCTAGAGTAGGCAAGATTGTTTCTAGTTTAGAAAAGTACACAGCTAAGAGTATATCGACTACTAAACTATCTAATGATATTGTGTATATAGGTGATAGCCTATGGGAAAAGGGGGCGTTTAAAAGAGGACAAATTATAGATAAGGCTTTGGGGAATAGTCTAGGCTATAATTTCCCTGTTATTGATAAGTTAAATGGTAGAACTATCACTAGTATAAAAAGTATGGACTTAACTGCAGATACTTATCAAACTGGTAGGGGGATATATAATACTTTGGTCAAAAATATAGATACATTGGATAGGTTTACAGAAAGAGCTTGGCAAGGAACTGTTGTTTCTAAAGAAGTATATGATTACAAAGAATTAGAAGTTGCTATTCCTAAAATTAAGATTTCACAAGACCAAAAAAGAGGACTAGATGAAGCAATACAATATGCTAAAAGCAAAAATATAAGAATAAAAATAACTATAATAGAGTAGGTATAAGTTTGAAACAACCCCCAGTCAAGCAGTGACTTGAATTATTACATAGCAAACAGACCATCTCGCGGTGGTCAAAAAACAATATTTTAGTAGCCAACTTTATTCACGTAAAGGCATATCAATAATATAGCCACGTTCTTTGAGCAAATGTAATGCCTGTGAAAGAGAAAGTTTTTTTGGAAGGCTTTACTTGGCGTTGTTCAACAAAACCTTCAGCAGAATATGGTACATGTTTTTTGAGTATGTGCCAGATAGCTGTGAGCAACATTCTGCAAATGGCTATAATAGCTTTCTTGTGTCATCTGCGAGCCTTAATCCTTCTGTAGCGTTCTCCGAACTCAGGATGTTCCTTAGATTTTAATAAAGCGTTTGCAATTTGCACCAATATTGGTTTAAAATAAGAACCAGCACGGGAAATCCTAGTGGATTTTATTTTGCGAGCACTTTCATCATTACGAGGACAGCATCCTGCCCAGGAAGCGAGATGTTTGGCTGTTGGAAACACAGACATATCTGCTCCTATTTCGGAAAGTATTGAGATAGCTGTAATACGGTTCTTTCCTAAACCGGGAACAGTTTGTAAGAGATTTAAGGCTTCGGAATAAGGTTCGGCTACACGAAGGATTTCCTGTGTTATTTTTTCTTTAGATTCTGTAAGGTGCTCAATGTGGTTTAGACAAGTGCTTAACAGCCTGTTCTTGAGATATAGCACCATCAACAGCGGCCTGAATTTCAGATACAGGTGTTTTACAGCGCTTGGTAACGAATGGAGCAACATCAAAAGTTTCGCCGGGATGTTCAAGAATATAATTGGTAATAGCCATAGAAGTTTTTCCGAAAACATCAGAAAAAACGTCATCAAGCTTGAGATTGGAGACAGTAAGACAGTTTTGGGCACGATTCTTATCACCGGAAAGCATATTGTTGAGCTTGAAACGGTATCTTACCAAATCTCGCAGATGACGGATAGATGCAGGCGGAATAAAGCTAGGCTTTATCATATCGCAAGCAAATAAATCACAAATCCATTTAGCATCCTTGCGGTCAGTCTTGTTACCCTTTTGTGGCTTAGTATATTTAGGGTGTGCAAGAACAACTTTGCAATCCTTTTCTAAGATATTAAAAACAGGAATCCAGTATTTACCTGTAGATTCCATGCAGACATCAAAGCAGTCGTATTTAACAAGCCAATTAAGCAGTTCCTTCAATCCTTTGGAAAAGGAAGAGAAACGAGTTTGTTTATATTCAGTTCTGCCATTGTTGTCTGTAATACCGATACAGGCATAAATCCAAGTCTTATGGACATCAAGTCCGCAACAGTTCTTACGAAAAATTTTAAACAAACAATAAAACCTCCCTGAAATAGTATAGTTGTAAAACTGACAATTAACTGGTCATCCGGCAAAAATCGAGTCGACTTCTGAAGAGATAAGTTTACGGGCTACGGTATGCGCCAATCATTGATGCCTATACGGACAACCGACAACATATAATGATGCGGGGTAAAGAGTAATCTTCCGCCACTCACCTCCACGTGTTCTGTAGTTCGTCAGTTTTACAAAACTAATATAACAGGGAAATATAAAAAAAGAAAGGTAACAGGTAGTTTCATAACCGCATTGGTGCCTTTCGCAGAAAGGTGGATTTATAATTATGTTAGGATTATTAGATATATATATTGAGCGTGATACTTTTCAAATCTCTGTATTAGTATATCATATCAACTCAATAGGCTTTGGCGAAGCTATGAAAGAGTTGATAAACGTAAAGAACCTGTCACATTTGAAAAAGTCGGTTGAAGATGCAATTGCTTTAAGCTTATCAGAGTATAAGAGAGATATAGAAAAGTGCAATTTTTTTAAACTTACAAAATATAAAACTTGGAATAAGTTCTTTAGTGCACATTATGTTATTGGAATAACATATGATGATGAAAAATTGTTATATAGAATAAGAATGCCTGAAAGAGATAAGAAAACTAAATCATTTGGTAATACTGTAAGTGGTTTTGAGTTTAAAATAAAGAAGGAAGAATTTGATTTTCAATTTGATGATATAATTAAAAAAATAATGGACAATCTTGAGAAATATCAAAGCTAATTTTGCTGGAATTATGATGGTTCCCTTATCAAAATCACTTTGAAAAATTTTTAGCGTGTAATGACGCATAACGAATGAGGTGAATTTTAATGATACAAGCAATTAAAATATTAGGCGTGCCTATACACGCAATGACTATGCAGGAGGCAGTGAAAACGCTTGAAGAAAGAATGCTCGCCAAGGAGCAGACTTTTGTTGTTACCGCAAATGCCGAAATCATCATGATGTGCCAGGAAAACGCAGAATACAAAAAAATAATCTGCGAAGATGCGGAGCTGGTGCTGCCTGACGGTGCCGGTGCCGTGTGGGCAGGCAGACACCTTGGCTACAAGGTGCCGGAGCGTGTAGCAGGCTTTGACCTGTACAACGAGCTTTTGGATTTATCGGCGCACAAGGGCTACAAGGCGTACTTCTTTGGCGGTAGCCCTGGCGTTGCCGAAGCTGCGAAGGCGAAGGCCGAGGAGCTTTATCCGGGAGTACAGGTAGTAGGCTGCCACAACGGTTACTTTAAGGATGAGGATGTGCCGCAGATTATTGCGGATATCAACGCCAGCGGCGCAGACATGCTTTTCGTTGCCTTGGGCGCACCCAAGCAGGAAAAATGGCTGGTGGCACACCGCGCGGAGCTGAACGCAAAAATTCTGATGGGCATCGGCGGCAGCTTTGACGTACTCGCCGGCAAAATGGAGCGCGCACCGAAATGGATGCAGGATGCTTCCTTGGAATGGGCCTTCCGCCTGTACAAGCAGCCCAGCCGTTTTATGCGTATGATGGCGCTGCCTAAGTTTGTTATCAAGGTAATGGCATCCAAGTTCTGATATAGACTGAAAAATACTGTGCTTGCCGAAAGTGCTAAGAATTTTACACTTATGTAGACAAAAGCAGGTTGGTGTATTATAATAAAGTGATGGAAGTAGCATTCCATCACTTTTTATGTCTGCGAAAAAACAGACTGCACAGTCAGTTCAAGGTTGTTTGCTGATATGAAGTTTTAGATTAAAAGAAATATTCGCAGGAAAGCGAGGCTTTATATGTTTATTGTAAAAGATGGTTATATTTATGTTGGTGTTTCTTTGTTGTTGGCTGCAATAGTATATTATTTCTTCGGCGCTGTGTGGGCCGTAATCCCCGTAGTGCTGGCGTTATACTTTGCCTACTTCTTCCGCGATTTTCACCGCGTTACGCCTTATGATCCCAACATCCTGTATTCGCCTGCAGACGGTACGGTAATGGGCGTAGATGAAATTTTTGATGATGAATATCTCAATGAGCCTGCGATTAAGGTAACTATCTTCCTTTCCGTATTCAACGTGCACACCAATCGTGCTCCGCTCGATGGCGAAATCAAATATCAGCGCTATACCTGCGGTCAGTTCGTGCCTGCGTATGAGAAAAACGCTTCCTTTGAAAACGAGCGTCATGCTATCGGTATGGATAACGGCCGTATGCGCTTCCTGGTAATCCAGATTGCTGGCCTGCTGGCACGCCGCATCGTTTCCTGGGTAACTGTAGGCACCAAGCTCCAACAGGGCGAAACCTACGGCATGATCAAATTCGGCTCCAGCACGGAGCTGGTTGTGCCCAGAAATGTTGAAATCACCGTTAAGAAGGGTGATAAGGTTGTTGGCGGTATTACCGTAGTGGGGAGGGTTAAAGAACAATGAACTGGCGTCGTCTGATTCCGAACAGCATCAGCTCTGCGAGCCTTATTTTCGGTGTGCTGTCTATCTTTAAAACTATCGAGGGTGATTTCTTCCTTGCCCCCGTTTTCATCGTAATCGCTGTACTTTTTGACTCTATGGATGGCCGTGCTGCCCGCGCTCTCGGCGTTGGCGGCGGTGACTTCGGCAAAGAGATGGATTCTCTTTGCGACATGTGCTCCTTCGGCGTTGCGCCTGCCATCATGATTTATATGTATGGTCTGCAGGATTTGGGCCTTGTAGGTCAGGTTATTGCTGCACTCTTTGCTGTCGGCGGCTGCCTGCGTCTGGCACGCTTCAACTGCAACACCGGTGTTGTACACGGTTATTTCCAGGGCATGCCTATTCCGGCTGGTGCCTGCTTCTTGGCAACATATGTTGTTTCCGGTTATCAGTTTGCTCCGGCTGTGCTGGCAGCAGTTACTCTGGTAATTGCCTGCATCATGTACAGCGAGGTTAAATTCCCGGATTTCAAGGGCAAGGGCAATCCTATGTATCGCCTGCCTGTAATCATTGTCGTAATTGTCGGTGCCGTAATGCTGTACGAGCGTCCCGGTGCGTGGCCGTTTGTAGCAATGTTCACCTATACGCTGGCAGGCATTGTAAACCATGTTTACCGTGCTCTTACAGGTAAGAACAAATAATTTGCCGTTAGGGGAGTAAAGGAGATTTTTGATGTATACAGCTTTTGATATAATCATGATACCTTTGCAGCTATTGATTATATTTTTTACGCTCTACTATTTTTTTGTTTCTTGGTTCGGCCTGTTCGGCAAGAAGAAGGAAGTTAAGATATATAATGAAAGCAAAACCTTTGCCTTGATTGCCTGCGCGCATAACGAGGAACGTGTTATTGCTCAATTAGTAGATAACCTGCGCCGTCTGAATTACAATGACGCTTTATATGATATCTATGTTGTTGCAGACAACTGCTCGGACAAAACAGCGGAGGTTGCACGCAAGGCCGGCGCGCTGGTGCATGAGCGCTTCAGCGAAACCGGTAAGGGCAAGGGCTTTGCCCTCGCGTGGATGTTCGACAGACTGTTCAAGCTGGATAAGAAATATGATGCGGTTTGCGTTTTCGATGCCGATAACTTGGTGCATCCCAACTTCCTGCAGGAGATGAACAGCCGTCTGTGCAACGGCGAACGCATTATCCAAGGCTATATGGATGCCAAAAACCCGACTGATACCTGGGTAAGCGGCGTATTTGCAATTTCCTTCTGGATTGTTAACCATGTATGGAGCCTGGCAAAGTACAACATGGGCCTTTCCTGCTGCCTTGGCGGTACCGGCATGTGCTTTGACACCGAGGTGCTGAAGCGTTACGGCTGGCGTGCAACCTGCCTGACCGAGGATATGGAGTTCACCATTCAGGCAATGATGGAAGGCATTCCTACAACCTGGGCGCATGATGCAATCATTTATGATGAAAAGCCGCTGACCTTCAAGCAGACCTGGAACCAGCGTAAGCGTTGGTCGCAGGGCCACTTTGACGTTGCGGACCGCTATCTCATCCCGATGATCAAAAAAGCAATCAAGACACGCAATATCGTCATGCTGGACTGCTCTGTGAACCTCATTCAGCCGTACTTCCTGATGATTTCCACGTTCTTTGTGCTTTGCAGCTATATTTATAACTTCTATCCGTTCTACACCAATATCCTGTATACCATTATTCCGGTAGAGGTTTGGACTCTGGTTGGTATCGGCCAGTATATTTTCCCGGTAGCGGTACTGTGGAAAATCCGCGCTTCCTTCAAGTCCTGGATGTATCTGCTGCTTTATCCGCTGTTTATTTACAGCTGGATTCCTATTACAGCCCTTGGCTGGTGGCATCGCCATGACCATGAGTGGAGCCATACGCTGCATACCCGCGGCATCAGCTTCGACGATGTAATTATTCCCGAGGACGCAGTAAACGACGGTCCTAAGGAAGTAGTCTTTGCGAAAAAGGACGAAAAATAAGCTTTATAAGCACTTCTGCGTAAGCGGGAGTGCTTTTTTAGTGCGCAAAGGCAGGTAAACATGATATAATAAATTTATGGCTCATTGTATAATGAAATTGCACACCTGAAAAATTGAATAAAAAATAGTCC
>ERZ780207.3363-NODE-3363-length-10316-cov-3.469545_pt1 | contig 10316 bp, 3 predicted proteins | sample MGYA00510977_ERZ780207 | MGnify/ENA primary metagenome ERZ780207 (study PRJEB29588, sample SAMEA2151383) | human gut metagenome | biome: human gut; feature: human-associated habitat; material: faeces | place: Denmark | collected 2008/2010 ... | reverse complement strand
AGAATACGAAACGCCCACCATGTTAGGCTGGAGTGCAGGCATCTACCTTTATGTACTTGACCTGCCTGCAAAGCTGAAATAATGAAAGCAGACGGAGGATAATTACAATGAAACTTATGGCAAAGAAGTTTGAGGATTTTACAGACTTAGTTATATATCAGATATATCCGAAAAGCTTTAAAGATACAAATAACGATGGTATCGGAGATATAAACGGTATTATTGAAAAACTTGATTATCTTGCCGAGCTTGGAATAAATGCGGTATGGCTTTGTCCGTGTTATAAGAGTCCTAATCACGACAACGGATATGATATTTCGGATTATCGGGATATTATGGATGAATTTGGTACACTTGATGATATGAAAAAGCTCATAAGCGAGATGCACGCAAGAAATATGAAGCTTATTATGGATCTTGTGCCTAATCATACCTCGAATGAACACAGATGGTTTGCAAAGTCGAGAAAGGGAAATAATGAATACCGGGATTATTATTATTGGTTTGATGAGCCGGTAAATAACTGGACTTCATGCTTTGGTGGTTCGGCGTGGCAGTACGATGATGAAAGAAAACAGTATTATCTTCATTCATATACTGTGGAACAGCCGGATCTTAACTGGACAAATCCCCGGGTTGTAAAGGAAATGCAGGATGTTGTGGATTTTTGGATTGACCTCGGTGCAGATGGTTTCAGATGTGATGTTATTGATCAAATTTCAAAGGATTTTGAAAACGGAAATAACTGTTTCGGTCCAGAGCTTCATAAATATATAAACGCTCTTTTCGGGCGTGAAAAGACAGCCGGTATTTTTACCGTCGGTGAATGCTGGGCTGATGATATTGAGGAAATATGCAAACACACGGCGTATGAACGAAATGAATTGTCAACGCTTTTTATATTCGGTCATCTTGACGCGGGACGTGCCGGTAAGTTTACGCCCGGAAACCCTGATTTAAAAGTAACACGCGATGTAATTACTATGTGGCAGCTTCAAATGCAGGAAAACGGTTTGCTTTATTCGCTTTTTACGGATAATCACGATAATAATTTATATATTTCAAGAGTTGGCAATGATAAAGAATTACGCTATGAAAGCGCAACCTGTATTGCGGCAATGTTTTATCTTATGCGCGGCGTTCCGTTTATATATCAGGGGCAGGAAATAGGAATCACATCTTCAGAATATGACAGCATAGAAAGCTTTGCCGATATAGAAAGTATAAATGCGTATAATGAATTTATAAATAAGGGATTAAGCGAAGAGGAAGCCATAAAAAAGATAAATTTCGGATCGCGTGATAATCCGCGCCGACCGTTTGCCTGGGATAATTCAGAATACGGCGGTTTTTCCGAACAGAAACCGTGGCTGCCGTGCGCCAGCAGGGCAAAGGAAATAAATCTTGAAAACGATTTAAATTCAGAAAAATCAGTATTTCGTTTTTATAAGGCGCTGCTTAAAATCAGAAAAGAAAATCCTGCATTCAGAAAAGGGATATTTTCCGTTTTATCAAAACGAGAGGATAATTATTTTATATATACGCAGGAGCTTAACGGAGAAAAATTTACGGTTGCCTGTAATTTTAACGAGCCTTCGGAAATAATCGGTGTGTCAGCCTTTGGTACCGAGATTTTGCATAATTATTCTGACCGAATAAGCGGCAACACAGCTTTTCGTCCTTACGAAACAGTTGTTTTTAAAATATATCCTGTATACTGATATGTAAAAGACATTATATTACATTAAGACAAGTTTATCGTACAAATGCTAATTGTTATTATACAACTTTTTTTATATAATAAATATAACAATTTTTGTTAAAAATTAAAATACTGTATTTGGCAAATCCAATTTATGTTTATCAATGTTGATAAGAAAGGAATTACGGTGAGCTTTATGAAAAAAGTATGAAATACAGCCGAAAAAAACATTATCAAAAACATATATTATGGGGTAGTACTTTTATGAACAGGTGATTTAGTAGAATAATGGCGGGTTTACTTTCGGTTGTTATGATATTTATCGGGCTGCCGAATATTGTTAGGGCTGAAAATACAGCTCAGTTGATAAAGGACAAAAGCAAAAACGGCTTTGATATTGATATGAGCGAGATAGATACCGCAGAGATTGCCGAAATTGACGGAAGCAATGTTCTGAAAGGTTATTTCGACCTGCCGAATACCGATTACAGCGTATTCAAGCTTTTAGAGGATAATAATGTATTTTTAGCAAGCGAAGGGCTGACAACAGCAGATCAGGGAGCAAACGGATTTATGGATGACATAGGTAACGGACATGAATGCCTTTGGAACGGGTATGTTTGGCCGTTTGCAACTTCTCAGACGCTTACCGCACTGTTGCAGGCGATAAAGGATGACAGCGTATGTCGTGAAGAGTATACTTCTATGCTGTGGAAATTGCTCAATCAATATGCAAATCAGCATTATCGGATAACCGAAGACGGGAAAAAGATTATGTGGATTGATGAAGTCGGTACGCCGTATGAACACAGTTGGTCAAGCAGGAAAATACTTGAGGAGGCCGGATGGGATATTAATAGAGGCGGATACGAGAGAGGCAAGGATTATAACCACTCTACTTTTTGTGATATTGTGCTTTCGGCGCTGACCGGTTTTGAATTAAAAGGCGGTGAGGCTGTATTTAAGCCCGTAATCCCTGATGATATGAACTATTATTCTATTGATAATCTTCATATACAGGGCAGTGAATACCGTATTGTGTATGATAAGACGGGTGAGAAATATGGTGTGTCCGCAGGATTGCACATCTATAAAAACGGCACGGAAATTCAGGTGTAAAAAAGGGTGAATGAAATTGAGAATTAAAAAAATAATCGCTGTTGCTTTATCCTGCCTTATGGCAGCTAACGGATTTTCTGTCGGAATTTCTGTTTTAGCATCTACTGTATCGCTTCATTTAAAAAAAGATTCTAATGTCGATGCAGTTAAATTTACCGGCAAAGAATGGGTGGGCGAGATACCGGATGGCAATGCTGAACACGCGTTGGATTCTGTTTATGCGGTAAACCGCGAGGCAGCGTCGTCTTTTTCGACATCATCAATTATATATAACAGCGAGGAGAACGCAGTAACAGGTGCGCGTGATTTTAAAAAAGAGCAGTCAAAATATTATCAGCTTTTAACTGGGAAAGATGCTGCCGATTGGTCGCTGACGGTATTTGATAATGTAAATTTAATTGGTGAAAGCTATAAGAATTTTTATAAAACCGATTATATTGCTGATGAAAACGGTTGGAAGCATAATTTACAGCTTCCGGCAAGCTGGCAGTATTATGGATTTGATCATTCAAATTATACAAACTGGGAGGTTCCGTGGAGAGGTGACCTAAATTACAACCGCGATTTAGATACCGTTACTTATAATCCGGTTGGTCTTTACCGTAAAAAGTTTACGGTGAGTGATAATCTGAAACAGGCAAACGGACGTATTTATCTTAACTTTCAGGGAGTAGAGTCAGCCTACTATGTTTATCTCAACGGTAAAGAAGTAGGTTATAGTGCAGATACATTTTCGCCGCATAGCTATGATATTACGGATTATTTAGTTGACGGTGAAAATTTATTGGCAGTAAAAGTGCATAAATTCAGTGACGGAACGTATCTTGAACGTCAGGATATGATTTATGACGGCGGTATTTTCCGCGATGTTTATTTATATGCTGCACCCGCGGTACATATTGAGGATTACAGAGTAGTTACCAATTTGACCGATGATTTTAAAAATGCGGTTTTAAACTTAGATGTCACCGTACGCAATAATGCGGAGACTGCTGTTTCCGGTTACAAGGTCAAGATTACCTTACTTGACGCGGATAAAAATGTTATATTCAACGATTTCAATTTGTCGATAGAACATATCGCCGAAGAAAACAAAGTGACCGAAAACGGTACGGTTCACGGCTCGGTTGCTACGGTAAGCGGAAGCAGAGAGATAAAGGGTCCGAAACTTTGGTCGGCAGAAGATCCGTATCTTTATACGCTTGTACTTTCACTTTACAGTGAAAACAATGCTTATATGGGCAGTATGTCTCAGCAGCTTGGATTTCGTGAGATAGAATATACAAATACACAAATTGATGAAAGCGGAAAGCGCATTACGGAAGACTCGGAATACAAGCCGATCACAATAAACGGCAAACCGCTTACGATTAAAGGTGTAAACCGTGTGGAAAACGATCCGGTTTACGGCAAATATGTGCCTGATGCAGTTGTTGAGCAGGATGTTAAGCTTATGAAGCAAAATAACATCAATACAATCAGAACAAGCCATCAGAGCAACTGCGATTATTTGTATTATTTATGTGATAAATACGGTCTTTATATGATTGCGGAAACGAATTTGGAAACCACAAATTCATGGTCGTGGACAACAAATATTTGGCATTCGTTTAAAGGCGCCGCTATGGATCGCACAGTATCTGCATTTAAGCGTCTAAAAAATGTATCGTCGGTTATTATATGGTCAATCGGCAATGAATGTCTGAACAATTCGGATGATGAACAGACCGACCCTGCTTTTGGTGATTATTTCCTATCAGACTTAGCTCGTTATTTTAAGGAAAATGATAAAACAAGACCGCTTCACTTTGAGTCGTTTGGTGACAAAAACGGTGTGGATATGGATTCAAGTATGTATCCCGGTTTGTGGCGTATGGATCAGGCGTTGCAAAAGAATATGCCGTATTTGACCTGCGAGTACTCACACGCTATGGGTAATTCCGTTGGTAATTTAAAAGAGTATTGGGATAAAATACGTTCTAAATCCAATATGCTGGGCGGCTGTATTTGGGACTGGGTAGACCAGGCACGGCGCTTGCCGTTAAGCAGCGTTGGAAATCAATATAGCAAAACCTTTAAAAAGGGCGGGAAAGCTCAAATCATTACAACAAACTCCGGGACGGAAGCTGTCCCCGTGGCTGCCAATCTGAAAAACAGTTATGTGGAATTTGAAGATGAAAACGGCGAAATCAATGAAGCAATTACCGGTCTTGAAAAAACTTTTACATTTGATATAAGCATCAAACCTGACAGAATGGATATCAATCAGATGCTTATGGGTAACGGGCACGGCAAGGTTGCGCTTCAGACGAATGTTTACGGCGATATTGAGTTTGTGGTTTGCAACGGCAGCGATACGTCTTACTGTAAGCGTAATCCGAAAGATATCGGTATAGATTTACTTGACGGTAACTTCCACCGTATAGTTGGCGTATATAATAAGGGCAGTATGAGCGTTTATATTGACGGCGGGCATCTTGTCAGTGTACAGGGATTATCCAATATTAATGCCGAATATCCGAAATTTACGGTTGGATATGATAAGAATTTACTGTTTAACGGTGAAATTGCATACAGCCGGATTTATAATAAGGCGTTATCAATGGAAGAAATAAATAATTCCGTAATTGCTGAAACGGATTCAAGTGTTGTTCTCTGGGCAGATTTTTCAGGTATTGACGTGAACAATATCGAATTTGAAAACGGCGTTTACGATTATTATGCAGAAGATTTTGCCCACGAAGGCGTTTATGATAACGCCGGCTATTATTACGGTTATGGCGGTGATATGACAGAGTTTATTCATTCCGGTAGTTTTTGTGTAAACGGTTTAGTGTCTCCGGATCGTGATCCGCAGCCGGAGCTTGATGAAGTGAAATATCAGTATCAAGCTTTTTGGTTTGATGAAACTACGGACGAGGATCTTTACAACGGTCAGATTAAAGTATTTAATGAAAACAGCTTTACAGATCTTTCTGAATATGATGTGAAATGGCAGCTTATTGAGGACGGCAAAGAAATAGGAAATGGTATAGTTACCGATGCGTCAGCCGCACCGCGTAAGGCCGGAGAGGTTAAATACGGCGAACACAGCACAGTCGTAATAGATGTTCCGTATAGGCAAGCTCTACCTTCCGTACTAAAAGCAGGCGCTGAATATTATTTAAACATTTCGGTCGTGCTTAAAAAGGATACGCTTTGGGAAAATAAGGGCTATACGGTAGCTTATGAGCAGTTTGCATTGCCCGATGATGTAACCCCGTTAGATTATACCCCATCTTCAGAAAATGTTACCGTGTCGGAAGAAGGCAGCGTATACAAGGTTCAGGGTGAAAAATTCAGCTTTAATATCAATAAGATTACCGGCGCTATGGAAAATTACATTTATGATGATGTTCAGATCATCGAAAAAGGACCGGTTCCTAATTTTTGGCGCGCTCTTGTTGAAAATGACCTTATTTATACAATGGACCAAGAGCGTTTGGCAAAAAATGTGACAGCAAAAAATATAGCGGTAGGCAAAAATGAACAGGGTGTTATTACTGTGACTGTCAATTTGGCATTCGGCGGCTTTGACGGAATGAGGCAGACTATGGTTTATAACATAGAAGGCAACGGTGCGGTAACAGTTTCTGCAACGGTCGATGGAACGGCGCTTAAAGACGGAGATTATATGCGTAGATTTTTGCGCGTGGGGACAGAAATCGTTCTTCCGGAAGGTTATGAAAATATAGAATGGTACGGCAACGGACCGCGAGAAACCTTTTCTGATCGAAAATCCGGCGCTGTTACAGGTAAATATGAAAGCACTGTAAGTAAGATGTATTATCCCTATCTGTCGGGCGGTGATACCGGCACGCTTACCGACGTAAAATGGCTTACCGTAACGAATCCGAATACAAACACCGCTATGGCGGTTGCGGCATCTGTACCGCTTGAAATGTCGGCTTTGCATTATACGGCAAGCGATTTGGGAGAAAAGCATCCTTATAGTATGGAGCCTTCTGAAAAAACGTATCTTTCGGTAAATTACGGTTCTCAGGGTACAGGAAATAATTCATGCGGTCCGGATGTGCTTGAAGAATATTCGCTGCTTAATAACAAAAAGTATTCGTACAGCTATACGATGATTCCGTATACCGTGGGAGAAACAGATGTAAGTGAGATTACGCGTACATACCGAAATATAAAGAAAGAGAATACGGAAAGCGTTATTGTAGAGGATAAGAGTAAGAATCATTTTGATATTGATTTAGCGCAAACAGGCACAGCAAATATAATAGAAAATTCTCAGATGGGAGGAATTTTGAACGGTTATTTTGAGGTGCCTGATAACGGGTATTTTAAAAATAATGTAATCGGCGGCAGTAAAAGCTTTACAATAGAGACATATTTGAGACCTAACAGCGGCTGGGATAATATGATTGTCGGTATCGGTGATGAGTGTATGGCATTTCGTGTTACCGGCGGAGATAAACTGAGTTTCTTTATTCATAACGGTAGCGGCTGGCAGCCTTTGGATTGTTCGGTATTTACCGGTAATGCGCTTAATGAGTGGCATCATATAGCGGCAATTTACAATGGTGAAAATAACGGTTCATTAAGTCTTTATATGAATGGTGAAATAATCAAAACGCTTGAGAATGTCGGTCAGGTTCAAGCGCCTGCATATAATTTGAATATAGGAATATGTCCGCAATATACGGATAGAAAAGGTCAAAGCGATATAAGCTCTATACGTATTTATTCGGAAGCACTGAATGCAGAAGCACTGAATGCTGCTTATAATGAAAAGCTTTCACGGTCATCTGTGGAACTGTGGTATGATTTCGGTAAAACCGTGCAGTCTGATGAAATGCAGGTTATAAAAGACTTAAGTAAAAATAGCTGTGACATTGTTTTAGATGACATAGATACCGCTGTATTGAAAAAAGATACAGAAAATAAAAGCTTTTTAAACGGATATTTTACCGTTCCGAACAGTGACTATTTTAAAAATAATGTAATAGGCGGCAGCAAAAGCTTTACGATAGAAGCGTACTTAAAACCGAATAATCAGTCGGATAATACTATTATCGGTATAGGTGACGAATGTATGACTTTACGCGTTACCTGGAAAGACAATGAAAACGGATATTTAAACTTTTTTATTCATAACGGTCAGGGGTGGCAAGAAATTCAGTGTGATCCTTTTACAGGGAAAATGAATGAATGGCATCATATAGCCGCAGTATACAGTGTCGAAAACGGTGGGACGATAAGCCTTTATGCAAATGGTAAGATGCTGGTTACCAAAACCAATGTAGGTGAAGTTAATACTCCGTCGTATGATTTGATGATAGGAAATTGTCCGCAAACAAACAGATACGGTAAAAGCGATATAAGTTCATTACGCATTTACAGCGAAGCTTTGAGTGAAGCGCAGCTTAATCTGAGCTACAATGCTAAGCTTGCTAAAAAATCGGTAGAGCTTTGGTATGATTTTGGCAGTCCGGAGGGGGTTGCAGATTATGTTTCAGAGATAGGAGATACGAATGGGGACGGAGCAGTAGATGTTCGCGATCTTGTTCGTTTGAAAAAATATCTTTCATCTCCTGACAAAACAGAAATTTATACCGGTTCAGATATAAATATGGATGGTGAAATAAACTCTGTTGATCTTGCCTGTCTGCGCAAAATTCTTTTAGGCGTTATATCCGGCGGTAGCCTTTCGGTTAATGATAATAAACTGTATTTTAATCCTTAACTATAATAATTTCGGGAACTGACATTTTATACAGCAAAGAAAATATAGAGGTTTTCTCTATATCAAAGTTTCCCAGCGATTATTGAAGCCTTACAGCCCCGTTATTTTGCGGGGCTGTAATAATTTAATGATCTTGCATTTAATTGCTGTGGCTTATATGGGAAGAGGACGGTGTGTTGTTGAAGAACAGTGTTTATCATAACAGCAAGCTACTTTGCAATATTCTTACTAATAACAAATACAATGGCGATATAACGACAGAGCCGTATCAGGCTTTGGCTTTAGAAGAATAAAATTCAGAAAGGTTATGATGATTTGAAAAAAACAATTTCATTTGCATTGACGGTTGTCCTTGCATTCACCCTGATTACAGGCGGTGTTTCAACTGTTGCCGAAACGGAATCTGCCGTTACGCTGATTGCCTGTTCGGATTTTCAGAACCCGAACGGAAATGACGCCGGAAAAGCAACCGTTCAGAACATACTTTCCGCAATGGGGCAAGACGGCGTCACAAGCGCCGACGGCTTCTTTTGCTGCGGGGATTATGATTACCATTTAACCTACAAAGAAGATGATACAGCGGCGGGCGTTAATGCGCTGAGGGATGCCGTTAAGAACGTTGTTACCGAAAATTTAGTGCTGATTCAGGGCAATCACGATTCCGAAATTGCCACAGCCGGTATGGCGGAAAGCGGCAGTCAGGATCCCGCAAGCGGCGCTTACGGCGTTTTTGTTATCAATGAAGACGATTATATGTGGAACAATAACAACGAGAGCAGAATCAAGCAAACCGCGCAGAGCTTAGTGGAATACCTGAATGAAAAGCTGGATGATGGATTTAACAAGCCGGTTTTTGTTCTTTCACATCTTCCGCTGCATTACAGTATGCGCACGCGTTATGACGGCGACGGCCGTTATGCGAAATATCTGTTTGACGTACTGAACGAAGCCGGGCAAAAAGGCTTAAATCTTTTCTTCCTGTTCGGTCACGACCACTCGAACGGCTGGGATGATTATCTCGGCGGGTCGGCGGTATACCTGCAAAAGGGCGATACGATCCAAATTGCACAGAACAGTCAAACAGACTTTAAAAATGAAACCCTTTTCTTTACTTATATGAATGCCGGATATACCGGATATTATGAAAATCATAACGGCGCGGACGACGCGCTTACTATGTCGGTTTTCCAAATAACAGGCGACCAGGTCACCGTAACGCGCTATGATGCAGACGGAAAGCATAACCTGAAAGCTTCCGGCAAGACAAACAGTTACAAAAATGAAACCGGTTATGAACCGAATACTGCTGTTTATCCCTCTCCGCAGGAGATTGCGCTCGCAGCTCTGACCGACCGCAGCCCCATTGCAGATGTGATTCCGCCCATTGTGCCGGAGGGCAGATGCTATCGTAAACTTCAGAGTATGTCGGATTTGCAGAGCGGCGGCAAATATCTGATGCTTCACGGCGATCAGCTGATGCTGCCGGCTGTTGTTACAAAATCAAACGGTTCATCAGAGCGTATCGGCTTTGACGTTACAAAGACAGACGGATTTAATACGCTGATTTCATACGGCGATTATGCAGCAAATGAGTGGGAATTTACCGCAGACGGAAACGGCTGGAAAATCGGAACGAATGGAAAATACGCTGAATTTATACCGGTTCTCGACAAAGGGATTGCGGCACAGCTGACGGATAACGGAACCGTATTGACGGTAAAATCGAAAAACAGCGGCTTGATTTTCGGC
>ERZ780207.3359-NODE-3359-length-10347-cov-10.505830_pt1 | contig 10347 bp, 8 predicted proteins | sample MGYA00510977_ERZ780207 | MGnify/ENA primary metagenome ERZ780207 (study PRJEB29588, sample SAMEA2151383) | human gut metagenome | biome: human gut; feature: human-associated habitat; material: faeces | place: Denmark | collected 2008/2010 ... | reverse complement strand
CCGGTCCGCCGTCCGATTTGTCATCATTCGCTCCCGCGCAGCCAAACAGCGCCAGCGTGCACACGCAGGCGAGCAAAAGGGCTAATAATTTCTTCATCGTTTCTCCCCTTTTCATTTTCGCATCATTTGTTTTTTACTGCCGGCGCGCCAGCTTTACTCTTATAGGCTGTTCACCGTGCCGAGGAAGAGCGGCAGTCCGTCCACGCCGGTGATCATGAACGCGAACGGCCGGTTCAGATCCATCTCCACCACAGGAAGATCCTCCGGCGCGGCGGATTGGGCGTCCGCCCTGACGGCTGTAAAGGCGGCGGCCTCGCAGCCCTTTTCGTCGATCTTGACGCGCGCGGCATGCTGCACCCGCATCACGGCGACGCTCTCGTCAAACTTCTCCTCGTCGATCAGAGGCGAAAAGTCCGATTTATCGAAGTCGAACACATCGGTGACACCCAGCGCCTTGAGCGCGTCCGTCAGTTCAAGATCGGAGCTGACGTCAAACTTCGGCACGCTCCAGACGAGCTTGCCGCTCGGCAGGCTCACCCCCATATCGTAGATCATCAATCCGCCGACGACGGTATCGTCCGCAAGAAGGCGTTCAAGTGTTGTCCCCTCGTCGGGCAGCAGGAAACGCATCGTCTGCCCGCCGCGAAAGCTCAGCTGCGCCACCGTGAAGTTTTCGCCGCGGCAGTAGTCGGCGCGATCCTGCGTGAGGTGCATGAAGTCAACGGTCTGCTGCGCGCCGTCCGCTGCGGTGAAGGTATCCTTTTTCGTCTCTTTCTCCCAGAATTCATCGCGCCACTGGTCTTTGAAGTAGAGCGTTGACAAAAGCATCATCACCGTCTCAGGCTTTGTTTCGATGCTGCCCGAGGCGTCACGCAAAAGGCCGCCGGTATTCTCGTTGATCCACTCGGCGATGGCTCTGTCCGTCTTTTTCTCGCCCATCGGCGCAGAGAAGGTCGAGGCAAGGTACTGCTGCGCGAGCGTTGCAAGCGTTTCCTCGTTGTACGGCACGCCCTCCTTGAGCCAAGTGGAGCTTGCCAGCTGTGTTCTTCCCGTCGAGGTCTCGCCGTAGAGGTTGCGCCAGATGTAGTTGCCTGCGCTCTGTGCCAGCTCCGTATCATCAAGGCCAAGGAGAGACAGGATCTGCGCGCGGCTCTCGCCGTCCGTTGTTTCGCTGAGCATGGCAAGCGCAAGATAGAGGTTCGCAGGAGAGAGCACGATATTGTCCTCAGCGGAGAGCAGCGCGCCCGCCGCCGCCCGCGTAAAGTGCAAAAACGCCGCGGGGTTGCCCGCCCCCTTGCTGCGCAGCGCCTTGAGCGCGTCATAATAGGCGTTGCTGCGCGCGTCCCAGTCCTCCCAGATCTTCTCCTGCGCTTTTTCGTAAGCGTCCGCGCCCATCTTGTCATAGTCGATGGTGCTGAACGCCTTATCCAGTTCCTCCGTGCTCGGCATGGCGGGAAGCTCGGGATATTCGGCAAGCTTCACGGCAAGCTCCTGCAAATACTGCGCGGCAACGGGATCCTTCTTCGCGGTATCCTCCTCATCGTCCCGGATCGTTGTATCTCCCCCGCCGCAGGCGCAGAGGGCAAACGCCATTGCCGCAGCCAGCAGCAAAGCAAAAACTCGTTTCATGTCGGGTGACCTCCGTTTCTTGATATCTGTTCTGTTAGACGGCGCGCGGGCAGAAAAAGTTCCCGCCCCCTCCAAAAATAGCGCACCGCCCTTTTAGAAAACGGGCGAATGTGGTATACTTTCAAAAATATTTGCTTTTTCCTGTAACGCAGGGAGCAAAAAAGTTGTCTTTACGCCATGATGGCACTTGATAGACAGAAAGGAGCGCAGGCATGGACGATAAACAGATCGTCGAGCTTTACTGGCAGCGGAACGAGCAGGCCATCGCCGAGACCGCCGCAAAATATGAAACCTATTGCATGAAAATTTCGCAAAACATTTTATCCGACCGCGCCGACAGCGAGGAAAACGTGAACGACACTTATCTGCACACCTGGGAGGCCATTCCGCCGCAGCGTCCGGCGATCCTCTCCGCCTTTCTCGGCAGGATCGCGCGCAATCTGGCGCTCAACCGCTATAAGGCAAAAAGCGCGCAGAAGCGCCAGGGCGACGCCTTTGCCCTCTCGCTCGACGAGCTGGACGACTGCGTCGTTTCGCTGCCCGACCCGGAGAGCGAGACTGCCGCAGCAGAGCTTGGCGGGAGCATCAGCGCGTTTCTTCGCACACAGAGCGAGGAGGTGCGCAGCATGTTCGTTCTTCGCTACTTTTACTGCGAGTCGATCGAGGAGCTGTCCGCGCGCTTTCGCTGCGGCGAGAGCTGGATCAAAACCACACTTCTGCGCACGCGCAGAAAACTCAGGGAGCATCTGATCAAGGAGGGATACTGTGAAGCATGAAGGAATGGCGCGCGCCATGAGCGAGCTGGACGACGATCTCATCGCCTCAGCCTGCCAATACCGCGCAAAGCCGCACAAAACCTATCTGTTCCCGCGCATGCTGGCCGCGGCGGCCTGCCTTGTGCTCATTGCCACAGCAGCGCTTGTGATGCACCGCACGCCGGAAACGGATATTTACATCGACGGCACGGCGCTTTCTGCAGATCCCGTCCCCATCGATCAGCCAATGCCAATGGCGCTCGACGGCCGCAGCACAGGTGTGCAGACGCTGTGCCTGTCCCTCTCGTTTGAGAGCCGGACAGATGCGCCGCTGGAAGTCTCCGTTTCGGAGGGTGTTCTGGATTCCCCTTCTGATGCCTCTCCGCGCGCGCTTTCCGCCCGCACCGTTTCCGCCGGAGAAATACTGCTCTGGACGATCGATCCCCCCGATGAGAGCGCGGTCTACACCCTCTATCTTGACGGAAAAGCCGCCGCCGTGCTGCGCTGCGACAGCGCCAACGGCTATTGGGTCGCCGAGCGGCCCTGAAGCAACCAAACAACACATACAATATTATTTTGGAGGTAAATTCCCATGAAAAAGTTTCTCACGCTGCTGCTCACCGCAGCCATGACCCTTTCCCTTGCCGCCTGCGGCAGCAAGAACGACGGCAACGCCAACGGCGGCGATTCTCAGCCCGCCGACGCGCTTGCCCTGCTGAATACCGTCTGGTCGAGCTATGCCGACGACGATAAGTTTGCCGTTGTCGGCGGCGACTATGACGAGGCAAACATGACCGAGGACGCTCCCGGCCGCTTCGGTGTGGAGGACGGCGACACGCTCGACTCCATGCTCGGCTTCCCCGTCGCCGACGCGGACAAGCTGACCGACGCCGCGTCCCTCAGCCACATGATGAACGCCAACGCCTTCACCGCCGGCGCTTTCCACGTCACGAACTCTTCTGACGTCGACACGGTCGTTTCCGACCTCAAGGACAATATCATGAACCGCCAGTGGATGTGCGGCTTCCCCGACAAGCTCGTTGTCCTTACGCTCGGCGACTATGTTGTCTCCTGCTTCGGCGCGGAGGAGCTGGTCGATGAGTTCAGCGAAAAGGTCACCGCCGCATTCTCCGGCGCTTCCATCGTCTGCGATGAGGCCATCGCCTGATTTGATTTTTTGAAAGGCAGGAGGCGTCCATGCTCTTTTCCAGCGTTCCCTTTCTCTTTTATTTTCTGCCTGCGGCGCTGCTGCTCTACTTTCTGGTGCCGCGCAGGCTGAAAAACGCGGCGCTGCTGCTCGCAAGTCTTTTCTTCTACGCCTGGGGCGAGCCGAAATATGTCGTTTTGATGCTCGTCTCCATCGCGCAGGGGTATCTCTTCGGCCTGCTCGTTGAAAAATACCGGGAGCGAAATGCGTCAAGGCTCTTTCTGTCGCTGTCGATCCTCGTGAGTCTTGGGCTGCTCGGCTATTTCAAGTATGCAGATTTCTTCCTTGCAAGCGTCAATGCCGCCACGGGACTTTCCCTGCCGCTTTTGAAGCTGAGCCTTCCCATCGGCATCAGTTTCTACACTTTCCAGGTGCTCAGCTATGTCATCGACGTTTATCGCGGCGACACGGCGGCACAGCGAAACTTCATTGACCTTGCCGCCTATGTTTCGCTCTTCCCCCAGCTCATCGCAGGTCCGATCGTGCGTTACAGCGACGTTGCTTTGCAGCTCAGGGAGCGCACGCACAGCGTCTCCGCCGCGGCGGAAGGCGTGCGCCGCTTCACGATCGGCTTTTGCAAAAAGATCCTGCTTGCCAACCAGTTCGGCGCGCTCGCAAGCGCCTATCAGCAGACACAGCAGGAAAGCGTTCTTTTCGTCTGGCTCTATGCGCTCGCGTTTTTGCTTCAGGTCTACTTTGACTTTTCCGGTTACAGCGACATGGCCATCGGCCTTGGCCGCATCTTAGGCTTCCGCTTTTCGGAGAATTTCAACTATCCCTATGTTTCGACCAGCATCACCGAGTTCTGGCGCCGGTGGCACATCTCGCTCGGCTCGTGGTTCCGCGACTACCTCTATATCCCCCTCGGCGGCAGCCGGAGAGGCAGGGCGCGCCAGCTGCTGAACATTTTCATCGTCTGGCTCGCAACGGGATTGTGGCACGGCGCCGCGTGGACGTTCGTCCTCTGGGGGCTGTGGTTTGCGATCCTGCTGCTCCTTGAAAAGCTCGTACTGCTGCCGATACTGGAAAAGCACCGCATCTTCGGCCACGTCTATACGCTCTTTTTCGTCACGCTCGGCTTCGTGCTCTTCGACGCAAGCACCGCTGCGCAGGCATTTTCGCGCATCGGCGCGATGCTCGGCGCAGGCGATCTGCCGCTCGTGAGCGCGCAGGCGGTCTATTATCTCAAAAGCTATGCGCCGCTGCTCGTGCTCGGTATGCTCTGCGCAACGCCGCTGCCGAAAAAGGCTGTAGCACTGCTGCGCGAGAAAAAGGGCGTGGCGCTCGCTCTCGATGTGCTCGAGCCGCTCTGCGTGCTGCTCCCGCTTTTGATCGGCACAGCTTTCTTAGTGGACGGATCGTTCAATCCGTTCCTCTACTTCCGCTTTTAAGGAGGAGACCGTATGAGCAAACAAGTAAAAGACCTCCTCACTCTCGGCGCCGCCGCGCTTCTGGTGCTGACGCTCTCGCTGTGGGGCATCTTCAAAAGCGACGACGCCGTGTCGGAAAGCGAGCGCCGGCCGCTCAAGCAGTTTCCGCTTTTCAGCGCGCAGGAGGTGCTCTCCGGGCGCTTCCAGTCGAACTTTGAAAGCTACACGCTCGATCAGTTCCCGCTGCGCGACCGGTTCCGCACGCTCAAGGCCCTGTCCGTCCGCTATCTCTTCGGGGAAAAGGACAACAACGGCATCTACATGGCCGACGGATACGCCGCCAAGCTCGACGACACGATCCGTGAAGATTCCCTCGACCATGCGGCCGACCGCTTCCGCTACGTGTACGAAACATACCTCAAGGACACGGGGGCAAACATCTATCTCTCCGTTATTCCCGACAAGAATTGCTTTCTCGCCGCCGAAAACGGCTATCCGGTAATGGATTACGACAGATTCTTTGCCCTGATGCGGGAAAAGGTCGATTTTGCGCAGTTCGTCGATCTGACGGACACGCTCTCGCTTGGATCCTACTACCGCACCGATCTCCACTGGCGGCAGGAAGCACTTCTCCCCACGGCACAGGCGTTGGCGGACACGATGGGCATCTCGCTCACCGAGGACTTTACCGAGATCACGCTTGATACGCCGTTTTACGGCGTTTACCGCGGGCAGTCGGCGCTGCCGATGGAGTCTGACAAGCTTGCATATCTCACGAACAGCGTGCTCGAAGGCTGCCGCGTGTACGACTATGAAAGCGGCGAATATCTGCCGGTCTACACGCTCGACAAGGCAGGCGGCAGCGACCCGTACGAGATCTTCCTCTCAGGGCCGAAGTCGCTGCTGCGCATCGAGAATCCGAACGCAAAGACGGAGCGCAAGCTCATTGTCTTTCGCGATTCCTTCGGCGCAAGCCTCATTCCGCTGCTCGCAGAAGGCTACCGTGAGATCACGCTGATCGACATTCGCTATCTCTCGCCCGCCTCGCTTGGAAGATTTGTCGATTTTGATGCGCAGGATGTGCTGTTTCTTTACAGCACAAGCGTGCTGAACGACAGTGCGACCATCAAATAAGTGCAAAAGGAGCCGTGCGCGCCGATTATGGCGCACACGGCCCTTTCTCTGCTTCGGCGGCAGGGAAATTTTCCTGTCTGCTGAAAAACAAAGCACCCGCCCCTGCTTTTTCAGCATGGGCGGGTTCAGGTTAACTATAGCACAGCGGTATCTGGCGTGCAAGACAAAGTTACCGCGCTTTTGTCATTTCGTTCACCCCGCACATTTCACCGTGGTAAAGCGCGGGAAAAGTTAGGAAAACAAGGTATTGACGCTACTCGCCCCCGTGCAGTATCATTACTTATGATTTTTTTGATTGGAAACAGGAGGTCTGGATCATGAGTGAAGCGATTCGCATTCCTGAGCTTTTCGGTTCTCTGGTGTTCAATGAACGCACGATGGAGCAGTATGTGCCGCAGAGCGCCATGGAAGTCTGGCGCGGCTGCCTGAAAAGCGGGCAGCCTCTTCCCCTTTCCGCGGCAAATGAGATTGCCGACGCGATGAAAACCTGGGCGCTGGAGCACGGCGCAACGCATTTCACGCACTGGTTCCAACCCCTCAGCGGCGTGACGGCGGAGAAGCATGACAGCTTCATCAACAATGCCGGCGGCGGCCGCATTATGATGGATTTCTCCGGCAAGGAGCTGGTGCGCGGCGAGCCCGACGCCTCCTCCTTCCCCAACGGCGGCCTGCGCGCGACGTTTGAAGCGCGCGGTTACAGCGCCTGGGATCCGACGGCCTTCGCCTTCATCAAGGACGGCAGCCTCTGCATCCCCACGGTGTTCTGCTCTTACAGCGGCCAGGCGCTTGACAAAAAGACGCCGCTGCTGCGCTCCATCGCCGCGGTCAACCGCGCAACGGTGCGCGTGCTGAAGCTTTTCGGCGACAACGCCGAAAAGGTCACGCCGCAGATCGGTGCGGAGCAGGAATACTTCCTCATCGACCGCGAGCTGTACTTAAAGCGCATGGATCTGCGCCTGTGCGGGCGCACGCTCTTCGGTGCAAAGCCCCCCAAGGGGCAGGAGCTGGACGACCACTACTTCGGCGCGTTCCGTCCCCGCGTGGCCGCCTACATGAAAGAGCTCGATGAAGAGCTGTGGAAGCTCGGCGTGCTCTCCAAGACCAAGCACAATGAGGTCGCGCCCGGCCAGCACGAGATGGCGCCCATCTACACCGATGCCAACACCGCGAGCGACCAGAATCAGCTCGTCATGGAAACGATGAAAAAGGTCGCCGAGCGCCATGACCTTGTCTGTCTGCTGCACGAAAAGCCCTTCGCCGGCGTGAACGGCTCGGGCAAGCACGTCAACTGGTCTCTTTCGACCGATACGGGCAAGAATCTCTTCTCCCCCGGCAAGACCCCCAGCCAGAACGCGCTGTTCCTGCTGCTGCTCGCCGCCTTCCTCAAGGGCGTGGACGACTATCAGGAGCTGCTGCGCTGCTCGGTCGCCTTTGCGGGCAACGACCACCGCCTCGGCGCGCAGGAAGCACCGCCGGCCATCATCTCGGTCTTTCTCGGCACGGATCTTGAGGGTATCATCGACGCCATCGTCGGCGACAACAACTATACCGCGCCCGAGCACAAGTCTCTGCGCATCGGTGTAGACGTGCTGCCCTCCATTCCGCAGGACACCACCGACCGCAATCGCACCTCCCCGCTCGCGTTCACGGGCAACAAGTTCGAGTTCCGCATGCCCGGCTCCTCGCAGTCCATCGCAGGCCCGATCACGATCCTCAACGCGATCATGGCCGATGAGCTGGATCAGTTCTACGAAACGCTCAAGGACGCAAGCGACTTTACCGATGCGCTCCACAAACTCATTCGAGACACGTTCTCCGCCCACCGCCGCATCATCTTCAGCGGCAACGGCTATGAGGACGCCTGGATCCGCGAAGCGGAAAAGCGCGGCCTTGCCAACCTGCGCAACACGGCCGAGGCGCTGCCGACCTATCTTCTGCCGAAAAACATCGAAATGCTCACCCGTCAGGGCGTGTATTCCCGCGAGGAGATCCTCTCCCGCCACGAAGTCCACATTGAGAAGTACTGCAAGGTCATCCGCATCGAGGCCGGTACGCTCGTCGACATGGTGCAGCACGGCATTTTGAACGCCGCCTCTGAATACGAAGCCACGCTCTGCAACACGATCGTCGCCAAGCACACCGCCGCGCCGGAGCTGACGTGCCATGTGGAATCCTCGCTTGCCAACGCCATCGGTGCGCTCAATGAGCAGCTTCTGGAAGAGACCATCGGCCTCAAGACCGCGCTTGAGACCGTGTCGGAGAGCTTTTCCCCCGAGCAGCTGCTGCACTACTACCACGACGAAGTTGAAAAGCGCATGGACGATGTGCGCAGGATCATCGACAAGCTGGAAGTGCTGACCGCCTCCAAGTACTGGCCGTATCCGACGTTCTGCGAACTGCTCTTCTCCGTGTAAGTTTCAAAAAGGACGCTCTTGATAGAGCGTCCTTTTTGCTTTGAGCGCGTGCAGCTCCGGCCCGTTGCCGCCTCAAGGCGCCGTCCGATCGCACAGCCGTCCGGCTGTGCGATTTTTATTTTGCAAATTGGTGGAAAAATGAAAAGAGCTATGATATGATGTTTTTACCGAACTGCGCTATTGCGCTGAGTTTACGATACGGCAGGAGAAAACAACATGAACCATCAAACCATCATTGTCCTGGACTTCGGCGGTCAGTACAACCAGCTGATCGCCCGCCGCGTGCGTGAATGCGGCGTTTACTGTGAGGTGAAGCCCTACACGACGCCCCTCGCAGATCTTCTTGCAATGAACCCCATCGGCTTCATCTTCACCGGCGGCCCGAACAGTGTCTACCTCGAGGACGCGCCGCACGTCGATCCCGCGCTTTTTGATGCGGGCGTGCCCGTGCTCGGCATCTGCTATGGCTGTCAGCTCATCGCGCACCACCTCGGCGGCAAGGTCGTTGCCGCGAGCGATGCGTCCGCGCGCGAATACGGCAAGACTGAGACCTTCTTCGATACGTCCTGCAAGCTCTTCAAGGGGCTTCCCGAAAAGAGCGTGACGTGGATGAGCCACGGCGACTACATGGAAAAGGTACCCGATGGGTTCTCCCTCGTCGCCCATTCCGACGCCTGCCCCAACGTCGCCATCTGCGATGAAAAGCGCGGCTTCTACGGCGTGCAGTATCACCCCGAAGTCAACCACACCGAGTACGGCAAGGACATGATCCGCAACTTCCTCTACGAGGTCTGCGGCGCAAAGGGCGACTGGACGATGGGCGACTACAAGAACACCGCCATCGCCGCTGTGCGCGAAAAGGTCGGCTCCGGCCGCGTGCTGCTGGCGCTCTCCGGCGGCGTGGATTCGTCGGTCGTGGCGGCGCTGCTCGCCGAGGCCGTCGGCCCGCAGCTCACCTGCGTTTTTGTCGATCATGGCCTCATGCGCCTCAATGAGGGCGACGAGGTCGAGTCGGCATTCGATAAGTGGGACATCAACTTTGTCCGCGTGAACGCCGAGAGTCGCTTCCTTGAAAAGCTCGCCGGCGTGACCGAGCCTGAGCGCAAGCGCAAGATCATTGGCGAGGAGTTCATCCGCGTGTTCGAGGAAGAGTCGAAAAAGATCGGCGCGGTCGACTTCCTCGCGCAGGGCACGATCTATCCCGACGTGATCGAGTCCGGCCTCGGCAGCGCCGCGGTCATCAAGAGCCACCACAACGTCGGCGGTCTTCCCGACTATGTCGACTTCAAGGAGATCATCGAGCCGCTGCGCCTGCTCTTTAAGGACGAGGTGCGTCAGCTCGGCCGCGAGCTGGGGCTGCCCGAGTATCTCGTCTCCCGCCAGCCGTTCCCCGGCCCGGGTCTTGCCATTCGCATCATGGGCGAGATCACCAAGGAGAAGGCCGACACGCTGCGCCTTGCCGACGCGATCTACCGCGAGGAGCTGGAAAAAGTCGGTGAAAATAAGAAGATGAACCAGTATTTCGCCGTCCTGACCGACACGCGTACCGTTGGCGTCATGGGCGATGGCCGCAGCTACGACCGTGTGCTCGCCCTGCGCGCCGTGACGACCGAGGACTTTATGACTGCCGACTGGGCGCGCATCCCCTACGAGCTGCTCGACAAGATCAGCGGCCGCATCGTCAACGAGGTCAAGGGCATCAACCGCATCGTATACGATATTACCAGCAAGCCCCCCGCAACGGTGGAGTGGGAATGAGAAAAAAGTGAATATGATGGGCTGCAAAGCCTTGAAAACACTCACTTTTTGAAAATCTCATTTCCTGTTTGATAGCAAAA
>ERZ780207.3358-NODE-3358-length-10351-cov-3.311286_pt1 | contig 10351 bp, 10 predicted proteins | sample MGYA00510977_ERZ780207 | MGnify/ENA primary metagenome ERZ780207 (study PRJEB29588, sample SAMEA2151383) | human gut metagenome | biome: human gut; feature: human-associated habitat; material: faeces | place: Denmark | collected 2008/2010 ... | reverse complement strand
CCGGCAGCCGGTCACCGCAGGAGAGCCGCATATAAACCGGCATGGAGCGCCGGGGCTTGCTGCAAAGTAAAATTCCGCACCTGCGCCAACACCTCATCCGGTTCGCTGCGCGAACCATCTTCTCCTCAAGGGGAAGGCTTTTAAGCCTGCCCTTATCCCGCGGTTATCAATCGTAAACCGGCTCAAAGCTTATGAGTATTTTTGACAAATTATAGTATGTAACTTTCAGCTTTTGATCCCGTCTCTGATTTTTCATTTCTTCAAGAAGTCCGCTGTTTTTGATATCGGGTACACAGAGCCTGAGTATGCCGCTGCCGCCATAGTAAAATTGCCATTCGCTATAATGGCCGCGGCTAAAGAAATCGTATCCCCGATAGATAATTCTGCCGGAAAGATATACTTCTTTAGTTACACTGCCTTTGCATACATCGATCAATAAAGCAAAAAGGGGACTGCACTGGCTTGCGAGACACGTTATAAGGATGGTCTCAAAAATGACTGTTAATACGATATATTTTTCAAATACGTATATCCCTATTCCTATGGCGATCCCGAATAGCAAATATAGAACTTTATCAATAACGAACTTTCTCATTTGCGTCTCTATATTTTTCTCAGCTTACTTTTGGCGACATAGTACATTGGGTCCAGCCCGTCGGGCCTTGGCTCCAGTGACTTATACGCATACAAGAATCCATCCTCGTTATGGAAGAGCCTGTACGGACTTTCCCGCGTGTAGCCCGCAAGCTTGAACTTGCCGGACCTGGTTTTTTCTTTGAATGAGAGCTGTTCGCCCCATACGTATCTGCACATCAGCCCGAACTCATCATACTCATAATCTTCTGCCTGAAATAAGAAAGAGTCCTTGTCAGTATAGAAGCTCCCGTCATCTCTGCAATATGTGTCCATGATCAAACGCTTGTATGTGCGGAGCTTTCCCGCATCATAATCGCACAGCGATGCAGAGTACATATGGATATAGCCTAAAAACCAATCCAGTTTATACTCCACGGATGTTTCAACATTCTCCCCGTGAAAGACAAACTCTCTTGTGTACAGAGTTTTCCTTCCGTTCTCCCATGTGGCGAAAGCATCGACCATGATGATCTGCCGCGCTTCGTTCAGATAATAGATATAGTCATAGTTGACCGCCGGGCGCCGCTTCAGGAGTCTGCCGCGGTTCACATTGCCTACGAGCAGATCATATACGGGACTGGGGCAGTAGTAGCCTCTGTGCATACTCTCCCCGCCTTTGGAGTATTCCCTATAGCAGGTCTCCGCCAGCGCCTTTTTCCGGAGCTCATCATAGCTGTAAAGATATTTGTCATACAGGTCGAATAATCTTTGTTCCATATAGTCCATGTTCACGCGAAGCTCCTTTCTGTTTGCTCTGATATCCATTATAATATATTTCCGAAACTCTTTCAAATCATTTATTCTGTCTGCGGCTTTTTTCTTGTACTCGCGGCGCAGTTGTGGTATCCTACTAAGGACATTTATTTCTCTTTGAAAGGAAGAATCATCCTTGAAGATCGTTGTTTTAGGCGGCGGGATAAGCACCGAGCGCGAGGTCGCGCTCGTCACGAGCACCTCCGTGTGCAAAGCCCTGCGCAGCCTCGGCCATAAGGCTATATTCGTTGATATGTTCATGGGGCTTGAAAATTATGACGGCGCACTTGAGGACGCTTTCAACGTCCCCGACGGCTTCTGCGGCAGCGTCGCGGTCGAAAGAAAAGCGCCAGACCTTGAAGCGGTCAAAGCCTCGCGTAAGCTCAAGAGTCCGAGCCGCCTCGGCAAAAATGTGCTTGAGATATGCGCGCTTGCGGACTGTGTTTTTCTCGGCCTGCACGGCGCTGACGGCGAGGACGGCAAAATTCAGGCCGCGCTCGATCTGCTCGGCGTTCCCTATACCGGCTCCGGCCCCCTCAGCAGCGCGATGGCAATGGATAAGGCCGTAGCCAAGCGCGTCATGGACAGCTACGGTATCCGCACCGCACCGTGGCGCGAGGTCGTCTACGGCGAGGCTGATATCCAGGGCCTCCTCGATACGCTGCCGCTGCCCTGCGCGGTGAAGGTCGTGAACGGCGGCTCGTCCATCGGTGTGGAGCTGCCCGACACGCGCGAGGAGCTGGAAGCCGCCCTGCGCAATATTCTTAAGTATGGCGACCGCATCGTCGTCGAGGAGAAGATACACGGCACCGAGGTCACGGTCCCAGTTCTCGGCGGGCGCTGCCTGAGCCCTATTGAGATCGTCCCGCCAGAGGGCTCGACCTTTGACTATGTCGCCAAGTACCAGAGCGGCGACGAGGGCGCGCGCGAAATTTGCCCTGCCCGCATAAGCGAGAAGGACAGACAGACCGTCTGCGAAGCGGCGCTGAAGTTCCACAACGCACTCGGGCTCTCGGTCTATTCCCGCAGCGATTTCATCATCGACAGAGAAGGGCGCGCATGGTGCCTTGAGGTCAACACCCTGCCCGGAATGACGCCGAACAGCCTCATCCCCAAGGCTGCAAAGCTTGAGGGACTTGAATATCCGCAGCTGTGCGAGGAGATAATACGCCTGTCGCTTGAGTGCAAGAGCAAAAAATAATCCGGAAGATCAGATTCTTAACCGAAGTTAACACTTTCTTGATGTTTTGCATACGCATTGTGGTAAAATGCTCTCTTAGAAAAAAGACAGACAATGCCTATGGAAAACACCATCAGGCGGCAAGAGCGCACACGCACGTGCTGTAAATTTGTAAAAGCCGGATGCGGGCAGTTTTGCCGGAGCAGAAATGCGTTCAGGCAATGAAAAGCCCGCGGGTAATACTTTGTGTATTGCCAAGGGCTTTGAAGCGGCATGGGCGTATTTCCGCCCGGTAAAACCGTGTGTGTCCTTGCCAACTGATGGTAAAGCGAAGGTGGACTATGAGAGAAAAAATTGCGCGCTTCATGGCCGGGCGCAACGGCAACGACCAGTTAAATCGTTTTCTGCTGCTCGTCGATATCGTGCTGCTTCTGATCGCGGCGATATTCAAGGACGGGATAGGCAGATATGTATATCCGTTTGTATTCGTGCTGCTGGCGTACGCATACTTCCGTATGCTCTCCCGCAACGTTTATAAGCGCCGCGAGGAAAACGGGAAGTATATCCGCGCAAGGTACAAGGTCTCCGCCGCGCTCAGGGTGCGGCACGAACGCTGGGTGCAGCGCAAGGACTATAAGTTCTTCACCTGCCCCAACTGCAAGACGGCGCTGCGCGTTCCGAGAGGGCACGGCAAGGTCAATATAGTCTGCCGCAAGTGCGGCACATCCTTCACGGGGAAGACCTGATATGTTCGGGTATCTTGTCGCAGCATCGGAGCTGCTTGAAGAGAAACAGCAGCAGCGCTATAAGGAGTGCTACTGCGGGCTGTGCCGCAGCCTTGACCGCTGCTTCGGCTCCGCCGCAAGGCTCACGCTCAATTATGACCTGACCTTTCTTGTGCTGCTGCTCTCCTCGCTCTATGAACCGGAGGAGGAGCACGGGGAGAGCGTCTGCCCGCGCCACCCGGCCAAGCGGCAGCAGTGGATGACGAACGAGATAAGCGATTATGCCGCGAACATGAACGTCGCATTGGCTTATCTCAAGTGTCTGGACGACTGGCATGACGACCGCAGCCTCACGGCCTACGCCGAGGCGAGGACGCTCAAGCGCTGGTACGAGGAGATCTCCGAGCGCTATCCGCGGCAGTGCGATGCGATGCGCCGTTCAATCGAAAAGCTCGGAGAGATAGAAAAATCAGGGCTCTGCGAGCCTGATGCCGCCGCCGATACCTTCGGTGAGCTTATGGAGCAGCTCTTTATCTATAAGGACGACCGCTGGTCAGATACGCTTGGCCGGATGGCTCACGCGCTGGGGCGCTTTATATACCTCTGCGACGCGATCATCGACCTTGAGGACGACATCTCCTCCGGCAGCTATAACCCGTTCAAGGAATATGCCGGGCGGGAGGATAACGAGCAGCGCTTCAGGGATATACTGAAGATGCAGCTCGGCGAGTGCGTGTTCTATTTCGATAAGCTCCCGCTGGTGCAGAACGCGGGACTGATGCAAAATATACTGTGTGTAGGGCTGTGGGCACAATTCAACAAGAAATACAGCAGAAAGGACCTGTAAATGTATCAGGATCCATACAAGGTTCTGGGCGTCTCTCCCGACGCATCGGACGAAGAAATAAAAAAAGCGTACCGCGAGCTTACGAAGAAATACCACCCCGACCTTAACCCCGGTGACGAAGAGGCCGCGCGGAAGATGAACGACATCAACACCGCATACGACCAGATAAAGAACGGCACCGCCAAGGCAGGCGTTTATGGCCAGCAGGCCAATAACGGCTACGGCGGGGCTCAGTACGGCCAGTATGAGCAGTACGGCTGGAACCCGTGGACGAGCTGGGGCGACTTCACCGGCTGGTCGAACGCGCAGCAGAACCGTCAGACCGAACGCAGCGAATACACCGCCGCGAAAAATTACATTCGCAACGGCATGTACCGCGAAGCGCTCAATGCACTGTCCGGAGTTCCGATGTCGGAGCGCGACGGCAAGTGGTACTACCTCTCCGCCGGGGCGAACATGTACATGGGCAACAAGGTCACGGCGCTGGAGCATGCCAAGCGCGCGGTAGAAATAGAGCCGGGCAACGAGGAGTACCGCCGCCTGCTCGAACAGCTGCAGAGCGGACGCGATTTCTATGACAGCTACTCCACCGGCTACGGCCACCGCGTGAATCTCAGCCCGCTGTGGCTGGCGCTCTGCGGCTCTCAGCTGCTTTGCGGCCAGACCTGCGGCTGCCCTATGATCTACTGCTTCTGAATATTATAAAATTACATCGCCGCTCATTTGAGCGGCGATTTTTTGCAGTCGAAAAAATTAAGATTTAGGCGTATTGACAGAGGAACGGGGGAGTGGTATATATTAACCGTATTAATTAAATTAGTACAGTTAGCACAGGGGGAATATGAATGATACAGCTGAACTACCGCGATTCGCGGCCGATATATGAGCAGGTCAAGGACGGCCTGCGTCAGCTTATCATAAACGGCGTGCTCACCGAGGGCAGCAGGCTGCCGTCGGTAAGGGAGCTTGCCGTCAGCCTGACGATAAACCCGAACACGATCCAGCGCGCCTACCGGGAGCTTGAGGCGGAGGGCTACACCGTCTCTGTGCCCGGCAAGGGCAGCTATGTCAGCCGCGAGAACGACGCCGCCAAGGCACATAAGGCGGAGCTTATGGAAAAGCTCTCGGCGCTGACGGCGGAGCTGCACAGCCTCGGCGTGAGCGAGGAGGAAATGCGCGCCATGATACAAGGAGGAGAGACAGATGATAGAAGTCAGATCCCTGCGGAAGAGCTTTGACGGCTTCACCGCACTCGACGGGCTGGATATATCCGTGCCGGACGGCGCGGTCTACGGGCTTGTCGGGCCGAACGGCGCGGGCAAGTCGACGCTGATACGCCATCTGGCCGGTATACTCCGGCAGGATGCGGGCGAGGTGCTGTATGACGGCGAGGCGGTGTTTGAAAACCCCGATGTCAAGGCGCAGATAGCGTATATACCGGACGAGGTGTTCTACTACCCCGGCGCGTCGGTAAAGGACATGATGCTGCTCTACCGGCGCATGTACCCAAGCTTCAGCGAGGAGCGCTACAATAAGCTTGCCCCGGCCTTCGGGATAGCACCGGAGCGGTCGTTCAAGCGGCTTTCAAAGGGCATGCAGAAGCAGGCGGCGTTCTGGCTGGCGCTGTCGCTCTGCCCAAAGTACATGCTGCTCGATGAGCCGCTTGACGGGCTTGACCCGGTGATGCGCAGGCAGGTAATGAAGCTGCTGCTCGCGGACGTCGCGGAGCGCGGGACGACGGTGCTCGTCTCCTCGCACAACCTGCGCGAGCTTGAGGACGTGTGCGACCACGTCGGCATAATGAACGGGGGCAGGATGCTTCTCCAGCGCCCGCTGAGCGAACTGCAGGACAGCACAGTCAAGGTGCAGCTCGCGCTGCCGGACGACAGGGAGCTGCCCGAGGGACTTGAGATACTGCACAAGAGCGTCACGGGGCGGCTGTACCAGCTGATAGTGCGCGGGACGGCGGAGGAAGTGACGAACGTTCTGGCCGCGGTGCAGCCGTTTTTCATAGATGTGTTGCCGCTGACGCTGGAGGAGATATTTATTTATGAGCTGGGAGGCGCTGACAGTGAGATCAAAGATATCATTCTTTAACAAGGCCGTTGCGCTGAATCTGCTCAAGCGCTTCTGGCCGCTGTGGACGGCGTACTTCGCGGCGATGATATTCGTGTTTCCGGTGAACCTGCTCAGCAAGCTGCGTTTCAACCTCCGCGGCAGCCTGCTCGAAATATACGGCGTGAACCGGCAGGTGCTCCAGACATGCAGGCTTGAGTTCCCGGTCACGTTCGTTTTCGCCGTGCTCATCGCGATGGCGGTGTTCAGCTATCTGTACGATGGGCGCAGATGCGGCCTTGCAAACTCCCTGCCGCTGCGCCGGGAGACGATGTACTGCACGGCCTTCATCACGGGGCTTGTGCCGATGCTCATTGCCGATCTGCTCGTCTGGGCGGCGGCGTGGATCATCCTCGCGGGAACGCCGAACGTTATCACAGGATATATGCTGATACGGCTTGGGACGTCGCTCATGTGCAGCACGGCTTTCTTCGGGCTTGCCGCTTTCTGCGCCGCACTGACGGGGAACCTGCTGGTGCTCCCGGTACTCTACGGCGTTATTAACATCGCGGCGGTGCTGCTCGAGCGCGCGGTGGAGGCGCTGCTGTCCGTGCTGGTCTACGGCTACGCTTACGACGGCTCGGTGCTCGATTTCCTCTCACCGGTCAAGATGCTTTTCATCAACAGCGACGTCATATCCACACTGATACCCGGTGTGGAGGACGGCGTCTATACCTATTCCGTCACATGGTCCGGATACCTTATCGGTTTCTGCATCGCGGGACTCGTGCTTGCCGTACTGGGGCTTATCATAGTCCGCCGCCGGCGCATGGAGCTTGCCGGGGATGTTGTAGCCGTGAGCTGGCTCAGGCCCGCGTTCAAATACTGCATGGCATAGGCGGGGCGCTAACCTTTGCCTGCGCCGTGTACTACTGGTTCTTTGACAATGTACTCTACGGCGTACCGGCGGCGGTGCTCGTGATTGCGATGCTGCCGGTGGGGGCATTTATAGGCTGGTTCGGATCAGAGATGCTGATAAAGAAAACACTGCACGTGTTCTCCAAGGGCTGGAAGCAGTACGCCGCGGTGTGCATCGTGCTCATGTCACTTGCACTTTGCGCGGAGCTTGACATCACAGGCTACGAAAAGTACATCCCGCCGCTTGACGAGATCGACTACATAAATTTCTCCGAGGGCAGCACCGGGCACGAAAACCAGCCGGAGACGCTGGAGCTTTACCGTGAGTTTCACCGGAAGCTCATTGACTCGAAAAACCTCCTGGACCGTACCGACGGCGACTACTACATCGAGCCGCTCAATTACTACCTCAAGGACGGCAAGCATGTCTGCCGACTGTACCGGCTGCCATACAGCGATGAGCTGACGAGCGACCAGGACTCCGCGATAGGCGCGCTCGACAGGCTGCTCAACTGCCCGGAGCTTATCGCGCAGCGCGTTTATCCGAGCATCCCGGTCACGGAGGACAGCATAAGCACAGCCTATCTGAGCATCGAGAATATCGGGGATAACGGCAGCTACCTTAACGACACCGTTCGCCTGACACCGGCACAGGCTTATGAACTGTACACGGAGTGCATCGTGCCAGATGCGGAGGACGGTACGATCGGCCTGCGCTTTGCATCCGACACCGAGGAGATACGCCTGCGCACGACAAATGTGTGGATATACATGGAGATGTCGGAGTTTGTCGGCCGCAGCGCCAATGCCTACAGCGAATACATCTATGACTATATAAGCCTCAACCTGCTCACGGACTCGGCGCGCACATACAAGTGGATAACCGAGAACACCTCCGTCGAGCCGATAGACGGGTACCTCAACATAAACTACGGGAAATACTGATACCGGAGCGGCTGCACTATGCAGCCGCTCCTTTGATACGGGTTCATACATTGTATTCATCTTGTTTAAAAATTCTTGGGACTTTGTTCATTACAACGTCATAAATGCCATGTATAGTAAGGCACGTAAACAAGAGAAGTACACAGCATGTACCTTCCCAAAAGAAGATAAGAAGGTTCCGATTATGTATTATCCGTATGATGATGAACATCCGGAGCAGGCCGCCCCGGAAAGCACAACTTCAACCCCACAGGCCGATACGACCGACAGAGTCAACGGCGAGTATCATTACAAAAACGGATATACCCAGAAGATTTATTCCGATGCGCACTATGTCCGCGAGGATGAAAGCACCGTTCCTCCTAGATACTACACTCCCCCCGAAAAGCCCGTCAAGGAAGCCAAGGAGCCGAAGGCTCAGGGCTCCGGCAGCGGCTGGGTAAAGATAGTATGCGTTGCACTTATATGCGCACTGCTCGGCGGCTTCGCCGGCGGCGCGATAATGAGCGGCAAATACTCCAGCAGGATGGATCAGCTTGAAAGCCAGATTGCCGAGCTGAGCAGCGAGGAAAAGCAGCTGGCCGTTAATACCGGCAGTGCCCCCGCAGTGAGCAGCACCGCAGGCAGCGCAATGTCCGCATCGAGCATATATGACCTCGCGTGCCAGCAGGTCGTCGGCATCTCAAGTGAGATCACCTACAGCAACTTCTTCGGCATGACAAGCTCCGCCGCAGTCAGCGGTTCCGGCTTCATCGTCTCCTCCGACGGTTATATCATCACAAACTACCATGTGATCCAGAATGCCTACGAGGGCAACTTTGACATCAACGTCATGACCCATGACGGCACCAAATACATCGCGACCGTCGTCGGCACCGAACAGGACAACGACATCGCGGTTTTGAAGATAGATGCTGAAGGACTCAATCCTGTCACCTTCGGTGACAGCGACGAGCTTGCCGTGGGCGACACAGTGTACGCCGTAGGCAATCCCCTCGGCGAGCTCGAGTTCTCCATGAGCACTGGCCATGTCAGTGCAAAGGACAGAGCCATTACCACCGAGGAAAGCACCACCCCGATAAATGTGTTCCAGATCGACGCGGCTGTTAACTCCGGCAACTCCGGCGGCCCCGTGTATAACGATCAGGGTCAGGTAGTCGGTGTTGTCAACGCCAAGTACAGCGCCACCGGCGTCGAGGGCATAGGCTTTGCGATACCCGCAAACGACGCGGTCTCCATCGCGAACGACCTCATCACCAAGGGCTACGTCACCGGTAAGGCCTATATGGGCGTCGAGATCGACAACCGCTACAGCTCCATGTACAGCCAGTACTATGATATGCCTGTCGGCGCATACGTCGGCGGCGTCACGAGCGGAAGCTGCGCGGATAAGGCCGGCATCGAGAAGGGTGATATAATCACCAAAATTGACGGCGAAGAGATCACGAGCTACACAGATCTCAAGAACGCCATCAGCAACCACTCCGCGGGCGATACCGTTGAGGTCGAGCTTTACAGGGCAGGCGAGAGCCGCACCGTAAGCATCACCTTCGATGAGAAGGGACCTGACGACGGCGCGCAGACAAGCGGATCGAGCCAGCAGAACACTCTGCCGGGACTCGGAAATTAATTTGCTACTACTCTACTCCTATAAATCCTCTCTTTTCTCCCAAAACGGAGAGCCCTGCACAAAAGTGCAGGGCTCTTTGTTTTTTTGAATTTTTTGCTGTTTGGCTGTTCACTCGCTGCTTTCAGCGTTGTCGGCGGAAGTGTCCGGCTCCGGTTCCGCGGCGATGCCTGCGCCGTGCTTTTTGAACGCGGGCTCGGTGAAGAGCGACCACAAGAGCATCAGCACCGCCGGCATGAACGCAAGCGGGAAGAGCCAGCGCACACTCAGGCGCGCAAGCTCCGCCGTCATCAGCACGAGGATCACCGTCGAGGGCAGGTGCCCCACGGCGAGAGTCAGCGCCGTTTTGTTCAGCGCGCCGAAGCCAAGCTCACAGCGAGAGAGGATCGGGAACACCCAGCATGCCGCGCCGAGCGGAAGCACCAGCGCGACATAGTATGCCGCGCCCGCCGCACCGGCGGAGGGCGACACGGCGCTGTACTGCCGCAGCAGCGTCAGCATCCAGAGCCCGAGTGCCGCGACGGCGCCCCACAGGAGCGTCAGAAGTATGCCGGGGACAAGCTCATTTTTAAGAGTACGGAAGAAGCGGGCGTAGGGCTTCGGCTGCTTATAGCGTATGCAGCGCACGACGCTGTCATAAAGCGCGGTCGTCGCCGCGCCGAGAG
>ERZ780207.3354-NODE-3354-length-10362-cov-3.108858_pt1 | contig 10362 bp, 6 predicted proteins | sample MGYA00510977_ERZ780207 | MGnify/ENA primary metagenome ERZ780207 (study PRJEB29588, sample SAMEA2151383) | human gut metagenome | biome: human gut; feature: human-associated habitat; material: faeces | place: Denmark | collected 2008/2010 ... | reverse complement strand
AAACCCCGGCGGGCGGAGAGCTAAAACCGACTGTCCGGGAGAGCCTTTTCCGTCACGAAATCACCCGAAATAAAATTTTATACCCCAAAAGGCCGGAAATGCATTCCGGGCGGATTTCGGTGATCGTCAGCGAAATATCCGGAACATTCCGGCAAGTCGCACCACAAAAAAGCCGATGCTATACAATTCCGTCCGGAAACGCTCCGATAAAGCCCGCAAGACGCTGGAAGTCAGTCGGTAAACCCGATGCCTTGGAGCTGCTCCGAAAATGCCCGTCCGACGGAAAGGCCTCTGCGTCAGCCACCAAAGTTCAGACACTAAACAAAAACGGCCGCATAATAATCACATACGCGCTCTCGTTAGTATGGCGAATTCATAACGACGACGCAACATGCAACCAAAAATTTCGAAAACGTTGGAGGGCATCATCGCCCGTTCGGCATTCAACACGACGAAGGCGGGAATGACGCATTCGCTCAAGGACTTCCTCACGCTGGAACTGCTCCGCGAAGAGGGGTCGCTCGCCTACCAGCTTTTATCCTCCCGGCTCAAGGACTGGGAGCTTTATCAGGTGCGCCTGCGCATCGAACGCGAGGTAATCAGCGCCAAACAGCAGGAGCCCCGGTCGCCCGAGGAGTATTACCGCGACTTCACCGAGGAACTGCTCGCAATGCCGGGCGTCGCCCGGAGCGTGTCGACGGCCCACGCGCTGCTGGCCATCATCAGCGACCGTTCGACGGCGACCGCGCGCGTGCTGGAGATGTACGGCGTGACGGCCGACAGCGTGTCGGGAGACCTGCAAAAATTCGCCGTGGGCGACGACTTCCGCACCGAAGTGCAGGTTCACATGCTCGACTTCGGCGAGGAGAACAGGAACGAGGAGAAAGGCCCGGCCCACCTGCTGGACAAGTTCGGCGTGAACCTCACGCGGCTGGCCCGCGAGGGGAAGATCGACCCGGTCATAGGCCGCGAGCAGGAGATCGAACGCGTGGTGCAGATCCTCTCGCGCCGCAAGAAAAACAACCCGATCCTGATCGGCGAGGCCGGCGTGGGCAAGAGCGCCATCGTCGAAGGGCTTGCGCTGCGCATCGCGCGCGGCGAAGTGCCCTACACCATCGCCGACAAGACGCTCTTCTCGCTCGACGTCTCGTCGCTCGTGGCGGGCACGAAGTTCCGCGGCGAGTTCGAGGAGCGCATGCAGCAGCTGCTGGACGAACTGCGCAAAGCCAAGGACACGATCATCTTCATTGACGAGATACACACCATCGTGGGCGCCGGCTCCACGCAGGGCAGCCTCGACACGGCCAACATCCTCAAACCGGCCCTCGCGCGCGGCGAACTGCAAACCATCGGCGCCACGACGCTCGACGAGTACCGCGAGAACATCGAGACCGACTCGGCCCTCGAACGCCGCTTCCAGAAGGTGGTGATCGAGCCGACGACACCCGAGCAGACGCTCCAGATCCTGCGCAACATCGCGCCCCACTACGAGCGCCACCACAAGGTGCACTACACCGAGGAGGCGTTGCAGGCCTGCGTGACGCTCACCGGGCGTTACGTCACCGACCGCTATTTCCCCGACAAGGCCATCGACGCGCTGGACGAGGCCGGCTCGCGGGCGCACCTGCAATCGGCACGCGAACCGGAGGAGCTGCGGGCCATGAAGACGGCGCTCAGCGACGCCAGGCGCGAACGCCGCGAAGCGGTCGAAGCGCTGGTCTACGAGAAGGCCGCCTCGGCGCGCATGCGGGAAATCGCGCTGCGCTCGAAGCTGGGCGAGAGCCGCGCCGAATGGAAGCGCTCGCTCGAAAGCAATCCCGTGGAGATCACCGCAAGGCATATCCAGGAGGTGATTACCGCCATGACGGGCATCCCTGCGGAGCGCGTCTCGGACGGCGAGATGATCCGTCTGCAAACCCTGCGCGAACACCTCGCCAAGCGTGTCGTGGGACAGCAGGAGGCCGTGGAGAAGATTTCGCGCACCATCCGCCGTTCGCGCGCCGGACTGAAGGACGAAAACCGCCCCATCGGCGTCTTCCTCTTCGTCGGGCCCACGGGCGTCGGCAAGACGCTGCTGGCCAAGGAGGTGTCGAAATGGCTGTTCGACGAGCACCGCGGGCTGATCCGGATCGACATGAGCGAATACGGCGAAAAACACAACGTGGCGCGCCTGATCGGCTCGCCCCCGGGATACGTCGGTTACGGCGAAGGAGGCCAGTTAACGGAGGCCGTGCGTCGTCAGCCCTACGCCGTGGTGCTCTTCGACGAGATCGAGAAGGCCCATCCCGAGGTCTTCAACGCCATGTTGCAGATCTTCGACGAAGGACACCTCACCGACGGCTCGGGACGCAAGGTCGACTTCCGGAACACGATCATCATTATGACCTCGAACGTGGGTTCGCGGGCCGTGGTCCGGAAATCGGTGCAGGTGGGTTACAGCACCACCTCGAAGAGCGCCGTGGCCGACCGGACGCCCCAGAGCGAGTACCGCAAGGCTCTGGAGCACACCTTCGCCCCGGAGTTCCTCAACCGCATCGACGACATCGTGCTGTTCCGCACGCTGGAGATCGCCGACGTGGAACGGATCGTCGACCTGGAATTGCAGGGGCTGATGGCCCGCACGGGCAGGCTGGGCTACAAGGTGAAGATCACCGAAGGGGCCAAACGCCGGCTGGCGGCCATGGGCTACGAGTCGCGCTACGGCGTGCGTTCGCTCAAGCGGACGCTGATGGACAACGTCGAGGAACCGCTCTCGACGCTGATCATCGACGGCAAGCTCCACGAGGGCGACACCGTGATCGTGGAGTCGGACAAGGGCCGCGGCGTGAAACTGCGCGTGGCATAACCGACCGCTCGCAGAGAGGGACCGGGATCGTTTCCCGGCCCCTTTTCGCATTTTTCCGGCAGGAAAGGATGCGATATTTTCCATTTTTCCTAAATTTGTGCGAATATTTCATACCTCTTCACTGAAACCGAATGCGTCCGATTTCTCTGAAAACCCTCTCCGGGGCCTTGTTTATAACCCTCTGCGCCGCGACGACGGCGTTCGCAGCAACCACTGAAGCCGACAGCCTGTCCGCAGCGCTGTCCCGGGCGCGCACGCCCGCCGAACGGGAGCAGACCTATGTCCGGCTGGCCGACCTCTGCGCCAACAGCACGGCGCTCGCCGTCCTCTACTGGGAAGCCGCACTCACCGAAGCCGCCGGAGCCGGAGACGACTACGGATGCCGGGAGGCGCTGGACCGGCTCGTGCAGGGATTCTCGGCGAAGCAGCCCGAACGGGCTTTGGAGTACGTCCGCCTTGCGGACAGCCTCCTGCCCGACCGCCGCTTCGCGCTGTTCCGTGCATCGCTCAACGCCTTCTGGCTCTGGAAGCAGATGTCGGTGGCCAACTCGTTCGAGGCGATCGACCGCGCGCAGGCGGAGTTCCGCGAGCGGCAACCGGGCAGCCTCACCCCCGAGGAGGAGATCGAATGGGAATTCCTCACGGGACTCTCCATCGACTATTCGTCGATCGCCACCGAAGCCTACGGCAACATTCCCCAGGCCATCCCCTATGTGGAGCAGGCTCTCGCCAAGCTCGAAAAATACCCGCTGGAGGAACGCGTTCACTTCGAAAAACTCTGCCGCGAGGAACTTGCAGACATCTATCTCTACGCCGACGATCCGCGCGCCGCCGGTCAGATCGGCCGGGGCATCGACCTGCACCGCGCGTGGGTGGCTGCCGACAAACGTTTCGAACGCCCCCGCCGCGACTCGGCGGAATACCTGATGCGGTCCTACGGCAAGATGGTCTTCCTGGGCGGCCTCCTCACCCGGGAGGAGGTGGACGGCTACTACGACAAATGCATGGAGCTGGCGCGCGGGCGCGGCGACCGCGAGGAGATATACAACACCAGCGCCCGTTATTACCAGGACAGGGGCGACTACGAGCGGAGCACGGCCTACATGGATTCGCTGCTGACCCACTACGCCGAGACCGGCAAAAAGGCGGATCTCGGCTCCATCTACATAGCGCAGTCGCACCTGTATGAAAAGGCGGGCGATTACGCAAAAGCCCTCGAAGCCATGCGGAAAGGCAACGACTTCCGTTACCACAGCCGCAGGGACCAGGCGCAGAGCAAGCTGGCCGAGATGCAGGCGCTCTACGACGTCAACCGCCTCGAACTCGAAAAGTCCCGGCTGGCCGACCGCAACAAACTCTTCCTGCTTGTCGCCGGCGGCATCGTGCTGCTGCTGCTCGCCGGCTGGGCCGCCTACCAGCAGGCGATGGTCCGGCGGCTGAAGCTGGCGCGCACGCAGTTCATGGCGGCCAGCGAAGAGGCGCAGCGCCAAAGCCGCCGCGCCCAGGAGAGCGAAAAAATGAAGACCGCCTTCATCAACTCGATGTGCCACGAGATACGCACGCCGCTGAACGCCATCAACGGCTTCTCCGAACTGCTGCTCACGGAACAGGAGCCTGCGGCCCGGCAGGCTTTTCAGGCCGAGATCTGGAAGAGCACCACGGCCCTGACCGCCCTGCTGGAGAACATGCTCGAACTCTCGCAGCTCGTCAGTTCCGAAAGCCCGCTCCCGGTCGCCCAGACCGACATCCGCCTGCTCTGCGCCGAACGGCTGGAGCTGCAAAAGCAGCTCGGCAACAATCCGGCGGTCGAATACGTCAACGAAGCGGAAACGGAGATCGAGATACCCACCAATGCCTTCTACCTGACGCGCGTCGTCGACAACCTGCTGCATAACGCCGCCAAGTTCACCGCCGCAGGACGCATCACGCTCCGTTGCCGCAACGACGAGCCCCGGCGCACGTTGCAAATCAGCGTCAGCGACACGGGCATCGGCATCCCGCCCGAAAAGCAGGAGTGGGTGTTCGAACGCTTCACCAAGGTCGACCCCTTCAAACCCGGTTCGGGCATCGGGCTTTACCTCTGCCGCCTGATCGTCACCCGCCTCGGGGGCGACATCCGCGTCTGCCCCGAATACAGCGGGGGCTGCTGCATCCGCATCGAACGGCCCTACTGATCCGCACCGCGGGCACTTTCGCAGCCCCTTCCGGCGCTTTTTCCGCCCCGGGAGGGGTTTGTGAATTGCAATCCCGGCGGAAATGGCTATCTTTGCACCTCAATACCCGAATCGAATGTACAGTTTCGCAACATACAAAGAGCAATACAAAGCCAACCTGCGGCTGGCGCTGCCCGTGGTGCTGACACAGCTGGGGCAGATCCTCACGCAGGTCGCCGACAACCTGATGGTCGGCCGCTACGGAGGCAGCGACCCCACGCCGCTGGCCGCCGTGTCGTTCGGCGGCGCCGTCTTCTTCATCCTCTTCATCGCCGCCATCGGCATCGCACTGGGCATGACGCCTCTCGTGGGCGAACTCTACGCGCAGGGCGACCGCGAGAAATCGTCGGGACTGCTCCAGAACGGCATTCTCTTCTACGGACTGCTGGGCGTGGCGATGGCCGCCGTGCAGTACGCCGTCATTCCGCTGATGTACCACCTCGGCCAGCCCGCCGAAGTGGTCGACATGGCCATCCCCTATTACAGGATGCTGGTGTGGAGCATGCCGTTCATCATGCTGTTCTTCACCTTCAAGCAGTTCCTCGAAGGCGTGGGCAACACGAAGGTCGAGATGTTCGTCACGATCGCGGCCAACCTCGCGAACATCGGCTTCAACTGGGTGTTCATCTACGGCCGCTACGGATTTCCCGAGATGGGCGCCGAGGGCGCGGGCCTGGGCACGCTGATGTCGCGCATCATCGCCCCGATGCTGATGATCGGCTACTTTTACAGCCGCAGCAAATACCGCGTCTATCTCGAAGGCTTTTCGCCGCGCAACTACTCGTGGGCGTCGGTCAGACAACTGCTGCACATGGGCCTGCCGATCTCGATGCAGATGTTCCTCGAAGCCTCGGCCTTCGTCGGCACGGGAATTATGATGGGGTGGTTCAACAAGGAGACGATGAGCGCCAACCAGATCGCCACGACCATCGGCAACTGCGCCTTTATGATCGTCATGTCGATCGGCGCGGCCACCACCATCCGCGTGTCGCACTGCTACGGCGCGCGCGACATCAGCCAACTGTCGCTCGCGGCCAAGGCGTCGTACCACCTCGTGCTGGCGTGGAACGCCCTCGCAGCGCTGGTTTTCATCACGATGCGCAACGTGATCCCGACCTTCTTCACCACCAACGCCGAGGTGATCGCCATCGCCTCGAACCTGATGGTCTTCGCTGCGCTCTACCAACTGTCGGACGGCATCCAGAACGTCTCGGTCGGCGTGCTGCGCGGCATCCAGGACGTGCGGATCATCATGCCCATCGCCCTTGTCTCCTACTGGCTGCTCAACCTGCCGGTGGGCTACCTGCTCGGCTTCACGCTCGGCATGGGTCCCTCGGGGCTCTACGTCGGCTTCGCCTTCGGGCTCTCGTGTGCCGCCGTGCTGCTGATTCTCCGCATCCGCCGCAGCGTCAGACGGCTCTACGCGGTGAATTGAAAATTTTTTCCTATCTTTACGCAAATTATACCGTCATGGATACCGAAAACAACCAGCATAACCGGAATTTCAAACCCGAAATCGGCCGCGGATGCGCCTTCTGCGACTGCGGCCAGGAGGTCGAGGCCAAGCCCTGCGACGGATGCTTCAAACTCCACGAAACCCCGTGGCTTGAAGAGTATCCGCAGAACATACCCTCGGACATCGTCGAGGTGCGGTTCAAGAACACCCGCCGATCGTTCTACCAGAACGTGAACAACCTCGACCTCAAGCGCGGCGACATCGTGGCCGTCGAGGCTTCGCCCGGACACGACATCGGGATCGTGTCGCTGACCGGCGACATGGTGGCCCGCCAGATGCGCCGCACGGGATTCACCCCCTACAATGGCGAGTACAAGAAGATCTACCGCAAGGCCAAACCCTACGACATCGAGCGCTGGCAGGAGGCCATTGCCCTCGAACACGAGACGATGATCGCCGCGCGTCAGATCGCCGCCGACATGGGACTCAACATGAAGATCGGCGACGTCGAATACCAGGGCGATGGCAACAAAGCCATCTTCTACTACATAGCCGACGAACGTGTTGACTTCCGCCAGCTCATCAAAGTCCTGGCCGAAGTATTCCGTGTACGCATCGAGATGAAACAGATCGGAGCCCGGCAGGAAGCCGGACGTATAGGCGGCATCGGTCCCTGCGGCCGCGAGCTGTGCTGCGCCACCTGGATGACAACCTTTGTCTCCGTATCGACCAGCGCCGCACGCTACCAGGACATTTCCCTCAATCCGCAGAAGCTGGCCGGACAGTGTGCCAAGCTGAAGTGCTGCCTGAACTACGAAGTAGACTGCTACGTAGAAGCCAAGAAGCGCCTGCCCTCGAAGGAAATCCAACTCGAAACCAAGGACGGTCTCTTCTACTATTTCAAGGCCGACATTCTGAGCAATCAGATTACCTACTCCACCGACAAGAGCATCCCGGCCAACCTGGTAACCATCAGCAGCCGCCGTGCCTTCGAAGTGATTGGCATGAACAAGCGTGGCATCAAGCCAGACAGTCTGCACGAAGAAGCCAACCGAAACGACAGCAAGAAGTCAACCGACCTACTCGAACAGGAAAGCCTGACCCGCTTCGACCGCAACCGCAAAGCCAAAGGCAACAACAACGCCGAAGCCAAAGAAGCCGGCGAGAACAACGGCGGCGGAAACTCGCGCAAGAAGAAGAAAAAAGGCAATGCCAACCGTCAGCCGGACAACGCACAGCAGGCTGCCGCACCAGCCAAGCAGCAACCCGCACGCACACAAAACGCCGAGCAGACCGAAGCCGTAGCCGCCAAACAACCGGCCAAGCAACCTAACAACAGTGAAGCTGGCGAAAACAACAAGCGTCAATCGGGTGAAAACAAGCGCAAAAACGGACGCAACAACCGCCCTAAACAACAGCAGGAAGCCGCTTCGCAACCGCAGCAGGGCAATGTCCCTCAAGGCGAAAAAGCCCCCAAAACTGAAAAGCAACCCGCTGGCAGCGAACGTCCGCAACAGCAGCCCCGAAAGAACCAGCCGAAGGAGAAGAACCAGCAAGGCGAAAGAAAACAACAAGGCGACAAGCCCCGCCAGGAAGCAAAACCCCAGCAGGAGCCCAAGCCACGGCAGGAAGCCAAACCAACTCAAAGCAACAATGAACAGCCGTCGCAAAACTAATCCGACGGCCTTCTGCCGGAATCTGTTACAACTGCTTGCCGTATGTGCCCTATGCGCATGCGACAAGCAGGCTGTATACCATAACTTCCACTCCTTGCCCAGCGAAGGCTGGAGCAAGCAGGACACGATTGTGTTTGACGTCACTGTGCCTGACTCGCAAACGCACTACAGGCTCGACATCGAAATCAGGAACACTAACCGTTACCCGTATCAGGACATCGGATTAGGACTGTGTTACTGCGGTCCGGGCATCAGCCAGACGACAACCGACAGCCTGCACTACATTCTGGCCGACCGACAAGGGCACTGGAAAGGCGAAGGCTGGGGCGGACTGTATCAGACACGCTTTCAGGCAGGTACCATCCGCATCGACAGTGCTGGCACCTATCGCCTCAAACTGATCCATACCCTGCCCAACGAAACACTGCCGGGCATCAACGACATCGGCATCCGCCTTGTCAGACAAGCCGGCGGTTCCTACCCGCATCAATCCGCAGAAAAATAAACAGCAGAATCGTAAAGCCCCACAACGACGAACCACCATAGCTGAAGAACGGCAAAGGAATGCCGATTACAGGCGTCAGTCCCAGCACCATACCGATGTTGATAAAGAGGTGAAACAGAAATATACTCAGCACCGAATAGCCATATACCCGCCCGAAGGGGGATTGCTGACGCTCGGCCAGCGCAATAAGACGCAATATCAGTATCAAAAACAGTAGTAGTACAAAAACAGAGCCTACGAAGCCCTCTTCCTCACCTACTGTACAGAAGATGAAGTCGGTATCCTGCTCGGGCACGTATTTCAACTTCGTCTGTGTGCCGTTCAGGAATCCTTTACCCGTCAGACCACCCGAACCGATGGCAATCTTCGACTGATTGACGTTGTATCCTGCACCGGCCAAGTCTTCCTCCATGCCCAGTACCACCTTGATACGTACCTGTTGGTGGGGTTCCAACACCTTGTTGAAGAAATAATCGCTGGAATACAGAAAGCCGATGGAGCCCATCGCAAACAACCCTATCAGCAGATAGGACCAGCGACGCTCACTCAGAAAAAGATAAAACAGATAGCCCACGGCAAGCGCACAAAGCCCCCACTGCGCCCATACCAGGTTGAAAGGAACGATATACTCCGACACGATAAATGCCAGCAGCACTCCTCCTACCGAGCCAATGAGCATATTGCGTACCGGCACCCAACGTTTCTCGTACACCCACACCATCCCCGCAGCAAACAGCAACACCATCTGCAACACAGCAAACTCGCCGATCGGTGTCGGCGTGTCGGCTATGCATTCTTCGGCAAAGCGAATGCCCACTACAAAATAAAGGACAGCACAGATACCCGAAAACAGCACTACTCCAGGCATTCCCTCGCGATAGAGCATCAGGAAAAAAGCCAGGTAAACCAGTGCCGAACCCGTCTCGCGCTGCAGAATAATAAGCATCATAGGGAAAAGTATCAGGAAAGCCACCATCAGCACTTTCTTCCAGTTCCGGAGTGTAAACGAATAGGCACTCATGTACTTGGCAAGTGCCAGAGCCGTAGCAAACTTGGCAAACTCCGCCGGCTGCAGGCTGACAGGCCCCAATATGAGCCACGAGCGCGACCCTTTCGTATCGGGCGCAATGAAAATGGTGACGATAAGCAGCAACATCAGGCCTATATATATAAGGTAAGCAAACATGTCGTACAGCGTATCGTCCAGCATCAGCAGCACAAACCCAAGTCCGAACGAACAGATAATCCAGACGAACTGCTTACCTGCACGGGTCGAGAAATCCAGAAAATCGCGGTCGCCGTAATCGTAGCTTGCCCCGCACACGCTGAACCAACCGCATACAATCAGCAGCAGATAGACGATAATCGTCGTCCAGTCAAGCGACTTCCAGATGCTGTCCCTCCTTGTTGCCAAATTCTCTATCATAGTCAAATCTTGAATTTCTAAGTTCGTTTAAGTTTTTAAGTTGCACTTATACCTTTCTTCAGTACTGATCACATCCTCCCCCCTCTCCTTGGGAGAGGGGCCGGGGGTGAGGCTTAACTTCTCCTACCGTTCTTCGTCGCCGTAATAGATAACCCGATTGCTGAAATCTTCTGCCAGTTTCTCGTTCTCGGGCGACAGCTTGCCATGCAGATACTGGTCCATCATCATTGCACCAATCGGC
>ERZ780207.3338-NODE-3338-length-10403-cov-2.908195_pt1 | contig 10403 bp, 7 predicted proteins | sample MGYA00510977_ERZ780207 | MGnify/ENA primary metagenome ERZ780207 (study PRJEB29588, sample SAMEA2151383) | human gut metagenome | biome: human gut; feature: human-associated habitat; material: faeces | place: Denmark | collected 2008/2010 ... | reverse complement strand
GTCCCTGCCAGCGAAGGCAGGCAGCGCGCCGTGCTTGAAGGCATCCGCGCCCTTCCGTTTGTCCGGGCGGCGCTGGATCAAAATGCTCAGCGGGCCCTGGGCGCATGGCCGGGTATGTGCGATATATACATCACAACGCGGCCGCCGTATTATCTGTGCGGCTATGAAGGTAAGCCCTTTGCGGGCGGCTCCCATGCGGCGCTGGAGGACACCGTGCTGGATCCGTTCTGCGCATTCTGGGGCGCAGGCGTCCGTCGCGGCGTGAAGGCTCAGGAGCGTACATCGCTGGTTGATTTTGCACCCACGGCCTGCAGGCTGCTTGGCATAGAGGGGCCGCAGGACGCAGTTGGCCGCATACTGACAGAAGCGCTGGAGGAACGCGCTGCCCCAGCCCTGACTGAGCACCCGAACGACTGACAAGCATTCCAAGAGGAGACAGCATGCGCATATTTATTATTCGCCATGGCGACCCCGATTATCAGACCGACAGCCTGACCCCGCGCGGGCGCCGGGAGGCAGAAGCGCTGGCCGCGTACATTGAACGCCTGCAGCTGACGCACATATACTGCTCGCCGCTTGGCCGGGCGCAGCAAACCTGCCGCCCCTGCGCGGAGAAGCTGGGGCTGCCCGTTGAAACCCTTTCATGGACGCGCGAGCTGACGGGCGTCTATTACGAGCTGGACGGCTTCGGCCGCTTTTCACCGTTCTTTACGCCGGGCGAGGTGATGTATTCCATTTCTCCAACGCCGCGCTATGCAGGCTGGCAGAACCAGAAGTATTTTGACGATCCTCGGTATTATCCGCAGGTCAAGGAAATGCAGGCTGGCTCGGATGCGCTGCTGGCGCGCCATGGCTATGTGCACGAAGGCGCTTTATACAAAATCGAACGCCCGAGTGAGGACAGAATCGCCGTTTTCTGCCATCAGGGGCTTGGGACAACGTGGATTTCCTACCTGCTGAACATCCCGTATCAGGCGGCCTGGGCAGGGATGTGGCAAGCCTGCACGGGGATTACCTGCATCCGGATGGAGTGCCGCTCCACGCGCTTTTCCGTGCCGAGGATGCTCTATATGGGTGATACGACGCACATTGAGCTGGCAGGGCTTGAAAAAACAGAGCGCGGACTATCTGCCAGCATGACTGCATGCTGATCCGATTGCTGCCCCGCTTCGCGTTGCGAGCAGCATCCTTTTCCTGTGGGCCATATATCGTCCAGAATACAGAAGTCTCCCGGGATGCTCCGGGAGACTTCTGACAATTAACAAAACAATGACTGCATCCTTGAAGCTAAGAAAGCACAAGACACATTGCGTTTCCTGCCGCCCATTGGGCGGTGTTTTTTATCCTCGGCGGCAGGCCTTATCTGCGGCTTTGAAAAAATAAATCTCATTTTTCGGCAGGTGGCAACTTTGCCAACTTCCAGGAAAACGTATCGGAATGATAATGTGAAAATATCTATAAATGGTTATACATTGCTTGGCTTACTGATATCTTCCCTCCGGGTTGAGTGTAAGGCTTCGGAAACGCTCCACATCCACCTTGGACTTGCGATCCGGACTCAGGATGCCGTTTTGCTCTTGCTCAACATCGGTGAGCTGAGTATAGACATAACCCTGACAGTAGGGGATGGCATGAGCCGCGTTGGTCAGGGATTAATAGCGCTCAAAAAAGGCTTCTTCATCGGAAACCTTGCCATGATATCCCCAAGAACTGCTGCTTTTGTCCTCGAATGCAATATCGCCATATTCAGTCAGCAGGAAGGCCTCGTTGCCTGTCCATTCTTTGCCGTCGCAGTAGACCATACGGTGGACGCAGGAATGCTTTGTTATTTCTTCACGACTTGCAAAATGCTTGGCCAGCACATCGCCTGTTGCGGCGTAATCATGCAGTCCGAAGATATCGCTCTGAACGAACTCCCAGCCATCATTTGTGGAAACAATGCGCGAGCCATCCAGCGCCTTTACCTGATAGTATAGCATGTTGGCGCAGGCTTGCATCTGCTTGTTGGAATACAGACGATCCATGCTTCAGCTTTCGTTTACAGGAACCCAGGTGATTATGCTGGGATGGTTGAAATCGCGCTCAATGCCGCCAGTCAGCGTTTCGATGGTATCATGAAATGCACCCTGCTTTGGACGATAGCAGGGCATCGTCCACAATGCAAGGTTCCGGCCAAAGTATCGCAAAATAGCGTAAAATGCCCCCTGAAAGTGGACACGGTAAAAGTCCAAAGCTCTATTTGTGGACAAAGAAAAGTTCAAACCCCGAATAGAGGACTAAAGTGTACCCCCAAAGCACGTGCCTCACTTCAAAAAAAGCGCAGCGCAGCAAGGCGATATAAGTAAGCAAGATAAAATCATCATTGTATTGTGCCTTTTTCTTTTCGTTCAAGGCGATCCTTTACTGTTTTTTTGCCGTAGATCTGCTATAATGAATCCAATAATAGGAGGCGAACGCGGGAATGGTGAAAAACATTATCAGAAATACAGCGATTGCCTTGCTGACTTTGGCCGCTGCCTGCGCGTTGAGCATGATCTTCCAGCGGCTGGATGTGACGGAGCATATTACGACGGCTTTTGTCTTTGCCGTCTTTATCATATCCCTTCTGACAGAAGGGTACCTTTACGGTATCCTGTCTGCTGTTATCGGCATGTTTGCCATCAATTTTGCTTTTACATATCCCTTCTTTTCATTTGACTTTATAACGCCCATCAATGTCATTTCGGCAGTGATTATGCTGGCGGTTGCCGTCATTACCGGGATGCTGACGACGAAAATCAAGACGTATGAAACGGCGAAGCTGGAAAGCGAACGGGAAAGGATGCGGGCGAATCTGCTGCGCGCTGTTTCTCACGACCTGCGCACGCCGCTGACCTCCATTTACAGCGCGACCTCCGTTCTTCGCGAGGAAAAAAATACGCTGACGGAGGCGCAAAAGGATGCGATGCTGCTGAATATTCAGAAGGACTCCGAGTGGCTCATCCGCATGGTGGAAAACCTTCTGTCCGTCACGCGGATTGAGAATGAAACGATGAGGATCAGCAAAACGCCGACGATACTGGACGAGCTGATCGATTCATCCGTTGCGAAATTCTCGCAGCGATATCCGAACCAGAATGTCGATGTGACGGTGCCGGAGGACATTGTGGTCATTTCCGTGGACTCGATACTGATCGAGCAGGTCATCCTCAATCTGCTGGAAAACGCCGTCTGTCACGCAAAGGGCATGACCACCCTCGCCCTTAACGTCTTTACAACGGCGGATCAGGTCGTATTTGAAGTGATGGACGACGGATGCGGCATTGAGGAAGACAAGCTGAAGACGCTCTTTTCGGGTTGCTACGAGGGGCGGCAGGATATGGCGCACGGAACGCAGCGCTACGCGGGCATTGGCCTTTCGGTGTGCTATACCATCGTCAAGGCGCATGGAGGGACGATCACTGCCGAAAACCGAAAAAACGGCGGCGCGGTATTCCGCTTTACGGTCAGAAGGGAGAAAACCGGCGATGACGAACAATAAGTACAAAATACTGCTGGTAGAGGACGACGGCAGCATCCGCTCCATCATGACGACGATGCTGGAATCCGCCGGTTATCAGGTGATTCCCGCCGATACCTGCGGACTGGCAAAGACGCTGTTTGCGTCCCATCTGCCGGATGTGACCATCCTCGATCTCGGCCTTCCCGACATGGACGGAATGCGGATGTTGGAATTTGTCCGAAAGGATTCACTGTCCCCGATCATCGTGCTGTCCGCGCGAAACGACGACGAGGACAAGGTTCTGGCGCTGGACGCAGGCGCAAACGACTATGTGACAAAGCCCTTCAGCTCGGCGGAGCTGCTGGCGCGCATCCGCATGGTTCTGCGGAATTATCAGCACCGGGCCGACAGCGGCAAGCTCCCCGGCGGCACATTCCGAACGCAGACGCTGCTGATCGATTACGACGCAAGGCGGGTGTTCGTTCACGGGCGGGAGGTCGGCCTTTCCCAGACGGAATACAATATAGTGGTCTTTCTCTCCGAGCATTGCGGAAAGATGATGACCTATTCGGCGATTATCCGGGAAATATGGGGCTATGCCGACGAGGGAAGCGTTAAAAAGCTTCAGGTGAACATGGCGAACATTCGCAGAAAATTCGGCGTGAAGCCGGGGCAGCCCTGGTGCATTGCCAACGAGCTCGGCGTGGGCTACCGCATGAATGGAGACAGCGCGGAATGAAACGGTTCTTTCGGGTGCAGTCGCCGGCGAGACTGATTTCGCTGGGCTTTGCCGCCACGATTCTTCTGGGCTCCGCGCTGCTGATGCTGCCGTGCAGCGTGCGGGATGGCGCAGAGCTGAAATACATCGATGCGCTCTATACGTCCACGAGCGCCGTCTGCGTGACCGGGCTGATCGCCGTGGACGCGGGAGACACCTTCACGTCCTTCGGACAGGTGATTCTTGCGCTGCTGATACAGATCGGCGGGCTGGGCATCACGTCCATCGGCGCGGGAATTATGCTGGCCATGGGGAAAAAGCTCGACCTGAAAAGCCGGCGCCTGATCCAGGAGGCCTCCAATCTGGATTCCAACCGGGGCGCTGTCCGGTTTATACGCAGCGTGCTGCGGACGACGCTGATTTTTGAGCTGGCCGGTGCGATCCTGAGCTTTTTTGTCTTTGTACAGGATTATCCGCCGCTTCGGGCGATGGGAATCAGCCTGTTCCATTCGGTGGCGGCGTTCAACAATTCCGGCTTTGATATATTGGGAAATTTTCAAAACCTGATACCGTATCAGAATAGCGTCATGCTGAACCTGACCACCTGCGGACTGGTTTTCTTCGGAGGGATCGGTTTTCTCGTGATTCGGGAAATGGTACAGCATAAGCTGAAGTGGAGGAAGTACTCCATGCACGCGAAGGTCGTGCTGTCGGTCAGCGGTGCGCTGATTCTTGCGGGAACGCTGCTGCTCAAGGCGACGGAGGATATTTCATGGCTTGGCGCGCTCTTTCACAGCGTTTCTGCCAGAACCGCCGGCTTTTCCACCTATCCGCTGAAAACCTTCTCGAACGCCGGGCTGCTGGCGCTGACGGCCTTGATGTTCATCGGCGCGTCCCCCGGCTCTACCGGCGGCGGCATCAAAACCAGCACCTTTTTGGTTTTGATACAGGGCGTGAAGGCGGCGGCGACCAATCAATCCGAGAAGGTCTTTCACAACGCCATTCCCAGGGACGCCTTTCGAAAGGCCGCTGTCATTACGCTGCTGGCAATGGCGGTGGTTGGGCGCGGCACATGGGCCATGGCGCTGCTGGAGCCGCAGGTGCCGCTCATGGACGCGCTCTTTGAGGTGACCAGCGCCTTCGGCACAGTGGGACTTTCCACAGGGATTACGCCGAGCCTGGGGGTCGGCGCAAAGCTCCTGTCCATTCTGATTATGTACATCGGCAGGCTGGGGCCTTTGACGGTCGCGTCGCTCTGGTATTTTTCAAGGGGCGAGCGCATCAGCTATCCGGAAGGAAATCTCTCGATTGGGTAACGGAGGAAAAAACATGTTTGACAAGAAAAGCGGCAGTAAAATAACGTATGGCATTGTCGGGCTTGGCCGCTTCGGTCAGGCGTTAGCAAGGGATCTGGCGGAATCCGGCGCGGAGCTGATCGTTCTGGACAGCAGCGAGGATAAGGTCAGAGAGATGCGGGAGCTGACAGAAAACGCGTATGTTGTAAAGAGTCTGGACAAAAAGACGCTGGAAGCGTCGGGAATCCAGAACTGCGACGTCGCGGTGGTCTGCATCGGCGAGCAGATGGATACCTCCATTCTGACCACGCTGCATCTGGTCGCGCTGGGAATTCCCAAGGTCATTGCAAAGGCCACCAGCGCGGAGCACGGCCTGATTCTGGAAAAGCTCGGCGCGGAGGTCGTCTACCCGGAGCGGGATATGGCCGTTCGACTGGCCAGCCGGCTGGAAACGACCAGAGAGCTGGATATCATTCAGCTCAGCGAGCAGATCAACATCTCCAAGATACAGCTTCCGGAGCAGTTCGTGGGAAAGAGCGTCGCCGATGTGAACCTGCGCAGGCGCTTCGGGCTGAATATCATCGCGATAGAAAACGACGGGCGCGTGCTGAACGACATCCGACCGGACTATGTTTTTCAGCCCGAGGATACGCTGTTCCTTGCCGGAAGCCGGGACGGCTTGTTCAAAATCAATCAGCGCGCGCATCAAGCGTAAATAAAGCAGAAAGGAATCAGATATGAATACGGACCCGGACAGTAGAAAAAGCCGCATCCGCATATTCTCAAACAGATACCTGGAATAGCGTTCAGGATTCATTGATGGACGCTGCATATTGAGAATTTTGACATTGAAGAGGAGTATCTGTTGTATGAGTCATTCAATTGTTGGACTGCTGCTGATTCAAATTGTTCTGATCGCATTGAACGCCGTGTTTGCCAGCGCGGAGCTGGCTGTGCTCTCCGTCAACGAAGGAAAAATTGACCGCCTGGCCGAGCAGGGAAACAGGAAGGCCAAACGGCTGCGGAATCTAACGAAGGAACCGGCAAGGTTTCTGTCAACCATTCAGATCGCCATTACGCTGTCCGGCTTTCTGGGCAGCGCGTTTGCGGCGGACGGTTTTTCCGACCCGCTGGTGGACTGGCTGATCGGCCTGGGCATACCGTTGTCGCGCAGCGTGCTGGATACACTGTCCGTCATTTTTATCACGCTGATTCTTTCCTACTTTACGCTGATTTTCGGCGAGCTGGTGCCCAAACGAATCGCCATGAAAAAGTCCGAGGCGCTGGCGCTGGGCGTGTCCGGCGTGGTCAGCGGGATTTCCGTGCTGTTTAAGCCGATCGTGTGGCTGCTTTCTATTTCAACGAACGCCGTTCTCAGACTGCTCGGCATTGATCCCAACGAGGAGGACGAACGCATCTGCGAGGAGGACATCCGCATGATGGTTGAGACCGGCGGCGAAACCGGCGCCATCGATAAGGAAGAACAGGATTTTATTCAAAACGTGTTTGAGTTTGACGATCTGTCCGCCGGGGAAATTCTGACCCATCGCACCGATCTCGTCATCCTCTGGATGGAGGATACGGACGATATGTGGGAAGAAGTCATCTGCGGCAGCGGGTTTTCCCGGTATCCCGTCTGCGATGGCTCTCCCGACCAGGTGATCGGCATTCTCAACGCCAAGGTCTATTTGCGGCAGAAGGACAGAAGCCGGGAAAACATTCTGAAATTGGCAGTGGAGCCGGCGTACTTCGTGCCGGAGACGATCAAAGCGGACGTTCTGTTCCGCAATATGAAGCAGTCGCACAATGCGTTCGCCGTCGTTCTTGACGAATACGGCGGCATGACCGGCATCGTGACGCTGAGCGATCTGATCGAAGAGCTTGTCGGCGAAATCCGTGAAAATCCTGCAGATTCGAAAACTGAGGAGCCGAGCATCCGGCAGATCGACGATAATACGTGGGAAATCACTGGCAATATCGAGCTGGAGGCGATCGAAAAGGCGGTGGGTGTTGATTTTGAAATGCAGAATGTCAACACCATCACGGGTCTTGTATTCGATCATCTCAAGGGAATTCCGAACGACGGCGCGACTAATCTCTGCCTGCAATTGGGGAGTTTGTCAGTGCAGATCAAAGAAATCAGAGAGCATCAGGTTGTCCATGCCGAAATCGTCAGAAACGCCCCTGCTGTGGAAAAAGAGGTATGTTGATGAAGGATTATTACAAACTGTCCGTTGATGAAACGATGAACGAGCTGAACGCAGAATCGGCAGGTCTGTCGTCTGAAAGGGCGGCGGAGCGCCTGGCGCAATATGGCCCCAACAAGCTGAAGGAGGCTGAAAAGCCGGGCTTTTGGAAGCGCTTTTTGACGCAGCTGAAGGATCCGATGCTGCTCATCCTGCTGGCCGCGGCCGGAGTCAGCGCCCTGACCGGGGCGATTGCGGGCGAAAGCGAATGGGCGGAGACGATCATCATTCTGGCGGTGGTGCTGCTCAACGCCGTGCTGGGCGTGCTTCAGGAGAGCAAGGCCGAGGCGGCGATTGAGGCGCTGCAGACCATGACCGCCGCGACCTGCAAGGTTCTGCGCGACGGCAAAATGGCCGTGCTGCACTCCGACGAACTGGTGCCCGGCGACGTCGTTCTGCTGGAGGCCGGCGACGCCGTGCCTGCGGACGGCCGCATCATCGAAAGCGCTTCGCTGAAAATCGAGGAAGCGGCGCTGACCGGCGAGTCCGTGCCGGTCAACAAAATGCTCGACGTGCTGGGTGCGGCGCAGAAGCAGGCGGATGTTCCGCTCGGCGATCGAAAGAACATGTGCTACATGGGCTCCACCGTTGTCTACGGACGCGGAAAGGCCGTAATCACCGCCACGGGAATGAGCACCGAAATGGGCAAGATCGCTGGCGTGCTTTCAAATACAAAGGACGAGCAGACGCCCCTGCAGCGGAAGCTGGACGAGCTGGGCAGACTGCTGTCCAAGATGGTGCTGGGCATCTGCGTGTTCATCTTTGCCTTTAATCTCTTTATGGCGCGGGGCGAACTGACCGCAAGCGGTCACGCGCTGGAGGTCGTGCTGAAGACCTTCATGGTGGCTGTTTCTCTGGCGGTTGCGGCCATTCCGGAGGGACTGGCGACGGTGGTTACGGTGGTGCTTTCCATCGGCGTGACGAAAATGTCCCGGGAAAACGCCGTTATTCGCCGCCTGACCGCTGTCGAGACGCTCGGCTGCACGCAGGTGATCTGCTCCGACAAAACGGGCACGCTGACGCAGAACAAAATGACCGTCGTGGAGCACATCGGCGAGACGCTTTCCGTCGCGTCGGCGATGGCGCTGTGCTCCGACGCGGTGCTGAACGATGAGGATCAGGCTGAGGGCGAGCCGACCGAGTGCGCGCTGGTGAATTTCGCCTGCTCCGTCGGCGCGAAAAAGCGGGACCTCGAGAAAAAGTCCCCTCGCATTGACGAAGCGCCCTTTGACTCCGCCCGAAAGATGATGTCCACCGTTCACAAGAGCGGCGAGGGCTTTGTTCAATACACAAAGGGCGCGCCGGACGCGCTGCTTTCCCGCTGCACGCACTATTTTGAAAGCGGAAAAATCCTGCCCATGACGGAAGCGAAGCGGCGGGAAATCCTGAACAGCAACAAGGCCATGGCGGACAGGGCGCTGCGCGTCCTCGCCGTCGCAAAGCGGGACTGGGCGGAAAAGCCCGAAAACAACGCGCCGGAATATCTGGAGAGGGATCTGGTGTTTCTGGGGCTGACCGGCATGATCGACCCCATCCGCCCGGAGGTCAAGGCCGCGATTGCGGAATGTCGCGGCGCGGGAATCCGCGCGGTCATGATTACCGGCGATCATAGGGATACAGCGGTGGCGATTGCCAAGGAGCTGGGAATCATCACCGACGAATCCCAGGCTGTTACCGGCGCCGAGCTGGACAGGCTTTCGGATGAGCAGCTCCGCGAGAGGGGCACGGAATATGGCGTGTACGCCCGCGTTCAGCCGGAGCATAAGACGCGCATTGTCAATGCGTGGCGCAAGCTGGGCAAGGTAACTGCCATGACGGGCGACGGTGTCAACGACGCCCCCTCCATCAAGAACGCCGACATCGGCGTGGGCATGGGCATCACGGGCACCGATGTGACCAAGAACGTTGCCGACATGATCCTGGCGGACGACAACTTTGCCACCATCGTGTCTGCCGCCGCAGAGGGACGCCGTATCTACGACAATATCCGCAAGGCAATCCAGTTCCTGCTGGCTTCCAACCTGTCCGAGGTGCTGACCATCTTCTGCGCGACTATGATCGGCATCATCATCGGCGAGGACTTCACCGTGTTCCTGCCTGTCCATCTGCTTTGGATCAATCTGATTACCGACTGCTTCCCTGCCCTGTCGCTTGGTCTGGAAAAACCGGAAGCTGACGTCATGCAGAAAGCGCCGCGCGATCCCAAAGAGGGCGTTTTCGCTGGCGGTATGGGCATAGCCGTCGCCTATCAAGGCGTGTATATGACGGTCATCACGCTGGTCTCCTACTGCATCGGTCGGTACGTGCTGGCGGATATGCACCATGCGGCAGCCATCGCCGCAGGCGAGTACAGTGCGCAGATGCTGGGCTACTCCATGGCGTTTCTGACCCTGTCAATGGGTGAGATTTTCCATTCCTTCAATATGCGTTCCCTGCACGGATCGGTGTTTGCCATCAAATCTCAGAACAAGTGGCTCTGGGGCGCCGGTGCGCTGTCCCTGATTCTGACCACCGCCGTCATTGAAATACCCTTCCTTGCCAAAGCATTCAGCCTTGCAGAGCTGAATCTTCCCGAGTACGGTATAGCGCTGGCACTCGCCGTTTCGGTCATTCCCGTTGTCGAGCTGTGCAAGCTGTTCTACCGTCTGGCACAGAAAAAGCGG
>ERZ780207.3330-NODE-3330-length-10426-cov-2.486163_pt1 | contig 10426 bp, 9 predicted proteins | sample MGYA00510977_ERZ780207 | MGnify/ENA primary metagenome ERZ780207 (study PRJEB29588, sample SAMEA2151383) | human gut metagenome | biome: human gut; feature: human-associated habitat; material: faeces | place: Denmark | collected 2008/2010 ... | reverse complement strand
ATTAAGCGCCTGCCGGTTCGACTGACGTTTGATAACAATTATTTTAATGCTTTGTATCAGGGGATTCCGGTGGGCGGCTATACGAAGATGGTTGCCAATATGCTGGACAGCATCGAGGTTCGCCTGGAAGAGGATTATTTTGAGAATAAGGCCGAGTGGGATGCGATGGCAAAGAAAGTAGTTTACACCGGCGCGATCGATGCGTATTTTGAGTATTCGTTGGGCGTTCTGGAGTACCGTTCCGTGCGCTTTGATACTGAAGTGCTGGATATCCCGAATTTCCAGGGCAATGCGGCAGTGAATTATACGGACCGTGAGACTCCCTGGACCCGGATCATCGAGCACAAATGGTTCGAGTTTGGCAAGGACGAACAGGGACAGGATCTCCCGAAGACGGTCATCAGCAGAGAGTACAGTTCCGAATGGAAGCCGGGAGATGAGCCTTATTATCCAGTCAATGATGAAAAGAACGGCGCTTTGTATGCAGAGTATAAAAGGCTGGCAGATACGGAAAAGAATGTGATCTTCGGCGGAAGACTGGCGGAATACCGCTACTATGATATGGATGCGGTCATTGCCTCGGCATTGAAGAAGAGCGAAGAAGTATTGTAATGTAACAGATCATAAATGAGGGCAAAAGAAATGCAGTGGCGTGGGTAACGTCACTGCATTTTTATAGCTGCGCCGTCGGCGCACGTTTTGAAACAACCTTTAGCCGATCTGCGGTTTTGCTTTTCTCTTATTGCGGAACTCTCTGACAGCGATCAGCAGATCATAACGATATACCAGCGTGTACATCACAGCCGCCATGACGAAAGCAGTAAGCACATCAAATACGGAATGCTGTTTGATGAACATGGTTGCCATAATAATGGAGACAGCCAGGATCAGGGAACCGATGCGGATGCCTTTTTTCTTCTCAAAGCATTTACTGCGGATAATGGCAAAGTGTGCACCCAGAGAATTATATACATGAATGCTGGGCCACAGGTTGGTAGGAGTGTCTGTCCGATACAGAGCGGCTACCATACGGGTGAAGATATTGTCTCTCGGCATAACAGCGGGACGAAGGTGCTGTCCGTTGGGCCACAGGGTGGATACGATCAGGAAAATCGTCATGCCCGTGAAGAGGAAGATACAGGTGCGGTAATAATCCTCTTTGTCCTTGAAAAAAAAAAATGCCCCCAGCCGATACATAGGCAAACCACAAAAAGTAAGGGATGACGAACACTTCACAAAAAGGAATATAATCATCCGCCGCCATATGTATGATCCGGTAATGTCCGGTAGTATTTTTCTCCAGCCAGGCGAACCAGGTCATGTAAATAATGCCATATATAATAAGAGGAATGGCATGTTTATATTTCAAATAGAAGATCCGTAATTTTTCCATAAAAACCTCATTTCTCTAAAAACCTATGTTACAAAATCAATTTTAGTATAGCTATCGGAACAAAAAAATCAAGGCTTTTTTGGAATACTTAAGCATTCTTAAGAAAATCTTTAGAGTGTGTTAAATCTGTTTAAGGTGTGATCATCCGGATGGCACCGGGGAGACATTCCACCCGGAAACCGCGGCTCTTTCTTGTCACTTCTCCGTCTGTATGCACCCACAGAGGAGCGGAAGCTGTTATGGACATCTGTGTGGCGGTATGGGCATTGATGCCTTTGACAAAATAATGTTTGCCGAAAAAGGCAGTGGGCAGGGCCAGCAGAACCAATCCCTTGGAAATATTGCCTACGGAACAGAGATCCAATACCCCGTCATGATCGACAGCGGGAGGGCAGAACATGAAACCGCCGCCCTCGTAACGGTGACTCATACAGGTCACGAACAGAAAACGGGGGAGTTCTACGGATTCCTTTTTGTCATGTACCTTGTCCTCCAGTGTCAGCGTGCAGGAGACCTTGCGGGCAGTGATCAGCTGTTTTAAGGCGATACCCAGATAGGTCAGCTTTCCTAAGCCGATCCGGTTCATGGTATCCTTGATCCGGGAACTCATGGCTTCCGCACAGACGGCGGCATCAAAGCCGATCCCGCAGCTGACGGCAAAAAGCCTGGATTCTTCCGGCTGGTCTTCGTCCAGATAGGTCAGTCTCCCCAGATCCATGGCTCTGGGAGAATTATTATGAAGGATCAGATTGAGAGCAGCCTTTGGATCCTTGGAAATTCCCAGATCTCGGGCCAGATCATTGCTGGAGCCGGTGGGAATGTAGCCGAGGATGACTTTGGAAGGATCTGCAATGCCCTGAAGGGTCTCGTTTATCGTGCCGTCACCCCCCAGAACGATGAGCGTTAAGTCAGGCTCTGCAGCATGCTCTGCGGTGATCTGTGCGGCCAGCTGTCGGACTTCTCCGGCTTTCCCGGAAAAATAGGTCTGATATTCGGTATTGCCTGCTTTCAGAGCCGGCTCCACCTGTTCGGCCCAGATCTTTGCCCCTCTTCCGGAGCGGGAGGCGGGATTGATAATAATATGATACATGAGGATTCCCCATCTTTCGTAAAGTTGTAACTATTCAGAGCCGGGAAAACTTGCATAAATTTGCGAATCATGCTTGCATGAATGAGCATAATTTTGAAAATTTTTATGGCGAAGTAGCCTCAATGAGCAGAGAACAGGTAAACCTGTTCTCCAAGTAAGCATCGTAGATGCGATTTTGCGAATGAGGCTCTGAATAGTTATGTTAAAATTTATTCTAACACACCAGGGGGCTTCTGCCAACATTGTTCATTTTCTATCTTTGCAATTAAAAGGTTCTATGCTATACTAAACCATAAGTTTAGCGAATTAACGTAACATAAGGAGGAATGAGGCATGTATTCATTGGATGAAGTAAAAAAAGTAGATCCCGAAGTGGCACAGGCCATTATTGACGAGGAGAATCGTCAGAACAGTCACATCGAGCTGATCGCATCTGAAAACTGGGTAAGTAAGGCTGTTATGGCAGCTATGGGAAGTCCACTGACCAATAAATATGCGGAAGGATATCCCGGCAAGAGATATTACGGTGGTTGTGAGTGCGTGGATGTCATCGAGAATCTGGCGATCGAACGTGCCAAGAAGCTGTTTGGATGTGATTATGCCAATGTACAGCCCCATTCCGGAGCACAGGCAAATATGGCAGTGCAGTTCGCTGTGCTGAAGCCCGGCGATACCATTATGGGTATGAATCTGGATCACGGCGGACATCTGACCCATGGTTCACCCGTCAATATGTCCGGTAAATATTTCCATGTAGTACCTTACGGCGTGGATGACAACGGTTTCCTGGATTATGACAGAATGAGGGAGCTGGCCCTGGAATGCAGACCCAAGATGATCATTGCAGGTGCTTCTGCATATGCACGTACCATTGATTTCAAAAAGTTCCGTGAAGTGGCGGATGAAGTCGGTGCGGTACTGATGGTAGATATGGCACATATCGCAGGCCTTGTGGCAGCAGGCCTTCATCCCAGTCCCATTCCCTATGCGGATGTAGTGACCACCACCACCCACAAGACACTGCGCGGACCCAGAGGCGGTATGATCCTCTGCAACAAGGAAGCCAACGAGAAATTCAATTTTAATAAAGCTATTTTCCCCGGCATTCAGGGCGGCCCGCTGATGCATGTCATCGCAGCCAAGGCTGTCTGCTTCGAGGAAGCATTAAGCGACGACTTTAAGGTATATCAGAAGAACATTGTGGACAACGCACAGGCATTGTGCAAGGGCCTGATGAGCCGTGACATTAAGATTGTCTCCGGCGGTACCGACAATCATCTGATGCTGGTAGACCTGACCCCTTACGGTCTGACCGGTAAGGCAGTGGAGAAGCTGTTGGATGCAGCTCACATCACCGCCAACAAGAACACCATCCCCAACGATCCCCAGTCTCCGTTCGTGACCAGTGGTATCCGTCTGGGAACCCCTGCGGTAACTTCCAGAGGTCTGAACACCGAGGATATGGATCAGGTGGCAGAGGCCATTGCCATGGTCATCAAGGGCGGCGAGGAACAGGTTCCCGCAGCCAGAGCCATCATTCAGAAATTAACAGACAAATATCCTCTGATCTAGGCAGAAGCTGTTTGCAAAGGTCAGCCCGTACATGTAAATGTGCAGGCTGGCCTTTATTTATGTTGGAGTTGAGTTTATACAGTCGTCGTGTTAAAATGTTGGACGGAATACAAAAGAACAGCAGATAGAGGGAACAGATGAAAAAAGAGAAATGGAAAACCTTTGTGACGGACAGGTGGAAGGTGGCAGCGCCGGGACTGCTGGCAGCTTTTGCTGTCTGTTTTATTTTTTTTATTTATGCACCGTTGGAATTGTATGTTACGAACCAGACAGAATTCTGGTTTGATTTTTATAAGATATTAAAAGCGGTTCTGCAGAATTTTGCACTTTTTTTTGGACTGAATGTGTTGGGAATCCTTTTGGCAGCCTGTATCTCCAAAGTTTTTTGCCGGTTCGTTACGGCAGCAGAACTGGTGGTTTTGCTTACTTTATATGTGCAGGGCAATTTTCTGGTGAATCATATGCCGCCTTTCGACGGCACGGAAATCGTATGGGAGGACTACCGGGGAGAAAATATAAAGACAGCGATAGTGTGTATTCTCATAGCGGCAGCGGTCGTGACCGTGGCAAAGCTGCTTGGTGCAAAGAGATTTCAGGGAATCTGTATGGCTGTGAGTGCGGGACTTTCGGGAATTCTCATGATAACGCTTGTGACGATGACTGTGACCACAGGGGCTTACCGGGAGAGAACCACTTATTATGCACTGGAGAACGGACAGTACCGTCTGTCACAGGATCAGAATTTCCTGGTATTGCTGTTGGATGCGGTGGATGCGAAGACTTTTGAAGAAGTGATGGATTCGGATCCGGCCTATACAGAGACATTTGCTGATTTTACTTATTATCCGGATATGGTGGGAGCATATCCCTGGACGGCGTTTTCTGTTCCGTATATCTTATCGGGCAAATGGTATGAAGGAGAAGAATATTATCTGGATTACGCGGCGGCAGCTGTGGATGAATCAGGATTGTTCCGGGAACTGTCTGAGAGGGATTATGACATCGCATTGTATGAGTCTGATCCGTGGGTGACTTCGTATACCTATCAGTTTTCCAATATGGTGGAACTGCAGCATGAGGCGTATGTCTGGAAGTATTTCAGGCGGGCAATCTGCAAGCTGGGCGGCATCCGCTACGCACCGTTTTTCCTAAAGGAATACTGTTATCGGGCCATTGTACAGACGCAGGGGCAGCACAATGCCTTTGTGGACGAGAGCAATCCTCTGTATACCTGGGATCTCAAAGAATTTGCCACACATATGCAGGAAGAAGAGGTGACGTATCAGGAGGGAAAGTGTTTCCGGTATTATCATTTGCAGGGAGGGCATGTTCCTTTCCTGTATGATGCGGATCTGAATGCGGTAGGAGATTCTTCGTATACGGAGACGCTGGAGGCCAATATCAGGGTGATCGGTCAGTTTCTTGATAAGCTGAAACAGTCAGATCTGTATGACAATTCGGTTATTATCGTTATGGCAGATCATGGCTTTGATCCTCAGAATGAGGTCTCGGCATATGACAGACAGAATCCTCTGTTCCTGGTAAAAGGTGTGGGAGAGAGCCATCCGTTACAGACATCGCTTGTTCCTGCAGCTTACGAGGATCTTCAGGATGCATATGTGAGACTGATGGACGGAGCGGCGGGAGATGCGATTTTCCCATATCAGGAGGGAGAAAAAAGAGAACGCCGGTACATTTTTTATGAGAATACAGAACACGTCATGTATGAATGGTTACAGACGGGACCGGCATGGGATTTTAACGCATATCGTGAGACGGGGAACAAATATCCCCGCAAGAATTAGAGACAACCCCTGTTTTGAACTTTTTGGAATTTACAGCAAAAGGTTAAAAATGGGGGTTGTCTTTCATGCTTTACTGTGCTAGAATATCCCTCGGTGAAAAACAAGTGTCCGCACTACAGATACGAACCGGAAGAAAGGATAACATATGGGAGAAACGACCAAGTATTTTGTGGTGAAGCAGAAGGCGATCCCCGAAGTACTGTTAAAGGTAGTGGAAGCAAAGCGGCTTCTGGAGTCAGAGAAGGTTCTGACCATACAGGAAGCGGTTGATGCGGTAGGTATCAGTCGCAGTTCTTTTTATAAGTACAAAGATGATATTTTTCCCTTTCATGACAATTCCCAGGGAACGACCATCACTCTTACTTTTCAGATGGATGATGAACCGGGTATATTGTCGGATGTGCTGAAGATCATCGCAGAGTACCGGGCCAATATCCTGACGATCCATCAGAGTATTCCCATCAACGGAATCGCTTCTCTGACATTGAGTATTCAGGTATTGCAGACCACGGGGGACATTTCCCGGATGATTGAGCAGCTGGAGGGACAGCCCAGTGTACATCATGTAAAAATACTGGCAAAAGAATAAAATTTTTCACACGCAATTTGTGCCTGCGCAAGGTACTAAAGTACCTGAAAGTTTGCAGGCTATGAGAAAGGCAAGGGTTATGATATGATCAACGTTGCAGTATTAGGCTACGGCACCGTGGGCAGCGGTGTGGTGGAAGTTATCGAGAAAAACAAGGACATGGTGAACAAGAAGTCCGCACAGGAACTGGAGGTAAAATACATCCTGGATCTGAGAGATTTCCCCGGAGATCCTTACGAGGACAAAGTCATTCATGATTTCAATACGATCTTACATGACGACAGTGTGACCATTGTCTGTGAGACCATGGGCGGTGTCGGAGCCGCTTATCAGTTCACGAAGCAGGCTCTGGAACGGGGCAAGAGCGTCTGCACCTCCAACAAGGAGCTGGTAGCCAAGCACGGTCCCGAACTGCTGCAGATCGCCAGAGAACATAATTGTAACTATCTGTTCGAAGCCAGTGTGGGCGGCGGTATTCCCATTATCCGTCCGTTGAATTATTCCCTGACAGCAGAGAAGATCGAGGCTATCAACGGTATCTTAAACGGTACTACGAATTATATCTTAAGTAAAATGGAAAAAGAGGGTGCGGACTTTGCTGCGGTTCTGAAGGAAGCGCAGGACAAAGGCTATGCGGAGCGCAATCCGGAAGCGGATGTGGAAGGTTATGATGCCTGCCGTAAGATTGCGATTTTGTCTTCCCTGATGTTCAGTAAAAATGTGGATTCCGAGAAGGTTCCCACCGAAGGTATCACTAAGATCACAGCAGCGGATTTCGAATATGCCAATGCCACAGATCATACCATCAAGCTATTGGGCAGAAGCAGGGCCATTGATGATAATACCGCAGAGGTTATGGTAGCACCGTTTTTACTTTCCAAAGAACATCCGCTTGCCATGGTACATGGTGTATTCAATGCTGTATTTGTCACCGGCAACATGCTGGGAGATTCCATGTATTACGGACGGGGCGCAGGTAAGCTTCCCACCGCCAGCGCGGTAGTATCGGATGTCGTCGACTGTGCAAGACATCAGGGCAAGGTGATCATGTGCTTCTGGGACAAAGAGGAAGTAAAGCTGGCAGACATCGGCGAGGCCGAGAGAAGTTTCTTCATCCGGGCAAAGGCCGGAGCGGAAGATGCGGTTACAGCAGCGTTCCCCGGAGGCCGGATGGTACATCTTAAGGACCGGAAGGAAGACTTCGGATACTTCACACAGAGTATGAAGGAAAAAGATTTTCAGGCAAAATACGAGGCACTGGGCGGGCAGATGCTCGGCAGGATCCGTCTGGTATAAAAGTCGGGGGCTTTTGATCCCGACATCATTAGATAGAGTTGAGGAGAAAATGTTATGTCAAAAGTAGTGAAATTCGGTGGAAGTTCTCTGGCAAGCGCAGAGCAGTTCAAAAAAGTAGGAAACATCATCCGGGCAGATAAGGAGAGAAAATATGTGGTACCTTCCGCACCGGGGAAAAGATTTTCCAATGACACCAAGGTAACGGATATGTTGTATGCCTGCTATGATCTGGCAGATCAGGGCAAGAGCTTCAAGGCAGAGCTGGATGCTATCAAAGCCCGTTATCAGGAGATCATCGACGGACTGCAGCTGGATCTGGATCTTGTCGATGAGTTCAAGACTATTGAGAAGAACTTTAAGGCAAAGGCCGGCAGCAATTACGCGGCTTCCCGTGGTGAATATCTGAACGGTATTATCATGGCAAATTATCTGGGCTATGATTTCATTGATGCGGCAACCGTCATCTTCTTCGATGAGAACGGCGAATTTGACGCAGCAAAGACCAATGAAGTACTGCGTGCCAGACTGGCAGAGAGTAAGGAAGCAGTTGTACCCGGCTTCTACGGTGCCATGCCCGACGGAACGGTGAAGACTTTCTCCAGAGGCGGTTCCGACATCACCGGTTCCATCGTGGCCAAGGCTGCCAAAGCGGATGTCTATGAGAACTGGACCGATGTATCCGGTTTCCTGATTGCGGATCCCCGCATCATTGATCATCCCGAGGCTATTGAGACTATCACCTATCGTGAACTTCGCGAGCTGGCCTATATGGGTGCTACCGTTCTTCATGAGGATGCCATTTTCCCGGTACGTCAGGAAGGTATCCCTATCAATATCCGCAATACAAACGCTCCCGAGGACAATGGTACCTGGATCGTGGGAAGCACCTGTCAGAAGTCCAAATACGTGATCACCGGTATCGCCGGCAAGAAGGATTTCACTTCGATCAATATCCACAAGGACCTGATGAACAGCCAGATCGGCTTCTGCCGCGACGTGCTGAATGTTCTGTCGGAACACCAGATTCCGCTGGAACACATGCCGTCCAGCATCGACTCCATGACCGTTATTGTGGATTCGGCTCACCTAGACGGTCTGGAAGAAGAAATCCGCACTGAGATCATCAAGGCAGTACAGCCGGACAGCATCGAAACCGAAGACGGCATCGCTCTGATTGCCGTAGTTGGTCGCGGCATGTGCCGTACCCGCGGTGTGGCTGCGAGAATCTTTGCCGCACTGGCACACGCACACATCAACGTTCGTATGATCGATCAGGGCTCCAGCGAGCTGAACGTAATCGTTGCCGTAAAGGAAACCGATTTCGAGCAGGCAATTCGCTGCATCTATGATATGTTCGTCAATTCCGTTGCGTAAAGGCAAAACAGATTAAGGCAATACCGCACAAAGTCGCCAGACGCTCTTTGTGCGGTATTGCCTTAACAATAAAAAAAACCGTACCCTCGGCAGACTGTGCCGGAGGTACGGTTTTTGTTTTTCATGGGAATATCTGTCATTCCCAGATGCGGTCGTACAGGTCGTTTTCGTCTGTCCAGCGGGGCAGCACATGAGGACGCATAGCGAAAATCAACAGCAGAAACGTCAGCAGGATCAGCAGGTCGCCGCCCAGACTGCGAATGACAAAGGGCACAACGAATTCCGCAGTAGCACGTCCGGTGCGGGAAAGCATAGAGATTCGTTCTGCCATAGGAGCCAGAATCGCTCCGCTTCCGATGACCGTCAGGACAATGCCAGCCAGCCGGCAGAGTGTTCCCACCCATTTGGGCAGCCGCAGCAGCAGAAGAAGAAAGAACATGCCTACCTCCAGCCAGTGAACGAGGTTGGGGGTGATGCAGGCGATCAGTGCCAAAATTGCCGCCGGAATTAGAGTCAGTTCTGTGCGACGCTGCCGGAACAGAAAGCAAAATACGCACAGCAGCAGTGCCGCAGCCAGTGTTGCCCAATAGTCCCAGTACTGGGTGTAGTGGGGCATGGAAATCAGCGTATAGATGTTGTCCAGACAGAGCAGTCCGGAGAGAATGCCGGCAGCGAAAGGCAGTTTCGACTGGGGCGGCAGGTAATACCGATATTTTTGCAAAGGAATGCCTCCTTTTCTCAAGATACCTTAATAGTAATAGCAATAGTAATAGTATACCAGTTCTATGCGTTTTTGTCAAATGGGCGGAAGTTTGACAAAAATGTAAACTTCTCAAAATTCCTCTTGACATTTTCGGGGAATGTGCTAAAATAGTTCCGAGCTAAACAGTCTATCATTAAACTGTTTTCTGATAAACAATTCAGGAGGTGTAAGATGCGGCATTTAGGATTAGAGGTGCACCGGCTGGAAAAGCTGATGGCACGGCAGCGGGGGTACTCTGCGGCACATCAGGACGCAGACCGGCAGACCGGCATGCACGGGTATCTGCTTCGCTATCTTTACGAAAATCAGGAACGGGACGTGTTCCAGCGGGACATTGAAAAGGCGTTTTCCATTAGCCGTTCCTCGGTGACGGTAACGCTGCAACTGATGGAGAAAAACGGGCTGATCCGGCGGGAGAGCGTGGTACAGGACGCACGGCTCAAGCGAATCGTGCTGACACAGAAAGCCAAGGATCTGCACCGGCAGATCGAAGCGGACATTCTGGCGTTTGAATCAAATCTTGCCCGCGGGATTTCAGAGGAGG
>ERZ780207.3328-NODE-3328-length-10428-cov-2.564543_pt1 | contig 10428 bp, 8 predicted proteins | sample MGYA00510977_ERZ780207 | MGnify/ENA primary metagenome ERZ780207 (study PRJEB29588, sample SAMEA2151383) | human gut metagenome | biome: human gut; feature: human-associated habitat; material: faeces | place: Denmark | collected 2008/2010 ... | reverse complement strand
TTCCAGCATTGCCGCTGTGTCACGGAGATCCGGCACATTTTCTATCACAACGGTTTCTTCCGTCATGGCTGCTGCCGCAAGGATCGCAAGTGCCGCATTCTTCGCACCGCCGATCTCTACCTCGCCAACCAGAGGATTGCCGCCCTTGATTGCATACTGTTCCATCGTATTCCCTCTATCTATATCAAAATCAAACGAAAAATCTCATTGTCAGAGCCCGGAGATACCCTCTGGGCTCATTGCACGCTTGTTCTAAGTATAACATATTTCCGCATTTTGTAAATCTCAAACATCCGTTCTGACATCTGGTCATGGTTTCCGGTCAGTTAAGATACTTGAGCGGATTCACCTGACTGCCACCGATCAGGATCTCAAAGTGAAGGTGTGGTCCCGTACTGATACCGGTATTACCGCTCAGTGCGATCTTCTGTCCCTGGGACACCGTCTGTCCTGCCGATACCAGAACCTTACTCAGATGTCCATATCTGGTCTGTCTGCCATCTGGATGATTGATGTATACCACGTATCCATAGCCGCTTCCCCATCCGGCCTTGGCAACCGTACCACCAGAGGATGCCACTACTGCAGTTCCTGTCGGTGTTGCCCAGTCAACGCCCTTATGGTAGGTGCTCGCTCCACGCTTTGGTGCACTTCTTCTTCCGAAATTGGAGCTTAACCGTCCACCGGAAATGGGCTTAATATAAGTAGGCGGTATCTTGGTCCCGCGCTCCACGATCTTCGGTACAGCCTGATACGTGATCTCTTCCTTGATGATCTCTGTACCGACCTTCTGATCGTTTTCGAAAGAAACTATGGCCACCACCTTCCTGTGTCCGGCAGAAGGCTCCTGTAATGTTTTCTTCTCGGTCGTATACCATTCATCATTATCTATATAGATAATGTCTGCTTCATAATCCTCTTCGTAGTAAAGCTCCTCCTGCCTGGTTACAGTAAGCTCAGGCCTTGGCACCATGATCACCAGCTCTTCCCCGGCACGGATCATGGAATTTTCATCTTCCAGTGAAGCATTCATTTCCACCAGCTTGTCCAGTGGAATGTCTGTTTTCAGCGAAATGCCGGAAAGCGTATCTCCGGACTGTACCTCGTAGACCTCGTTTTTCTCCTGATCCTTGGTTACCATCTCAATAGCATCATTTACATCCGTCAGTTCCTCAGCTAAAAGATAAGCCTCCGCCACCTCTACGGTATCTCCAAAATCCATGGAGATCAGTCCGAGATCATAATCTTCAAAATCCTTTTTGATTTTCCAGCGGGTGTTGCGGTCGATAAACCAATTTTCGATTTCTTTGATGGCGCGTGACGAAATGGGTACCAGCCGTTGCTTGTCGCCTTTCCCTTCTACTTTGATGAAGCCTTCCTTGAAATAGAGATCCGACAACTTCAGGTTACACAGTTCCGATACACGAAGTCCGCAACTGTAGAGTGTTTCCAGTATGGCGCGATTGCGTTGTCCTTCGTCCTTACTGAGGTCGATGGCGCCGATAATGGCATCGATTTCTTCGACCGACAGCACTTCGGGCAGTTTGAATCCTATTTTCGGTCCCTCCAGCAGTTCGCTGGGATCATCTTTGCGGAAGTCGGACAACGCCAGAAAGTGAAAAAACGAACGGATGCCCGAAATGATGCGCGCCTGCGAGCGGGGATGGATGCCAATGTCGTGCAGTCCGGCTGCAAATCTCTGCAGGTCGTCCAGCGTAATGTCATCTATTCCAATCTGTTCACTTTCAGTGAAATGCAGTAACTTGTCCAAATCGCTCAGGTAAGCATCATAAGTGTTGGCCGAAAGCGATTTCTCCAGTCTCAAGTATTGCTTATATTTGCTGATTATCAGCGTTTGCCTGTCCTTATTCGCTGATTTTACTTCCGATTTCATTTCTTTTTCCTACCTTTGCACTCAGAATGAACAATCATTGTGGAGACAAAGGTATAAAAAATTGTGTTATGAGGATACAAATAATTAATGGCCCGAATATAAATCTTTTGGGCAAGCGCGAACCGACTATCTACGGTAGCGTTACTTTTGAAGATTACCTTGCCGGACTTCGTTCCCGATATGCGGATGTGCAGATTGACTATTTCCAGTCGAACATTGAGGGAGAGTTGATTGATAAGATGCAGGAAACGGGATTCGATGTAGATGGCATTATTCTGAATGCAGGTGCCTATACTCATACGTCGATTGCTCTGCAGGATGCTATTCGTGCGGTTACTTCTCCAGTCATTGAGGTACATATATCCAACGTACATGCCCGTGAGACTTTCCGTCATACGTCCATGATCTCTTGTGCATGTAAAGGAGTCATTCTGGGCTTTGGCCTCGATTCCTATCGTCTGGCATTAGAAGCCTTGCTAAACCATTGATTCATCCCCTCCGACTCCTCTTGAAAAAAGAAGAACCGAGAATCCATGAGCACTCTCGAAGAGGTGGAAGAAACTGAAATAAAAGACAAATTACGAATTTAAATCATTACTAATAAATAGGTATATAGATTATGTTATTGAAGCAGACTAAAATCGTAGCAACCATTTCGGACCAGCGTTGTGAAGTAGATTTTATAAAACAGTTGTTCGAAGCCGGCATGAACGTGGTGCGTATGAATACAGCTCACTTGGGTCGTGAAGGAGCTGAAAAGCTGATAAACAATGTACGGACAGTGTCTAACCGAATCGCCATTTTGATGGACACAAAAGGCCCCGAAGTGCGCACTACTGTATTGGCCGAACCAATTTCATTCAAGGTAGGTGACCGTGTGAAGGTAGTAGGCCGCCCCGAACAGGAAACTACACGCGAGTGCATTTCCGTTTCTTATCCCGATTTCGTCCGTGATCTGAACGTAGGCGGACAAATACTGATTGACGACGGTGATTTGGAACTGGCTGTTATCGAAAAATACGATGACTATCTGTTGTGTGAAGTGCAAAACGAGGCAAGTTTAGGAAGCCGTAAGAGCGTCAATGTACCGGGTGTACGCATCAACTTGCCTTCGTTGACAGAAAAGGACCGCAATAACATTCTCTATGCCATCGAGAAAGATATAGATTTCATTGCTCACTCCTTCGTCCGCAACAAACAGGATGTACTTGACATCAAGGAAATTCTGGATGCTCACGGCAGCGACATTCGGATCATTGCCAAAATAGAGAATCAGGAAGGGGTTGACAACATTGATGAGATTCTGGAAGTAGCCGATGGTGTGATGATTGCCCGTGGCGACTTGGGCATCGAAGTACCGCAGGAACGTATACCGGGTATCCAGCGCATATTGATACGCAAGTGTATCCTGGCCAAGAAACCGGTAATTGTAGCAACTCAGATGCTTCACACCATGATCAATAATCCACGTCCTACACGTGCCGAGGTTACAGACATCGCCAATGCCATCTACTACCGCACCGATGCCTTGATGCTGAGTGGCGAGACAGCATACGGCAAATATCCGGTAGAAGCTGTAAAGACCATGACGAAAGTTGCTGCACAGGCCGAAAAAGACAAACTGCCCGATAACGACATCCGTATACCGCTCGACGAAAACAGCAACGACGTGACAGCTTTCCTTGCCAAGCAGGCGGTAAAAGCCACTACAAAGCTGAAAATCCGCGCCATCATTACCGACAGCTACAGCGGACGTACAGCACGCAATCTGGCTGCTTTCCGTGGTAAGTATCCGGTACTGGCCATCTGCTATAAGGAGAAGACCATGCGCCATCTGGCTCTGTCCTACGGTGTAGAAGCGATCTATATGCCCGAACTGGCCAACGGTCAGGAATATTATTTTGCCGCTTTGCGTCGCCTGTTGCAGGAGGGCCGTCTGCAACCTACCGACATGGTGGGATATCTGAGCAGCGGAAAGGCCGGTACGCAGACTTCCTTCTTGGAAATCAACGTAGTAGAAGACGCCTTGAAGCACGCCAACGAAAGCGTATTGCCTAATTGCAACCGGTATTTATAAACTTCTAAAGTTTCGGTTTTACCGAATTGAAAATCGACGAAGTTAAACTCACAGAAGTTAAAGAAGTTATCACCCGCTTTGAGCGAACTTGGGAGTTAAAAGCCAATAGATCTGTTATTCCACTTTTCTTTTTACAAGTCTATTGGCTTTAACTTCTAACGGAATACAGCGGAGTGATAACTTCTATAGCTTTCTTACATTCCAAGGAAAGGCTGACTCCGAAACTTTAATTATTAACTATTAATTTTTCATTTCTATGTCCATGTCGTTAGACGAATACATCCTACAGCACATTGATGATGAAGGCGATTATCTTCGCGCTCTCTATCGGGATACGCATCTGAAACTGCTTTATCCGCGCATGGCATCGGGCCATCTGCAGGGCAGAATGCTGAAGATGTTTGTACGAATGATACGTCCCCGACAAGTACTGGAGATAGGAACATATAGCGGTTACTCTGCTCTTTGTATGGCCGAAGGCCTGCCCGAAGGAGGAATGCTTCATACCTTCGAAATCAACGACGAACAGGAGGACTTTACACGTCCCTGGCTGGAAGGATCGCCGTATGCTGACAAAATAAAATTCTATATAGGCGATGCGTTGAAGCTGGTTCCCGAATTAGATATAACATTCGATCTGGCTTTTATCGATGGGGACAAGCGCAAATACATCGACTATTACGAAATGGTGCTTCCGCGCCTTTCCGACGGTGGTTACATCATAGCCGACAATACGTTGTGGGACGGACATGTGCTCGAAGAGCATCCGCATGCTTCCGACCTGCAAACTATCCGCATCAAGGAGTTCAATGATTTGGTAGCAGCCGACAGCCGTGTAGAAAAGGTGATTCTCCCGTTGCGTGACGGGTTGACTATCATTCGGAAGATGTAGCCGACAACAACCGACGGCTAAGATACTTCACCGGATACCATACCGACAGGAAACCAACCGCAATGACGGTAACGAAAACAAGCAATACATCCATCAGATGTACACTAACTGGATAAGCATCGACTACAAAGCTACCGTTTCCTCCACCCAATGAAATGAGTCCGAACTTTTGTTGCAGAAAGCAAAGCAGCAATCCTAAAACAATTCCTATACTTGCACCGAAGACAGATATCATTCGTCCTTCGAACAGGAATATGCGTGTTATCAACTGGTCGCCGGCACCCAGATTGCGCAGTGTTTCCACATCGTCACGCTTGTCCAGTATCAGCATCGACAGAGAACCAATGACATTGAAGCAGGCAATGGCCAGAATAAAAGTCAGGAACAGATAGGATATGAATTTCTCGATTTCCATAATGCGGAAAACATCGGCCTGCTGCTCGTAACGGTTCTGCACTACAAACCGTTCGCCGAGTATCTCTTCCATTTTCTTTTCGACGGCATCGATATTGCTGCCGGGCTTCAACTTAATTTCGATGGCCGACACTTCGGTGTCATAATCAAACAGACGGCGGGCAAAGCCAAGCGATGTAAGTATGTAGCGCGCATCGTATTTCTGCTGGTTGACTATAAACACAGCTCCCGGCGAGAACAGATAGTCGCTGTTGAACGAGGCGGCAGGGTTGGCCATGTTGACTCGTGCATTCCGTTTGGGAGCATATACTTGCAACGGGTCTACAAACTGGATGCCGGTACCCAGTTCGGACATCAGTTCCACACCCAGAATGCCGTAATCAACCACCGAATCGTTCAGTACGAACTTTCCGGTACCATACAACAGACTGTCAATAGCAGTCAGTTGTTCGAAGTTGTCTTCCACTCCCTTGATGACGGCCATTGTCTGCCGGTCCTTGTATTGTACCATGGCATTCTCTTCCAGTGTTTCGGTCCATACTTCTATTTCGGGCATAGCATGTATCTGTGCCACACGCGATTCATGCGGATCGAACACTTTGCCTTCGCGGACGGTAATTTTCAGTTCCGGATCGAAAGCGGTGAAGAATCCCGCTACCATGTCCTGAAACCCATTGAAGACGGACAAGGTGCATACCAATGCCAAAGTGGCCAATGCCACTCCACATACCGACACAGCAGAAATGATGTTGATGGCATTGTGCTTCTTCTTCGAGAAAAGATAGCGGCGGGCTATGTAGAAGGGCAGGTTCACTGTTTCAGGAGTTCGTCTATTCTTTCCAGATAGTCCAATGAATCGTCAATGAAGAACTTCAGTTCCGGAATGATACGTAGCTGGTGGCGCACACGTGTACCCAGTTCATAGCGGATGGACTTCATATTTGCATTGATGTTCTTGACTATTTCGTCGGCCTTTTCCGAAGGAAATACGCTGAGGTAGGCACGTGCCACGCTCATATCCGGGCTGATACGTACGGTGCTGACCGAAACCAGCGTACCGTGCATAGACTTGGTCTGCAACAGGAAGATATCACTCAGTTCCTTTTGCAGCAGTCGGGCTATTTTATTCTGACGAGTAGTTTCCATATATGTATTCTTTAGGATTGATTCTTTTTTGTAGATTAGAAAGCAAAGTTACGGAATTTTCATGGAATAACCTTAAGATAAGCTGCGGATTTCCTTAATATTGCTCTGATAGCAGCCGGCCTTCGTCGGGAAAGCAAGTTCATGTTTGTAGTGACAGGCTGTGTGTTTCTTAATATAAGAAGGTGTAGAATCAGAAATTTCTCTTCATACGAATGTTGTTTCAGGACACAAGATTATTCAATTAGTCGATAAAACTCGCCAATTAGTAGATTCGATTTTTGCAGTCTCGTTGAATCATTTACATTTGCATCGGATTAAAACGAAAAGCTTATGAAAAGATATGCTTCATTATGGTTACTGGCTATTTGCCTAACATGCGGTGCAGTTCAGTTACAGGCACAAGAGCCCGAACCGAGAGCAGAACAAAAAGAACTTCCGCGCGAAGTTCCCTCACCTAAAAAGGCTGCTCAACGGATTACAGATCAAATGCAGAAAGAACTGCAACTGACCGACAAACAATATAAGAAGGTGTATAAACTGAACCTGAAGGAGCAGAAAAAAATCTTTTCGACCCGGCTGGTAGGAATGCGTCCGCCAATGGGAGCTATGCCCGATATGAACGGCGAACGTCCGCCAATGCCGATGGGCGAAGGTGGAATGATGCCTGGTATGGGTGGTGGCCGTCCACCGATGGGCGGTCCGGGAATGCCTCACATGGCTAAAGATTCTGCTGAAGAATTGCAGAAAGCTGCTGCCAGCAAAGAAAAGAAACTGAAGAAAATTCTGACTGAAGAGCAATTTGCCAAGTGGCAGAAAATGCGGGATGAACAGAAACCGCCTCGTAGACCGCACAACAATGCAGAGGCTCCCCAGAAAGATAAAATCTGAATCTTGTAATCTACTTAAGTTTCGCAAGTGCTCAACTTATTAGTTGACAAGGCTTCAGTTAACAAGTCTACTAGGCTGAAACGCCCTGTTTGATAAAGTGCCGCTTGAAACGGCTCGCTACAAACGCCTTGTTAACTTGTCAACTTGTTACTTGTCAACTGCAACTTGAGCTCGCGAAAGTTGATTAAAAAGAAGAGACTCTCTCTAAATAGCGTTTTTTCATGTATTATTGACTTCGGCCGCCCTTACCTGTGAAGGTAGGGGCGGTTTTCTGTCTATTATGATTTAAGCTTCCTTTGCACATTTTCTCCGTTCCATCCATACGACGGCGATCACTCCTATCAGCAGCAGAATGAAGGCTCCGTAGGCAATACCTTCGGTCACGTGCAGGCTTTGCGGGTCAAAGCGCATCTCGATGGTGTGCTTGCCGGCGGGTACGTACAGGGTACGCAGAATGTAATCGGCACGACCCAGTTCGGCTTTCTGCCCGTCGATAGTTACCTGCCAACCGTCGGGATAGTATATTTCGGAGAATACTGCGATGCCGTCGCCGCTGTTTTCGGTTTCGTACGTCAGGCGGTTGGGCGCGTAGCTGGTCAGGCGGATGGCGGACAGGCTGTCCTTATGGGCAGCGGTCATGCCTTTCAGCGCCTCTTTGAAGCGCTTGTCCACAACGGCCGTCTCGGTGGGCAGGATGTCGTTCAGAGCATCAATTTCCTGATTGGCGTTGTCCACATACTGCACGTTGTCCACAAACCAGGCGTTGCCGTAGGCGAAGGGGTTGCGCATGGGCATGGTTTCGCCTTTCTGTCCGGCGGGGAAGATGAAGTAACGGGTATTCAGCATGTTCAGTACGCGGAATTTGCTTGGGTCGATGCTGTCGATCTGTCCGGCCGAAGTGGCAAACTCGCGGTAGGCGGCCTGCATTTCACCGCTGATATGGTGGTCTATCATTTCCTGATAGCGGCGAAGCTTGGCAGCGTGGTATCCGCCCACACTCTTGTGCCAATAGGCGGTATTGTTCTCATTGAAGGTGCTGGTAGCGAAGTTCAGCACGCGGTAGTCCGGTGTCGAATCTTGCAGAATCTGTTCGTCGGTCTGCGTCTTGGTGAAGGTTTCGGTCTGTGTGGAGCGTGGGATGAACTGCTCATCGTTCAGGTAGCGCTTGTTCACGGTCCACATATCCACTAAGCAGAGCACACCGATGCCGGCTACGGTGAACGACCGGCGCAGCTTGCCTGCCACATAGAGCCACAGCAACATGAGACCGATGACAACGATGAAGAAACTACGCATGGCGTCGCTGCTGACCAGTGCAGCACGCATCTCGCCCAAATTGGCCAGGATACCGTTCAGTTCGCTAGCCGGAATCATACCTCCATCTACAGCCTGTTGCAGCATCTGTGCTTCCTGTGCGGGAATGAAGCCCGAACCCAGGCTACTCGGCGACAGCCACAACAACAGCGATACGCCCAGTGTCAAGACCGAGCTAACACTCAGTGCTACCTTGTCTCGCAGCACCTGTGGCTCTTCCAGTATCTTCTTCAGTGCGAAGATGGCCAGCAGAGGAATGGTGAATTCGGCTATGACGAGGATGGACGACACGGCGCGGAACTTGTTGTACATCGGCACGTAGTCGATGAAGAAGTCGGTCAGCGGCATGAAGTTCTTACCCCACGACAGCACGATGGAGAACAGGGTGGCTCCGATGAGCGCCCACTTCAGCGGGCCTTTCACGATGAAGCAACCCAACAGGAAGAGAAACAGCACGAAAGCACCCACGTAGACAGGTCCCGACGTCATGGGCTGGTTGCCGAAGTATTGCGTCAGGCTACCATAGAGGCCGCTGTACATGGGGTTGGCTTTCGACATGGCTGTCTCACTCATCGACAGGGGTACCGAAGCGCCGCCTTTGAAGTTGGGGACAAGCAACGTCCCACCGATGCCGTAGCTCCATTGCGTGATGTAGTCGCGGTCCAATCCGCTGCTGGTCTGCTTGGCGGCATCGCCCGTCTGCACCAGCTCGCTCTTGCCGCGCATGGTTTCTTTACTATAAGTATAGGTATGATACAGGTTCGACAGGTTGGTGGCGACACCTATCAGCGCGGCCACTACCAGCACGGCGCTTGCCTTGAAGAACTGGGGCAGGGTCTTTTCGCGCCACGCCTTCTCGAAGTAAGCGCCTACGATGAACAGGATGACGAACAGGAAGTAGTAGGACATCTGTACGTGGTTGGACGACACCTGCAGAGCCACAAAGATAGCGGCCAGGATGCCTCCGGCCAGCAACCGGCCCCGATAGGCCAGCACGATGCCCGCCAGCGTGGGCGGAATATAGGCCAGCGTGACAAACTTCCAGATGTGCCCCGCCGAAATAAGAATGAAGAAATAGGACGAGAAAGCCCACATCACGCCCCCTAAGCCGGCCAGCCAGACGGGGATGCCGAAGGCTCGTAGCAGAATATAGAAGCCCAGCATCAGAATAAACGTCAGGTAGACGTAGTTGGGCAGAAACAGCCGGTAGACTTTCTGAATCCATTGCAGCGGCTGTGCCGAGTCGTACGCAGGCGTTATCTGGTAGGTAGGCATACCGCCGAAGATAGAGTTGGTCCAGCGGGTGCGTTCGCCGGTCTGGTTATAATACTCGGTGGCTTCCTGGCTTGCGCCTACTCCGGCCACGGTGTCGTGTTGGAAAAGCACGCGGTCTTCTACGTCGGCCGGAAAGAAGTAGGCAAACGATATCAGGATGAAGGCCACGATGGCAATCACGTCGGGTAGAATTTTCTTCAGTGTCATAATCTTCTTCTTGATTGATAATCCGTGCAAAGATAACGCATCCCCTCGTATTTTCCACATATCGTGCCGACGTATTTCGCTGAAATGTCGTACTTTTGCCGGAGCGATGAGCCACAAGCCGCGGGCGGCAAGCGATGAGCTGTGGGGCTGAGGCTTGGCTTACGCAAAGAATTGCTTACCCATAAAGACTGTATAGAAACAATGAAAATAGGTATTATCAGCGCAATGGACAGCGAGCACCGCCAACTGGCGGACCGTCTGTCGGAGAAGAAAGAGAGCGGCGAGGGCCGTTTCCGTTATGTAGAAGGCCTGCTGGGCCAG
>ERZ780207.3327-NODE-3327-length-10432-cov-2.359545_pt1 | contig 10432 bp, 6 predicted proteins | sample MGYA00510977_ERZ780207 | MGnify/ENA primary metagenome ERZ780207 (study PRJEB29588, sample SAMEA2151383) | human gut metagenome | biome: human gut; feature: human-associated habitat; material: faeces | place: Denmark | collected 2008/2010 ... | reverse complement strand
TTGGTCTGTAGGCTCGGTATGCAGCGCCTTACCGCCTTACGGCGGCAGGTTTCCGCATCCCTGCCCCTAAACCGTACGTACACGTCTCCGTGTATACGGCTTGCCATTAGTAAGCTCACATTATTTCCCATGAAACTGAATTATAGCATTACAAGATTCACACACTACAAGCGTCTTACGATGTCTCGACAACATCAACTTGCCCCATGGAGTTTCTCCCTTTACCTCAACAAGAGTGCGTATATGATGCATTACGACGTTAGTGTCAGTTGCACCACACATTTCACAGGTTTGCTGTTTCAACCTTTCTGCAAGGCTTGGTTTGGGAACATACATAGTGCATGGGGTACGGTCGAGAAAATCGTCCGTTAATGAGCTTTTACGTTTGAATCCCTCTTTATAGAGTGTTCTGAACCGTTCTTTGCCTTTTGCATCCTTATATGGGATGACAAAATTCTTGCCTTTACGGTACTTGTCTCTGATTTGCCCTACATGTCTTCTTAATTTTTGACCAAGAGTCATATAAAGACTATACTCCATAATGTAGCCGAAATCGGCACATGTTGACGAAACATTGTTGGCTATACAGTAATAGTTGTAGAAGCCTTTGATTTCCAAGTTGAATTGTGCAAGGATGTCTTCGGGTTTCATACCGACCATTTTCTCCCGTGATTTTGGCTTCCATACATCTTTGCCGTTTACGTTCGTAAACTTTACAGCATCGTAGCTAAGAAGCTTCTTTTTCACTGTTTCAGAAGAGAGCATAAGCATGACCTTTCCAACAAATTCTCGCTTTTTGATTCCTTTGCTGTTCCTTTTAAACACATCCAATGTCCTAACGGTGATGTCAAAACCGAGGAATTTAGCGTTCTCTTTTGCGTGAGTTATGAGTGTCTTCTCAGCAGAAAGTTCGAGTTTAAGGTTGTTCATCATATATTCTGTGATGTCTGCCTTGATTCGTTCACAATCTGCTTTTGACCCTATAACTCCAATCAGAAAATCGTCTGCGTACCTCACGTATTTCAATCTCCGATAATTCTCATCCATTGGAAGTCTGTATGTCATCTTATTTTTCTCTTCGTGCATGGCTTTTATTTTCATCAACAGTTCTGCTTTTACAGTTTCATCTGTTTCCGCTTTCCATTTCTTCCTTAGGTTTACTGTTTTCGTGTTGAGACAACAGTATTCTTTGTTGTGAGCCCTTTCTTTCCCTTTGTCGAAGTGTGAAATATACTCTTTCATGTACTTGTCGAACCTGTCAAGATAGATGTTTGCCAAAATAGGACTGATTATTCCACCTTGAGGAGTTCCCGAATACGTGTTGTTGTACTTCCAGTCTTCGATGTACCCCGCTTTGAGAAACTTTCTGATAAGACGAAGAAACCTTTCATCTGCAATACGCTCTTGCATAATGCTGACGAGTACATCGTGGTCTATGTTATCGAAGAAGCCTTTTATGTCTCCCTCAATAAACCACTTTGCACCTGTAAAAGTCCTTTGAATGCTTGTCAGAGCTGTGTGGCAGCTCTTATGAGGTCTGAAACCATGAGAGGTGCTTTCAAAGTGCCCCTCATAGATGGCTTCAAGAATCATCCGAACTACCTCTTGCACAAGCTTGTCCTCTACGGATGGTATACCAAGAGGGCGTTTCTTGCCGTTCTTCTTTGGTATATACACCCTTTTAGCAGGATGCGGCTTGTAGGATTCATTCCTAAGTGTTTCGATGAGACGTTCAATTCTTCCAATGCTCATTTGGTCGATAGTCTGACCATCTGTGCCTGGAGTCATATTGCCTGGCTTCGCATATATGCGCTGATAGGCAATGAAGAACATCTCTTTGTTGAACAGAATGCGGTACAGTCGCTCAAACTTATAGTCCGAGACCTTACTGTGCTGGCATAATGTGTTTAATACAATCTCTGGATTTCTCATAACGAATCTCTCGTTTTCTTTTGTTTGTATTAAAGTTACTAACTACTCCCCTTCGCCATGTACAAGGTTTTCCCTTGCTCAGACTACTACGGGAGTTCCGTTACCTTGTCGGATATTCAGAGGCAAATCCTCATAGCCTTACGGCGTTCCGATTTAGGTAATCTCCGTTTAACCACGTAATAACGTCTATCTTTCGATAGGCAACAGATTGTCGGATGCGACTTTCGTTCTTTTCTCCACTTACTGCGGTCGTGTCATGGCTTGTTCTTGCTACTTGCCCTCGCGCAATGGGCTGTAGTACCATGATGTGGCGTATATAACTGCCTTTCGCCACAACTTCAACTTCTGTCACTGAACTATCATTCAACCAATCAGGCTTCATCCTCATATCTGTCTTTCCCCTTGCAATTCAGTCGTAGCATGGCAATTAGCTAACTTATCGCTTTACTGACGTGCTGTGTTCCTCTTTGAGTTTCCTCTCCGAGTAAGTCAGTCGGGGATAGGTCTATTGTTTATTTCTAAACTTTGAACACTAACCTAATCTCTTATTATCGAGATATTTATTACGCGACCATTACGGACGCACGTGCCACGTTAAAGACTCGGAATACCTGCATCTTAGGATAAACATTGTATTCCTTCTTCTCGTTATCAGATAGTTTTTTGTAGTCATCATACTTAATCTTCTCACCAGAATCCTTGTGTATGCAGGTGAATGTAGTCAGCATGATTGGGAATGATTTTTCTCCACGAAGTACAGAAACACGAGGTTTCTCCTGATTGTCCTTATCGGATTTGTTGAGCCGTTGTACACACTCAAAAGTGCAGAAGCGCGGAATCTTGTAACCTTCCTTTTCACAATGTATAAGCAACATAATGGCATTCATGCCATTATACTCGCGTCCGGAAAGATTGCAGGGCCATTGTAACGCTTCTTCCGTGAACCATGGCTTTCTCCAATCCTTACGGATACTCTCGATTTTCTCAATCATCATTTCAGCGGAGAGGTCTAATGCTTTATCTTCGCTGTTCGGCCCGTCCGTGTGCTGTTTTTTATATCCGGCCATATCCTTTACTGATTGGAATTAGACGAATCTGCTACATACTGTACAAGTTCTTCCACCTTGCATGAAACATTCAGCTTTCCGTTATATGCCGAAAGGGATATTTCACCTTTGGCATCCACTCGCACGCCCGGCTGTAACCATGCTTCGCGTTCTTTGCCAAAACAGAAAAAACGTACCCATTGGTATTCAAAGCCATCCTCTACTTTCTCCGTACTGAATGCCGAAAACATTGTGTAAGGCTGGTCTTTCTTATCCCTTTTTTCCTCGATATGCTGCCCGACCTTACCTCGAAATACTAATTCGCCCTTGACCGTATCTTTCGCATCTGCCGTAGCTGTACGAATTTCGTTAATAAAAAGATTGAAATAAAGTTTGTCACCACGGTGTTTGAGATACATTGTCCCCGAAACCTCGATGCGGGAACCATTTCGATATTTGGAAACCTCCTTTCCGGCAGTATCTTTGCTGACATCCACCTCAATAGGCATAGTCTTCCCGTCAGTGTCAGGGATCATTACTCGAAGAGGAAAAACCAGGAACGTTTTCCCTTCCTTATTGGTGCGTATCGACGCATCACGTCCGATAACGCCACATACCGTAACATTACATTTTATCATTTCTATTGTCTTTTAATGTGATACATAATCACCCGACAACTGTGTTGCCATGATTTGTTGTTGAACTGCTAAATCATTGCTCTTAATCGGGTGCTCGTATCATTGCCCAGATCAGCCATCCGGCAAGGAACAGTTGAACGCTCACGATAATGAGCGTTGCTACCCAGCCGAAGAGTTGGTAGCAGAGCAGGACATACAAGGCAAGGTAGGACAGTCCGAACAGACATCTGCATAGCTGTATCATCACGCATTTTACCATATCGCCACGCTTCTATCTTTTTAGGTTCTCTGTCTGTCCCTGCTGTTGGGACATCCCTTGTTCAAAATTCTGTGAAGCCGCTTCCGAGAGGATAACCGTATTCAGCATACCGGTTACACGTATCCTTTTGGCTTCTTCTGTGAGAGTATTGTTATTCAGTGTTGCCGACAGACGGCTTAACTCCGCAGTAGTCAACTCACGTGACATGCGCAGTTCTCCATTGTTCACTCGCAGAATAGCCTTTCCATTTTCACTGATTGCCAGTTCGCAGTTTTTCATGCCCGGTAATAATGATTTCAGATTGATGCGTCCACTATCCATTTGTTTGGATATGGCAGTCTTTTGCTCCTCCTCGTTCTTGTTGTCGATTTGTACGGCCAATAGCATAAGGGAACTAAAGGCTGTCATCGCCATCTCTACTATAGGGTCATTGCATCCTGACATTCCCACACCGCTATCCTCTGACGAAAGCAACTTCTTCATCCATCCGTCGGGCGAAAGGTTTTTGCCGGCGGCATTCTCTTCTGTTCCTTTATATCGGGTGAGCAGGCTGTTCCCGTTGTGCAACACTTCCAATTTGATATTACCTTTCTGTGCGATTTCAGTCAGATAAGCCGCAGGGTCGATGTCACGCTTTGTTCCGTCTGCATAGAAGTTTGTCACGCCGAAATGTAGATGTTCGCCCGTTGTACGTGTACCTGTGTTGCCCGATGTGCCGAGCTTCCCACCGGCTTGTACTACATCACCGACCTTTACAGTAACCTCCTTAAGGTGCATATAAGTACATTGTACCTTGCTGCCATCCGTTCTGGTATATTCCACAGTCAGCGATTTTCCACCGGGCGTGTTCTTATTCTGATTCACAGCCACCACCTTCCCGTTGTTCTCAGTAGCCAGTACCGCATCGCCATTGCAACGGATATCAATTCCCTTGTGCATCTGTTGTTTCGTGTTGTCCATCGGATCTTGCCGCATACCGAAAGGCGAGGTAACAAAAAGAAACTCTTCACGCTCTACCGGGAATGAGTACTTCGCAGCATACTCTGAATTTTCAGACGTTCGGAGAGGATTATGTTCCGTACCGAACCGCTTACCCTGTGTCTCCATTTCCTGCATCACCAGTTTGTCATACTGCTGTAAGCCATTTTGCTCTATAATCCGTTGCAGACTCTCGGCATATTCTCCGCCTGTGGCATAACCGGCCTGTTCGATATTTTGTGTCCAACCCTTGTAATCGTCGGGCGAAAGTGCAAAACATTGGGCATAGCGGCTGGTTTTTTTTAAAAAACGGGAGTGGTGTTCGTATGAATCACCCACACTGTCATAACTGCAAAACTTCTCATTCGGCTTATCGTCAGTATATATACCATACCTTCCTCCTTCGGCAATCCATGCAGGCGTAGCCTTGATGCCAAAATGATTGTTCTCGTTCTGCGCCAAACGGCTTTGCCCGTTGGAACTTTCCAGTATGCCTTGTGCCAACGTCACGGATGCGGGGATTCCGTACCGGCGCATCTGCTCCATAGCATACTCTGCATATTTCATTGCGTATAGTTGGTTCTTGCTCATTTCTTTACTCCTTATCTATGAAAACCTCTGTGTGTTTCTTGTTCCTCCATGTCACTTATAGCAACCCGTGCCCCGGCACGGACGAGCTTAGACAGATAGCTGTCGAGCTGCTCCGTTGAAAATTCCGTTGAAGCCGTAATGTCCCCTTCTGGATACTCTTTTAGGGTTATGCCCAATATCTTTGCACCCTGTACCGCATCTTCGTTATAGAGCCGATAACCATCTTTCGTGCGAAGCAGTTGCAAGGCATCGGGATGATTCGCTTTAAGTTTGTCCCACAACTGCCGTTCCGGTGAAATACCCTTGTTGTCTGATTCCGTCCGTTCCTGCGCTACCGTTTCTATCGGCCACAACTCTGCTTCTTTCTGTTGTTTCTCTCCGGTGTGTGCCTCCTGCGATTGTCCTTTTTGTAGTACGTCTGCGAATAAGGTAGCTGCCAAATGACGTTTGTAGCTGTCACGCTCTTCCGCTATCCACATCCGCTGCCACTGTTGCGGAGTGACACTTCGGGCAGGCTGTTTCTGCCCATCAATAGTTGCGACGCATTGTATGCCGTCTTGTTTGGTTTTGAAAACCGAAACACGCTGGATACGGTTCAAGTCTATTTCCGGCATTTCGCTGCTGAACAAATCCACCTTCAGGTCAGGTTTGACCTCGGCCAGCGCATAATACTTGTGCGCCAGTTCCATCCGAACCTTACCGATGTTATCCATCGCTTGCTTGAGTGTTGAAAAGAAGCGGTTTATATCTTCTTTATCAGGATAGATGCTATATCCGCTCTTATTTTCGGGTTTGATATAAAGTGCCCATCGTTTCTTATCATCTTGAATCATCTCTACGTGGTCAAATCCGATCTCATTCGCCTGTTTGACCGCTGACGCCACGTCCAGTGTGGAGAGCTTCTCCATTGCCCAATTCTTCAGCCGGGCCAGCATAATCATCTTCTCGGCAAAATAACTGTCATCGGGTCGATAACCTAATGCACCATCCGTATTGTAGAAGCGTACCTGCTCGATTCCATCTTTCTGCAACGCTCGCATGATACGTCCCTTGTTCATTCCCGGTATCTCGTTATCTACCTCTGTAGAAGCCCCTGCTGGAAGAATTACATCTGCGGTTTTTGCCTGTGGATCAATAACAAGCACAATTTTTTTCGTTTCTTTATCCGGATGCTGCCGAATCTCGTTCGACACAAAATAATGTTTGGGCATTTGCTCCTGCATGGTTGAAGTGTCTCGCCGGTTGCGCATGGTGGCGTATTCGATTTTCTCGCCCCGTTCCGCTTTATTGATTACTTCGATGGCATTGTTCACGTCACTTTCGAGAGCGTCCATCAAGTTCGGGTTCTCTTTCAGTTCCCGGCACCAGTATTCCACTGTCTTCAGACTTTCTTCAGACAACCGTGCTGGCAACACCAGTTCCAACATTTTAATCCCTGAAGCCAGTTCCACTACCAACCGTTCCTGTCTGACAGCATCCTCCGAAGGAGCCACACCGTTCTTCATCACCATACCTTCACGCGCTAACCGTTGTTGGTGTCCGGTAGCACTCACGATTTGCCGCAAGGCTTCCTGTATATAGTCGTGATAATGTCTGAACTCTCTTTGTCGCGGCATATAGACCGCATCCTTATCTGTTTCGTAGTGGGGTACACCGCTTCCATCCAAACGAACAGGCACAAGGTTGTCTCGCATCCTCAGTAGGAAGTCGTTGAATTGAATATGCAACCGTCGGTTGTCAGCTTCCGTATATCCTCTTTCCACTGCACTTCCATACCGCCGCAACGTCGTTTCGTATCGCTCCTTATCCACGTAGGGTAGTGTCGTCTGGTCAATGTTGAACAAAGTGCGAATTTCACGGTTATGTACACCTTTATATAATTTTTGTTCCTCTTCATACAGTTTCATGTAGTCATCACGACTGATAACCTGTTCTGGATTATTGCGGTGAACGTACTTGTTCCAATTATAAAACAAAAATGGAACGCCTTGCTCATTCTCACGCACCGAGGCTCCTTGTGCCTTGGCATCGCTGAATAGCGTGAACTGGTTGGTTTTGCATCCATTTTTATCAGAATGCAGCGTCATGAATAGTGCATTGAATGCGCTGACAGAAACACCCTTTGGATAGAGGCGCGGGTATCCCTTTCCTGATGCGTTGAGCCAGTGTCCACCGGCATTCGAGGCTTCACTCAAAGCCGTAGAAAGCAAGGTGATTTGTTTTTCCTCGGCTTTCTTTTCGATTTGCGATTTTTCTTTCATATCGTTTATTTGATTATAGGATTATTGAATACCCCGTGGGCGCACGATGGTTTCCAGTTTTCCGTCCTCATAATTCCGTGCGGCAGCCTGGCGAAGCTGGTCGTTCTTGGCAAGGACAGCATTTGCCAGCGTGTTCAAAGGCAATGCCCCGGTACGGTAGGCTTCTGCTACAATCGGTGACAACTGGATGGTACACGGTACTCGGTCTATCGTGGCAATCAACGTACTATCTTGCAATACAGGGTTTACTATACGTGGGTTCAGAGTTTCATTTGTATAGCGTCGGTACTGCACATTGTTCTCATTTGTTACGTTCAGTTTTCCCTCTGTTCGTTCTTTCAAGGCTTCGTGTCCTGCCTTATTCAACAAGTTCATACCTCCCAGGCCTATCAGGAGCATTTTCAGCAACGGGTTACGCACAAACATACCCGCCACAATGCTCGCTATCGGTAACATATTGTCTTCCAAATGCAATGATTCTGTCTTGCCTGTGAATATTCCCAGTAGAACATCAGGGAGCATGGCCATTACATAACCGAGATTGCCTGTGATATTACCTATGCCATCCAGTCCCAGCATACCAAGCAGTCCGCCCCAACCGTTTCCGTTTCCCTGTGCTACTTGCGCACTTTGTATCGTTTGTACATGTTGTTCCGCATCATTGGCAGGAACAACAGTTTCATGCTTCTCTTCTTTCATAATTTCATCCTGTTCTGTCCTGACCATTTTCGCTTTGTCACGTTGTTCCAAAGACTGCAAGTAGGCTTCTTCCTGTCCGGGAGCAACAACAATCGGCACATCCTTGTACCGTTCCTCATGTTTCTGTTCTTCCTTGCTCTGTACATTCGGCCACAATAAACCGCTATTCTGGTTTTGTGTCCATTCCATGAAGCCAAAGTCCATGACAGGGATTTTCTTTTTCAGTTGCTTGTTGTCTGTACCAATCGCCGTGTTCTCTTTGATTTGTATTTGGGCTGCCTCTTTGCGAAAATCGTCGAATACGTTTCTGTCTCTGCCGAACACTCCTTTACTGATGCACTGTTCTACTGAAAGGGTATCAGGCTTCTTGCCTTCAAAATGATTGGTGATGGCTGCAATAGCCACATCTGCACCGGTAAACTTTGCCAGTGCCGTCCATGAGCCAGTACCACCCATCATCAGGGTATCTGCGGCTGTGCCCAACATCCATCCCGTACCTTTTTCCCATCTGTTCGGGCGGTAAGCTGCTTCGCCTCGTGCCTCTATTTCATCGGTCAGCGGTGAACGGCTTAACGTCTGCGATAATCCCAGCAGACTCGATTCGGCAGCCTTTCGGATGATGTAGTCAGCGGAAGACTTGGGCATACGTTCTTTCACCAACCGGTCAATCATCAGTTCCTCTATCCGGTGGTCCATATAGGCATAGGCGAGGTCACAACCGAGCAGTTCTGACAACTCATTGTAACGTGCCCTTCCGATTTCCTGCACGACGGTATCACGCCACTGCCCGGCCATATACGCAAGGTCTTGCTGCATTTCCTCGGAACCGGTAATCTCCGTCTTGCACATCTCGATATAGTCCTCTGTTGTTTTGGAGTTCCATTCGCCTGTGACCTTGAGTGCTTGATAGGGGTCGCTCATTGGTTGTGCCGAAGATGCCATCATACTGAGAATACCACCTAAAGAGGTGGAATATTCTTTCATTTCCTCTCCCTGATTCCGTATGAGGTCAGTCCGCGTTTTTGACATGATGGGTGCGATATGGCAGTTGAAATAGTCGTTCACGAGGCGTTCCATTTCTGCAAACCGTCCGCTATGCTTGATTCCGTCCATAGTGTATTATATGTTTATCCTATTCTATTCATTAATAATTGCTCTTTTGTCTGCTCGATGGCGTTGTGGTAAATTTCCATCTGTTTGGGATAAAACTCTTCCAGCCATACATCCTTCTCGATGTTGTCGTGAATGAAGCGTATCGCTTGTTCTCGCTCAATCTCCACCGATGCTTCGCCCTCTTCCCGGTTATTGAACCATGCTTTCGTCCACCAGCGCACACCGGCCCGGTCAGGATATACCGTGACTGCTCTCGGTATGTCAAAGCTCTGGATGTCTATGTCTAATTCTGCCAGTGGGTCAATGATACCACTATGGGTCAGGGCTTCGTCGTAGAGTTTTTTTTTACATCATCGCCCATCGTCGATAAGTACACGCCATGCCGTAGGGCAAGGTAATGCAGGAAGTCCGCAATGAGTAGGTTCTGCACCTTACAAGCAAGCGGCATTGCTTTATGTCCCAGTCCGAGTGGGTTGGATATACTTGGCATATTTTCATAGAAATATTCTTTGACTGCTCCCATTGTAAAGACATGGCGGAGTGACTGCTCCGTATGTGGAGGAAGTCGGTATGCACCACGCTGTAAGTCTTCCATGTAGTAGGGCAGGAAACGTAGCATCAATTCCTCTATTTCCTGTCTGTCCTGCTCGTAATCGGTGGTCAGTGCCATCTCCATGTTGGGAGATGTTGCCGCTTCGCCTCCATCAGCATGACACAATGCTTGGATATTCCCATACAGCATGGTTAGAAATTCCAGCGGATTCAGTTCCTCACCCTTGAAGCGTATCCCGATATGCAGCTTGTCACCGCTTAAAGCTACAGTCTGTCCGGCCTTGACACGCTGTCCGAACTGGGCGAAGACATTTGACAAATGCCCATAGGTCACTTCATACTCCCCATAGCGTATAGTTTGGC
>ERZ780207.3323-NODE-3323-length-10437-cov-4.006357_pt1 | contig 10437 bp, 8 predicted proteins | sample MGYA00510977_ERZ780207 | MGnify/ENA primary metagenome ERZ780207 (study PRJEB29588, sample SAMEA2151383) | human gut metagenome | biome: human gut; feature: human-associated habitat; material: faeces | place: Denmark | collected 2008/2010 ... | reverse complement strand
GCCGACATCACCGTTAACACCATGCCCAAGGACGTGCCGTACAACGTCAGTCTGAAGGGCGTCACCAAGAGTTCGACCGACGATTCGTCGACGACTGAGTAATCATGGGGCGGTGCTCATGCGAGCGCCGCCCACGCTATTGAGGAGGATTTGCAGATGACCAACGAAGAGCTGCAGAAGGAAATGATCGCGGCCATGAAGGCCAAGGACAAGGTCCGCCTGTCTATCATTCGCCAGGTTAAGGCCGAGGTGAAGAACATCGAGGTCAACGAGCGTCGTGATGTGACCGAGGAAGACGTCAACAGCATGATCAAGCGTCTGATTAAGCAGACGAGCGAGACGCTGGAGATGTCCATTAAGGCCGGTACCGACCAGGAGCGTACCGACAACCTGACCGAGCAGGTCAAGATTCTGGAGAGCCTGCTGCCCGCGCAGGTTTCGGGCGAGGAGCTCGAGGCCCTGATCGAGCAGGTCATCGCCGAGCTGGGCGCGACCTCTAAGAAGCAGATGGGCCAGGTCATGGGTGCTCTGGGCAAGGCCACTGGCGGCAACTTCGATAAGCCGGCAGCAGCAAAGATCGTCGGCGCAAAGCTTGCGTAGGGTCCGAGTGGTACATAGTTGATGCTGAGGGGGCGCGATCATTGCGGTCGCGCCCCTTTTTGCTGGGCTGGGTACTCATGGGGGACAGACTTAAATGAGTAGGTACTCATTTAAGTCTGTCCCCAATGAGTGGGTTAAAGGTTGCGGGTTCTTTACGGGAATGTAGTGTGGGCTGCGGAAACGTGGTTCTTTCCGTACAATAGTTCAACTCGTGTAAACGCAGGGAAGGGACATTCATGGCAGACATGATCGAGATCAAGCATCTCAACAAGTACTTTGGCGACCTGCATGTGCTCAAAGATATCAACCTCACCGTCAAACGCGGCGAGAAGCTCGTAATGATCGGGCCTTCCGGCTCGGGTAAGTCGACGCTCATCCGCTGTGTCGATTATCTTGAGGAGCCCACGTCGGGCGAGGTCGTCATCGACGGTACGCCGCTCACCAAAAAGAATCACCTGGAGATGGCTCGCAAGTATAGTTCCATGGTGTTTCAGCAGTTCAACCTGTATCCCAACATGACGGTGCTGGGCAACCTGACGCTCGCGCCCATCAAGCTGCAAAAGAAGAGCAAGGAGGAGGCGACCGAGATCGCCATCGCCGCGCTCAAGCGCGTCGGCATGGCGCATAAGGCCGGCGAGTATCCGCAGAATCTCTCGGGTGGTCAGCAGCAGCGCATCGCCATCGCCCGTGCCCTGTGCACCAAGCAGCCCATCATCCTGTTTGACGAGCCGACCTCGGCGCTCGACCCCGAGATGGTCCAGGAGGTTCTGGACGTTATGATTGAGCTCGCGCAGGAGGACATCACCATGATCTGCGTGACGCACGAGATGGGCTTTGCGCGCCAGGTGGCCGACCGCGTCATCTTTATGGAGGACGGCCGCATTCTGGAGGAGGGCACGCCCGAGCACTTCTTCGATAACCCCGAGAACCCGCGCTGCCGCGAGTTCCTGTCCAAGATTCTGCACTAGGCGCGGTGATGGACATGACGGATATGACGAGGGCGGCCGTGTCGCGCCGTCACTTTTTGCAGCTGGCTGGCGCCGGCATGCTTGCGCTGACGGGGACCGCGCTTGCCGGTTGCGGCAACTCCACCAGCGGCGAGGGCTCCGACAAGGGGTCCAAGCTTGCGGCCATCAAGTCGCGTGGCCATCTGAATGCCGGCGTTAAGAAGGACGTTCCCGGCTATGGCTATTACGACACCGCCAAGGGCCGCTTTGAGGGCATGGAAGTCGATTTGTGCTACCAGATCGCCGCTGCCGTCTTTGGCGTGAGCTACAAGGAGGCCCGCGCCCAGGAGCTTGTCGAGTTTACCGACGTAACGCCCAAGACGCGCGGCCCGCTGATCGATAACGGCCAACTTGACGTGGTCGCGGCGACCTACACCATCACCGACGAGCGCAAGAAGAGCTGGGATTTCTCGACGCCGTACCGCACCGACTACGTGGGACTCATGGTCAAGAAGCGTTCGGGCTTTACCTCGATTGAGGATCTGGATGGCAAGGTCATTGGTGTGAGCCAGGGTGCCACCACGCAGGGCCTGATCGAGCAGATGATCAAGGACAACGGTTTTAGCTGTAAGCCCGAGTTTAGGGCCTTTAGCGGCTACCCCATCATCAAGAGTTCGCTCGACGCCGGCAATATCGACGTCTTTGCCATGGACCGCTCCACGCTGGCCGGTTACATGAACGAGACCGTTGAGCTGCTGCAGCCCGAGGTCAAGTTTGGCGAGCAGGGCTACGGCGTGGCGACCAAGAAGGGCTGCGACCTTTCGGCCGTGGTCGATCAGGTGATTTGCGATCGCCTGGCCGATGGCTGGCTCGACCAAGAGGTCAAGACCTGGGGTCTTGTATAGGCGCATCGTCCAAGGAAGGAATCAAATGCTCGAAGGATTATTTGACGCCGACCGTTGGTCGACGACATTTCAAAACATGGGGCCCTTCTGGGAGGGCTTTGGCGTGACGCTGCAGGGGGTCGTTGCCGGTCTGCTGCTGTCGCTGGTGCTGATGGTCAGCGTCCTGGCCTGCGGCGCATCGGCCAAAACGAGCAAAAAAGTGCGTATCGCCGGCCTGAAAGGCCCCACCACCATGGGCCTCGTCAACCTGCTGAGCATGGAGAAGGACGGCACTGCTTCCCTCGACTATGACCTGCAGCTCTACGGCGCTGCCGATGAGATCGTGCCGAAGCTCATCAAAGGCGAACTCGACATGGCCGCTATCCCGGCCAACCTCGCCGCGACCCTCTACCAGAAGACCAATGGCGGCATCCAGGTGATGGCCGTGAACACGCTGGGCGTGCTGTATGTGGTGGAAAAGGGCGACAGTGTCCACAGCTTTGCCGACCTGAAGGGCCGCACCATCCTGTCCACCGGCAAGGGCACCACGCCGGAGTATGTTCTGCGCTACCTGCTCACCAAGAATGGCCTGGACCCCGACAAGGATGTGAAGATCGAGTATTACAGCGAGGCATCCGAGGTGACTGCCCAGATGGCCGCCTCCAAAAAGGATGCCATTGCCGTTCTGCCCCAGCCCTATGTGACCGCCGCCCAGCTGAAGGACAGCAGCCTGCGGGTGGTGCTTGACCTGACCAAGGAGTGGAACAAGGTCTGTGACACCCAGCTCATCACCGGCGTCACCGTGGTGCGCACCGAGTACGCAAAGCAGAACCCCGATGTCATCGCAGCTTTCCTGACCGACTACCAGAAGAGCGTCAAGGCGGCCAACGAGGACATCGACGGCACCGCCGCCCTCTGTGAGGAAGTCGGCGTGGTGGCCAAGGCTGCTATCGCCAAGAAGGCCCTGCCCAAGTGCAACATCGTTTACCGCCATGGTCAGGAGATGAAGAAAGACATCTCTGCTTACCTGCAGGTGCTCTACGATGCCGATCCTGCCGCCGTGGGCGGTACGCTGCCCGGCGAGGATTTCTACTGGGCAGCCCAGTAACAGCCTGAAAAAAGCATTCCATCTCCCGCCGCTCTGCCGTGGTACGCAGCGCGGCGGTTTTTGTTTCCCGGTTGAAATTCCGCTGCAAAAGTTCTACAATAGAGACACATTATAGAATATGGAGGGAAAACCTATGGCTTGCACTACCATTCTGGTCGGCAAGGCAGCATCGTACGATGGCTCTACCATGATCGCCCGCAACGATGACTCCGGCTCCGGCCATTTCACCGCTAAAAAATTTACCGTGATCCACCCGGAGGAGCTGCCCAAAATCTACCGCAGCGTCCTCTCCCATGTGGAGATCCCCCTGCCGGAAGGCGCATTGCGGTTTACCGCCATGCCCAACGCCGTGGAGGGCAAGGGTATCTGGGCAGCTTCCGGCGTCAACGCCGCCAATGTGGGCATGACCGCCACCGAGACCATCACCTCCAACCCCCGCGTGCTGGGCGCAGACCCGCTGGTGGAGTATCAGCCTGCCAAGGGCGAAAAGCCCGAGGTGCCCGGCGGCATCGGCGAGGAAGATATCGTCTATCTGGTACTGCCCTACATCCACTCTGCCCGCGAGGGCGTGCTGCGTCTGGGCAGCCTGCTGGAGCAGTACGGTACTTACGAGATGAACGGCATTGCTTTTCAGGATGTAAACGAGATCTGGTGGCTGGAGACCATCGGCGGCCACCACTGGATCGCACGCCGCGTGCCGGACGATGTGTATGTGGTCATGCCCAACCAGCTGGGCATCGACACCTTTGATCTGGAAGATGCTTTCGGCGCACAGGAAAACTACCTCTGCTCTGCCGACCTGCGGGAGTTCATCGCCAAGAATCACCTCGACCTCTCTTTGGACGGCGCGCTGAACCCCCGGGACGCCTTTGGCAGCCACGATGATGCCGACCACGTTTACAACACCCCCCGCGCATGGTATATGCTGCGCTACCTCAACCCCCGCACATGGGTGTGGGAGGGTGCTGACGCCGACTACACTCCCATGTCCGACGACCTGCCGTGGTGCATGGTGCCGGAGCGCAAGGTGACCCCGGAGGACATCAAGTATATGCTGTCCAGCCACTATCAGGGCACCCCCTATGATCCCTACCTGAGCTACGGCGACAAGTCCGCAAAGGGCGCGTACCGTTCCATCGGCATCAACCGCAACGACTTTATGGCGCTGTTGCAGATGCGTCCCGGCCAGCCGGAGGAATCCCGCGCTGTGGAGTGGGTGGCCTATGCCTCCAACGCCTTCAACACCATGGTGCCCTTCTACGCCAACGTGGAGCGTACCCCGGAGTATCTGGCCAACACCACCGGCACTGTGTCCACCGATAACTTCTACTGGACCAGCCGTCTGATTGCCGCCATGGCAGACGCCTCCTATAACAAATCCCTCTTCCACCTCGAGCGCTACGAGGAGGCCGTGCTCTCCGCTGCCCGCGCACTGGTGAACCAGTACGACGCAAAGCTTGCCGCCGAGCCGGACGCTGCAAGCCGCGCCGCCCTGCGGGAGGAAGCCAACACCGCCATTGCCGCTATGCTGCAGGAGAAGGCCGCCGACACGCTGGACAAGGTGCTGTTTGAACTGAGCAGCCAGATGAAGAACGCTTACTCCCGCTCGGATGCCTGATGTAAACCAGCCGGAGCACAAAAACCGGTCGCGACCGGTCACATAAACGCAGAAAAGACCACCGCATACACAAGTGCGGTGGTCTTTTTGCGTGCAAAAAGCTCTTGTATCCAAGGCGTTGGAAATTCTGCACAAAAATGATGAAAATTCTTTGTGATCGAAAATGACCGAAGCTGATTGATTTTGACAAGATTTTTGCTATAATAAAGATGCAAACAACCAAAACACGCCAAGACCGTGCGGAAACGGTCAGGCGTGGGAAGGAAAGAAGGGAAAAGACACCATGCTGGCGGAGGAACGTTTTGCGCTGATCCTAGAGCAGCTGAACGAGCAGCGCACCGTGACGGTGCAGCAGCTGTGTGAGGCGCTGCACACCAGCGAATCCACGATCCGGCGTGATCTGACCGAGTTGGACCGGCAGGGCAGGCTGACCAAGGTACACGGAGGGGCCACCCTGCCGGACAGCCGCTTTCTGGCAGACGAGCCTACCATGGAGGCTAAGGAGACGCTGGCGGTAGCCGAAAAGCGCAGCATTGCCGCAGCCGCCGCAGCGCTCATTGCTGCCGAGGATTTTGTATTCATTGATGCAGGCACCACCACGCTGGAGCTGGTGCGGGCGTTGACGGGTGCGGCGCTCAAAGCCACCTATGTGACCAATGGCGTGGCGCACGCCCGGCTGCTGGCGCAGAAGGGTTGTCGGGTGTATCTTCCCGGCGGGCTGCTGCGCCCCCAGACCGAAGCCATCGTGGGCGCTCCGGCGGTCAGCAGCATCCAGCAGTATAACTTCACCAAAGCATTCATGGGTGCCAACGGCGTGGCGCTGGAGGCGGGCTTTACCACCCCGGACCCCGAGGAAGCAGCGGTAAAGGCCGCTGCCGTCCGCCGCGCCCGGGAAAGCTGGTTCCTTGTGGATGACGCCAAATTTGCTAAAATTTACCCGGCGGTCATCACGGACCTGCACGGCGGTGCCATCCTGACCAACCGCTGCCCGAACCCGAAGTATAAACAGTATACCTTTGTAAAGGAGGCAGAAGCATGATCTACACCGTTACTTTTAACCCGGCTATTGATTACGTTGTGCGTCTGGACGTACCGCTGGAGGTGGGTGAAGTGAACCGCGCCCAAGGCGAGGATTGCGTGCTGGGCGGCAAGGGCATCAACGTGTCCGGCGTGCTGGCGCAGCTGGGCTGCGAGAGCGTGGCACTGGGCTTTGTGGCCGGCGAGACCGGCGCATGGCTGGAGCGCGGTCTGGCGGCACAGGGGCTCAAGACCGACTTTGTGCATCTGGAAAACGGCATGACCCGCATCAACGTCAAGATCAAGGCCGGGCAGGAGACTGAGCTGAACGGCGCAGGCCCTGCCATCCCGGAAAGCGCTTTGCAGCAGCTGGAAGCCCAGCTGGACAAGCTGGCCGAGGGGGATATCCTTATTCTGGCAGGCAGCATCCCGGCAAGCCTGCCGCAGAGCGTCTACGAGCGGCTGCTGGCGCGGCTGCAGGGCAGGGGCGTGCGCGCGGTGGTGGATGCCACCCGCGACCTGCTGGTAAACGTGCTGCCCTACCACCCCTTCCTCATCAAGCCCAACAACCATGAGCTGGGCGAGATCGTGGGCAAGGTACTGACCACTGACGCAGAGATCGTGGCAGCTGCCCGTACTTTGCAGGAAAAGGGTGCACGCAATGTGCTGGTGAGCATGGCCGGAGACGGTGCGCTGCTGCTGGACGAGCAGGGACAGGTGCACCGCATCGGCTGCCCCAAGGGGAAGGTGGTCAACAGCGTGGGCGCAGGCGACAGCATGGTGGCCGGTTTTGTGGCCGGGTATCTGCAAAGCCGCAGCTACGCGCAGGCGCTGCGTCTGGGCACGGCCTGCGGCAGCGCAACGGCTTTCAGCCTTGGGCTTGCCACAAAGGAAAAGATCGACGAGCTGCTGGCGCAGCTTTGATAGGATAAAGGAATAGGAGGAACGTTTATGCGCATTACCGAGTTATTTACCGCACAGTCCATTGCGCTGGACGAGGCGCTGCAGACGCAGGAGGAAATCCTGAGCCGTCTGGTGGAGCTGCAGGCTACCCACGGCAACATCACCGACAAAGAGGCTTACAAAAAGGCGCTCTACGCCCGCGAGGCCGAGGGCTCTACCTATGTGGACAACGGTATTACCGTGCCCCACGCCAAGACCAATGTGGTTACCCGCCCCAGTCTGGCCGCCCTGCGGCTGAGCACCCCGGTACAGTACAACGCTGAGGATGACGGCACCACCGATCTGCTGTTTGCCATTGCCGCCCCGGAAAACGGCAGCCTGCATGTGGATATGCTGGCGCGTATGATGCAGATGCTGATGAACGAGGACTTTGTGGAAAAGCTGAAAGCCGCCAAGACCCCCAAGGAGTTCTTGGAGTGCATCGACGCACAGGAGGAAGCACAGTTCGGTGCAGAGAGTTTTACCCAGCAGGCTATCCCGCAGGACGGCTACCGCATTCTGGCTGTGACCGCCTGCGTCAACGGCATTGCCCACACCTACATGGCGGCAGAAGCACTGACCAAGGCTGGCGATAAGCTGGGTCTGCCCACCAAGGTGGAGACCAATGGCTCGGACGGCGCAAAGAACATTCTGACCCGCGCAGAGATCGCCGCCTGTGACGGCATCATCGTAGCAGCGGAGAAAAAGGTGGAAACCGCCCGCTTTGACGGCAAGCCGGTGCTGTTCACCCGCGTAGATGACGGCATCCATAAGCCGGAGGAGCTCATCAAGAAGATTGCCCACGGCGAGGTGCCTGTGTTCCACGCCGAGGGCGGCGCAGCAGCCGAGGACGACACCGCCGGTAAGGACAGCTTCGGCCGCAGCCTGTACAAGAACCTGATGAACGGCGTTTCCCACATGCTGCCCTTCGTGGTAGGCGGCGGCATCATGATCGCGCTGGCCTTCCTGCTGGATGATTACAGCATCAACCCCGCAAACTTCGGCATGAACACCCCCGTTGCCGCCTTCTTCAAGACGGTGGGCGGCGCAGCCTTCGGCTATATGCTGCCCATTCTGGCAGGATTCATTGCCATGTCCATTGCCGACCGTCCGGGCTTGGCCGTAGGCTTTGCCGGCGGTGTGCTGGCCATGAACGGCACCAACTTCACCGACCTTGCCGCAGGCAGCACCACCGGCATCTCCGGCGGCTTCCTTGCAGCGCTGCTGGCCGGTTTTGCAGCGGGCTACATCGTGCAGTTCCTCAAAAAGATCACCGAAAAGCTGCCCGCCAGCCTGAACGGTATCCGGCCCATGCTCATTTACCCGCTGGGCGGCATTCTCATCGTAGGTGCGATGATGTGCGCCGTGAACCCGGTTATGGGCATGATCAACACCGCCATGACCGACTGGCTGAACGCACTGGGCGGCAGCTCCAAGGTGCTGCTGGGCGCCATCGTGGCCGGTATGATGAGCGTGGATATGGGCGGCCCGGTCAACAAGGCAGCCTACGTCTTTGGCACCGCAGCCCTTGCCTCCGGCAACTACGAGGTGATGGCCGCCGTCATGGTGGGTGGCATGGTGCCTCCCATCGCTATTGCCCTGTCCACCACCTTCTGCCCCCGCAAGTGGACGCTTGACGAGCGCCGCAACGGCATTGTGAACTACGTCATGGGCCTGTGCTTCGTGTCTGAGGGCGCTATCCCCTATGCAGCAGCCGACCCGCTGCGCGTCCTGCCCAGCTGCGTTGTCGGTTCTGCGGTCGCCGGTGCGCTGTCCATGACCTTCGGCTGCGCACTGCGCGCACCCCACGGCGGCATCTTCGTGTTCCCGGTGGTGGATCACGCCGTGCTGTACTGTGTGGCGCTGGCTGTGGGCAGTGTGCTGGGCGCAGTGATCCTGAGCCTTGTCAAAAAGACCCAGCCCGCCGAGGCAAAATAACAAGCCATTCTCTTCTCCATACGGATAGTTCTTCATAAGAGCAAAGGGGACTGCCGCACACCGCGGCAGTCCCCTTTGCGTTTTGCACAGGCACCATTTTCACAAAAAACAGGACAATATACCGCCCAAAACGACCTATCCTGCCGGAATTGCGTTCAGCGCTTTGTTTTGCATTGCGCCCCACCCCGGGCTGTGGTATACTTATATTTGTGATTTTAAAGCCCGGGTATGGTGTGCCGGGCCACCAGAGAGGAAACGAACGATGAAAATAGGATTTGACAACGACAAATATCTTGCGATGCAGTCTGAGCATATCCGCGAGCGCATCAAGAAGTTTGACAATAAGCTGTATCTGGAATTCGGCGGCAAGCTGTTCGACGATTACCACGCCTCCCGCGTGCTGCCCGGCTTTCAGCCGGACTCCAAGCTGCAGATGCTTTTGCAGCTCAAGGAGCAGGCCGAGATCGTCATCGTCATCAGCGCCGAGGACATCATCAGCAGCAAGGTGCGCGGCGACTACGGCATCACCTACGATCTGGACGTGCTGCGCCTCATCGACGCTTTTCAGGAGATGGGGCTGTATGTGGGCAGCGTGTGCGTGACCAAGTACACCGCCGCCGCCGAGGTGGAAGCCTTTGAAAAGCGGCTGAACAGTCTGGGCATCCGTACCTTCCGCCACTACAAGATTCCCGGCTACCCCAACGATGTGGCCCGCATTGTCAGCGACGAGGGCTACGGCCGCAACGAATACATTGAGACCGAGCGCCCGCTGGTGGTCATCACTGCGCCCGGCCCCGGCAGCGGAAAAATGGCCGTCTGCCTGTCCCAGCTGTACCATGAATATAAGCGGGGCGTCAAGGCTGGTTACGCCAAGTTCGAGACCTTCCCTATCTGGAACATTCCCCTGAAGCACCCGGTCAATCTGGCCTACGAGGCTGCTACCGCCGACCTGAACGATGTGAACATGATCGACCCCTTCCATCTGGAAGCCTACGGCGTGACCACCGTGAACTACAACCGCGACATCGAGATCTTCCCGGTGGTGAACGCGATGTTCGAGCTGATCGCAGGCCAGAGCCCCTATAAGTCCCCCACGGACATGGGCGTGAACATGGCCGGCAACTGCATCGTGGACGACGCAGTCTGCTGCGAGGCCTCCCGCAAGGAAATCGTGCGCCGGTACTACAAGTGCCTGTGCGAGCAGAAGATCACCGGCACCGCCAAGGAGAGCGAGCGCTACAAGCTGGAGCTGCTGATGAATCAGGCCGGGCTGACCATGGGGGCCCGGGAAGTGGAAAAGCAGGCACACGCCCGCAGCGAGGCTACCGGCGGCGCACCGGCTGCTGCCATTGAGCTGAGCGCCGGCACTGTCATCCACGGCAA
>ERZ780207.3320-NODE-3320-length-10442-cov-2.713969_pt1 | contig 10442 bp, 13 predicted proteins | sample MGYA00510977_ERZ780207 | MGnify/ENA primary metagenome ERZ780207 (study PRJEB29588, sample SAMEA2151383) | human gut metagenome | biome: human gut; feature: human-associated habitat; material: faeces | place: Denmark | collected 2008/2010 ... | reverse complement strand
GTCGGGCAGAGCCGAAAGCGAAAGCCTACCCATAGGCATTTTAAAGGATGTAGGCTTTGACAGGGCGGGTATAAAGCTTAGGGCTAACGATATTTTGCTTATGGTTTCCGACGGCGTAACCTTTGACGGCACCGAATGGATACGCAACGAGCTTGAGGCTTGGCGTGACGGCGGAGCGCAGGACTTGGCAGAGCATATAGGCGACTGCGCCCGCAGACGCCGAGTAGAAGGCAGAGCCGACGACATAACGGTTATTGCGGCAATAATAGAAAAAAGCGTTTAATTCTTAAATTTTAAAACGGACACGAAGCCGAAAATGGGTTTTGTGTCCGTTTGTTTGTTTTATAAATATTTTTTATGTAATCTTGTTAAAGCAGTCTATAACAACCTCATACTTGTCGGAAAACTTTGCGTATTCGGGATTTTTTTCGTTTGCAACTATGGGTGACGCTATGCTTTCGCCGTCAAGGGTTATGCTAAGTGTTCCGTCTTTGCTTTTCTTTACGGCTTTTTTAAACTTTTTTGCACCGTCTTTTGTAAAATGCAGTTCTAAATAGCGGTCTTCGCCCTCTTTATAAACCACAAAAGCCTTTGCAACATCGTCGTTTGTAAGCCATTTCTCGCCGTTTTCATCAACTATTGCAAATTCATGCTCGGCGTTGAGGGTTCTTGATATAAGCTCTATTGGCACCGGCTCATTTTCGCCCGAATCTTTGCAGGCGGCAAAGCAAAACGGAATTAACAGACAAATTATTAAGCACAATAACTTTTTCATATGTTTACCACCTTAAACAATGATACATATATAATATCACGCGTTTTGCATTATTGCAACAAAAAAGCACGGAAAACCGTGCTTTTTACTAATCTTTACTTTTGTCGAACGAAATAACCTCGCCTGTTTCGGCGTCAATGTCATAATCGTATTCGGTGTTGCCCGAATTAAAATCAACCTCGTAAATGAGTCTGCCGTTATCGCGGTCAAGGTCAACATCAACATTGCTCACCCGCGACTCGTCAAGACCCGCATGCTTTAACGCCGCCTGCTTTGCATCGTTTGCCGTAATTCCCGCCATAAGATCAACCGAAGAATTACCGTTGTTTTCTTTGCCGTTGCCCGTGATTTCGGATCCGGCCTTATCAATGGCACTTTCGGCTCCGCTTACAACAGAGTTGCCCATAGATTCAGCGTCGCTTGTCATGTCGTTTATCGCTCTGCCGCATGCGGTAAGCGATAACATAAACGCCAAGCATAAAATTAAAGAGATTATTTTTTTCATAAATCTTTCCTCCCGTACTATTATTGACGGAAGAATGCCGAAAAATGCAAAAAATATTTTTTTAAATTTATTCTTGCGATGCTTGCTTTTTGTTGAGAGTAAGATTAAAAAGCCCAAAATAGTAAAGCACCGACAAAACGCATTCTAAAAGCACGGAATATGATATTGCAGGATAACCCTCGGGCACCGAGGCGATGTATCCAAATCCGCCCACCGCTATAAATGAGGCAATCGGCAAAATAAAGGCCGTTATCGCCAGCGCCAGCGTGCCTATTTTAAAGCAAACAACCGTTTTAAAGTTATCTGCCGAGCCTATAACGCACAAAACAAGCGCCGCAAGCATAATAATATCAAAGGTAAGCAGCTTTAAGGCGTATATAACGGCATCGGCGGAATAAAGCGAATCTCGCAGTACAATTATTATTGTGTAAACCGATAACGCCGCCGAACATAAAAATGCTATGGGAAACATAAACTCTTTGATTTTATATTCTTTTTCAAGCGCGAGCAAATATATTAAAACAAGAATATACGGTGCAAACGACATCAAACTTAAAAAAGACATCTTTTGATTTTGAAAGGCATCGGTCACGGCGTCATACAACCGACTCATTAAATAAATCGCGGTAAAAACCGTAGCCGTTATATTTTTTGCTTTGCTTTTAAATATATAACTTGTCATTTTTACTCCTCCTGTTGAATAAAATATACCATATTTAGGTTATTATTGCAATAATCAACTCGTTCGGCAATTACCGAACGAGTTGGGTATAAATTAAATTAAACTTAATGACATCTTTTGCAAGGTTCAAAACCTCTGGAAACAGCCTCGGCTTGTGTTACCTGAATCGGATCCTTCATATTATAGCAACTCGATTTGCTGTGGTATTTTGTTCCGCCGTTTGTCGGTATCCAAACTAAATTACTTTGATTATCGATAGACGGCTCTACTGTCGATTCCGTAGTTGATTCGGGTTGCGGTTGCGGTGTCGGCGTAACTACTGTTGTTGATCCCGAATTGGATGTTGAAGTTGTTTCTTGCTGTGCGGCCGAACTGCTTTCACCGGTTGCATAATTTATATTTATATCGGGCTGAACATTATAACAGAACACATTAAAGGATATGCCTTTGCCGCCATCCTCAACCGAGTATGCTTCGATTTGCACACCCTTGCAAAGCAAGTTGTTGCCTTCAAAAATCGGCGTTACTCTATATGCAACATGATTATCTGTTTCATTTATGTAGTCCGCTACCATGTTTTCAAAAGGCAACATTCCATTTGTATTAAAATATCTTGTACCTGTAATAAGATTTTTTACATTTGCATTTTCTGCCGACAATTGCCAGCCTATCAAGTGCGAACGATTGTATAACCATTTACCGTCAACATTGCTATATTGCTTTTGAACCCAACCCGTCGGTTTAATACTGCTTATATCTCCTCGTTTTTCGCCTTCTTTTGGCATTGTATCTTTGCCGAGTGAAGCAACAGCGGTTGTTACTCTGCCCAAACTGTCAAGATTTCCATAAATTTCATATCCTGTCGTTTTTAATTCGTCGGAACTAAAATTAGGAATATTGTTGTTTAACTGTATAAAAACATTGCCCGAATAATCAGGAATGCTCGAAGCAGAGGGCGGTTCGGCTTTTCCCGAGCCTACGGGAGTTTGTGCGGTTGGTTTGCCCGTTGAGGTATTTTCCGCCGAACTGTCGGTTTTATCTGTATCTGCTTCTTGTGAAGAATTATTTTCTTGTCCGCTAACAATTTCTTCATTAAATGTATAAGACGACATTGATGAAATCTCATCGCTTATATTTTGTAAAGGCGAACAGGAAACACCTATAAATAAAAGAACTACCGAAAGAGTTATAGCAACCCAGTCCTTGATTTTATAACTTTTTAAAAATTTACGAATAGCGGGAACGGGCATAATCAAAACTGCTGCCGCCAAAGTCAGAATACTTGACCAATGAAAACCGTTAGCTAATGTAAAAATTGCAAATACAGAAGCAAAAATCCATTGCGTTACAATTGATGCTTTCTTCATATTAACCCCTCACATATCTTTCAATAGTTATTTTTTTGTGTGAAGAACCGACTATGTTTTCAGTCGACTCCTTTTTAAAACAATTATTTGATAAATCTATTTCAAAAAATTTGTCGGCAGGGTACTCCCTATTCCAATTACATAAAATAATTTCATTTGTGGCGTCAAGATTAAACCCTTTATCTTCAACAAAACAATAGTCGTTTACATCGGCTTTTTCTATATAATTATCATCGATAGTTACATTTTCGGCTTCTTCAAAAAGTTCGGCGCTGTAACTGCTGACCCATAATTTTGAATCGCCTATAATTTCAAGCAAATGCTTATTTAGCAATCTGTCTTTTGTTTGTCTTTTCCCAAAAAACATTATTCCGTTATTTTTTTCAACGCAAAAAATCAATTTCATATATTCACCTCATTTTTAAAAAATATCTTTGCTTTTGCTACAATATTACCAAGCAAAATATTTCCTCCTCAAAATAAAAAAAGTGCATCCCTTTAAGAGATGCACCGAAAAATGCCTCTCTCAATGTTGCTACACATTTGGCCTGTCAAAAGGTGAGAGATACACTTTTACCGATAGTATCCCTTTTGAAAGGCATATTAAAATGTGTAGCAACAATATTTTACCACATTTTATTAAAAAAGTAAAGTCAGCATAAATTTTAAATTGATTTTTAAATAAAAAAGCATCCGCTGACAGCGGATGCCAAAAAAGTTTACAGTTAAAATTAACCGAAGTATCTGTTAAGAAGTCCTTCAAATGCCTTGCCGTGGCGAGCTTCGTCGCGTGCCATTTCATGAACGGTGTCGTGAATAGCATCGAGGTTTAATTCTTTAGCAAGCTTTGCAAGCTCGAATTTGCCCTTGGTTGCGCCGTTTTCGGCATCTACGCGCATTTCAAGATTTTTCTTGGTAGAGTCGGTAACAACCTCGCCCAAAAGCTCGGCAAATTTTGCGGCGTGCTCTGCCTCTTCAAGAGCTGCCTTCTCCCAATACAAGCCGATTTCGGGATAACCCTCGCGGTGAGCCACCCTTGACATTGCAAGGTACATACCAACCTCACAGCATTCGCCGTTAAAGTTTTCGCGAAGACCTGCAAGAATACGCTCGTCAACGCCCTTTGCAATACCTACAACATGTTCTGCTGCCCATGTTTTTTCGGCAGCCTGCTCTTCAAACGTGCTTGCAGGTGCGTGGCAGATGGGGCACTCATCGGGAGCGCTGTCGCCTTCATAAACATAACCGCATACTAAACATACATACTTTTTCATTTTAATCTTCCTCCGAAAATAAATTTTTTATTTATTGCTTATTGCAATTTTTACATATTCCGAAAACTACGCAAACGCTCTGTTCGGGTAAAAATCCGCCCGAACAGGACAGACTGTCAAAGTTGCCCGCTTTAACCTCTACATCGGTTATGGCGCCGCACAGTTTACAGTGTTGGTGCAGATGAAACGACCTGTTGCCGTCAAAGTGTTCAAAGCCGTCACCCACCGAAACGCTTATTATTTCGCCGCTTTCAACCAGAGCCGAAAGATTGCGGTAAACGGTGCCCAGACTTATATTGGGCATAACATTTCGCACGCCCTCGTAAACCTGTTTAGCAGTGGGATGATCATATCGGCTTTTAAGCTCGTTTAAAATCGCTTCTCGCTGTTTTGAATAGTTTGGCATAAGTCTATCTTCCTTAAAAGTAATAATCATTACTACTTTATGTGATTATTATATACATTATTTAAACATTTGTCAAGTGTTTTTCTTGACTTTTTTAAAAAATTTATTTAAAATAGACTTGTTCATTTTTTTAACAATCTTTTTTTATATGATGAGGATATTTTTATGAATCCAACCGGTATTTCAAATTCAGTAATTAACCGCTTACCGCGTTACTACAGATTTTTGGGCGAGCTAAAAAAAGAGGGGCTTACGCGCATATCTTCGCGCGAGCTGTCGGAGCGCATGCACCTGACAGCAAGCCAAATACGGCAAGACCTTAACTGCTTCGGAGAATTCGGCCAGCAGGGCTACGGTTATAACATTGAGCTTCTGCAAGCCGAGATAGCAAGAATTTTAGGGCTTGACAGACCGCAAAACGCAATACTTATAGGCGTGGGCAATTTGGGCCGTGCGATAGCGCATTATATCAACTTTGAAACGAAGGGCTTTCATCTTATAGGTATGTTTGACGCAAAGGAATCGCTTGTGGGTCAGATGGTGCGCAATATACCGATAAGGCATATTTCGACGCTCGACGAATTCTGCCGCGAAAATATGCCGCGCGCGGCAATACTTTGCATACCCAAAGACGCTTCAAAGGAAGTTTGCGATCAACTTATAAGGCTGGGCGTTAAAGGCTTTTTAAATTTCAGTCACTATGACATTACGCTTGAACACCCCGAAGCTCAGGTTGAGAACATTCACTTCGGCGACAGCCTTATGACGCTGTCATACAAGTTAAGCAATTAAATTTTTATTTTCGGTGTTTTAAACGGGCTGTAAAAACTTAAAGTTTTTACAGCCCGTGTTTTAATTTTCTGCCGCAAAATGCTCTTCGATAGCCTTTTTGCTGTCAGGCTTTGAATCGCCGTGGCGCACAAAGCACATTGTTACAAATGACGCCGATGAAAACAGCACGGCATAAGGAAACAGTATGTTATAGCCTATATTTACCCTATCGATAAGGAAGCCCGAAAGCAAAGGCGTGACAATTTGCGCCGCCATGGAAAAGGTATAATAATAGCCTGTATATTTGCCAAGGTCGCTGCCCGAACACATTTCGACAACCATAGGGAACGAATTTACATTTATCGAAGCCCAGCCTATGCCGACAAGAGCGAATATAAGATACATAAACGGCGTTTCGTGCTTTATAAATGTTGCCGCGGTGTAGCCGAGCACCATAAGCACTATTCCGAAAAGCACAGCCCTTTTTCTGCCCATTTTTCCCGCTAAGAAGCCGAGCGGCACAAAGGCGGCAATGGCGGCGACGGTGGCAACCGTAAGATACCCCGACGATGTACCGAGGTCAACATTCCACACATTCATACAATATCTTGAAAATGAGGTTGTTACAGCGTTATAGGCGGCATACCACAAAAGCACCGACAAAAGCACCAAAAACAGACTTATTTTAACGGGTTTTGAAAGTTTTTTCTTTTCGCCCGTTTCGGCAGGCTGCTCATCATGGCTTAAGTTTGTTTCTTTAAGCACCTTGTTTTCATTAACGGTAAACACCATTATAAGAACCGATACCAGCATAAATGCGGCAATTACCAAAAACACCGGCGTAAATGATGATGTGTAAATCTTTTGACCGTCGGCGTTTGTTTCGGTTTTAAGCATAAGCATCATAACCACGGTGGCAAAAATTCCGCCTATGTAACCTACAAGGTTTATAATTGCATTGCCCTTACTGCGAAGCGGCTTTTCGGTAACGTCGGGCATATAAGCCACAGCGGGCGAACGGTAGGTTGCCATAACAACAAGCAACGCCATAAGGGCTGTTATAAAGCCCGCAAAGCTTTGTTTTCTCTCAAAAAACGCAAGCGCGCACAAAAGCCCCGACGCGCAGATTGTGCCGTAAAGAATATACGGCGTTCTTTTGCCCAGCCTTGTGTGCGTTTTGTCCGACAGCATACCGAAAAGCGGCAGCATAAACACCGCAAGCACATTATCTACCGACATAAACGCATTTGCGGCAAAGGTACTAAGCCCGAATGTGTTTTCAAGTATGTAGGGTATAACCTGATCGTAAAACTGCCAGAACGCCAATATTGACATAAAAGCAAAGCCTATAAGTATAGTGCGCTTGTAATTAAACCTCATAAATCTTTCCCCTTAAAAAATTTTTAAACCAACTCTATTATCGCGGCAAGACTTCCGCGTTTTCCGCCTGTTGCCCTGTGTGAATGAAGTTCGGTGCTGTTACAGCAGGTACAGACATCGCTTATGTCGATATTATCCTCTTTTATTCCTGCCGAAAGCAAAATGTTTTTATTTGCTCTTACAAGGTTAAGCATAAAATGATTTCGGTCTTTACCTTCTCTGAAAACGCCGTCAAGGTTAATGCCGCTGTCGGCAAAGGCGTTATAAACGGGCGTATCTACCTCATAGCATTTTTCGCATATACAGGGCCCTATTGCCACTATAATATTTTGCGGGTCACAGCCGAATTCATTTACCATTTTTTCAACCGTAACGGCGCCTATTTGAGCCACGGTGCCGCGCCAGCCAGCATGGCTTGTAGCACACACGTGCTTTACGGGGTCGCAAAAAAGCAGGGGCGTGCAGTCGGCATACTGGGTAACAAGCGCCACGCCCGACTCGTTTGTAATAAGTCCGTCAACATCGCAAAAGCTCGGCTTTGTATAGCCTGTGCCGCAGTCGGCCTTTGTTACAACGCGCACATTATTTGTATGGGTTTGCCGGCTTAAAACCAAATCCGAAACATCTATGCCCACGGCGCCGCAAAGCAGACGGTAATTTTGCTCTACATTTTCAAAGCTGTCGCCGCCCGAAAAGCTTGTGTTCATTGAGCTGTATTGCCCGCGGCTTACGCCGCCTATGCGGGTAGAAAATATATGTCGTACGGCACCGCATGCTTCAAGTCGCGGAAATGTAATATAAACCAGACCGTTTTTATTGTTTATTTTTAAATTTTTGCTATTCATTGGCAGCCTCAATTTCATCTAAAAGTTTGTTCGACGCTATTTTAAGCCTTGTTGCCGCAGATTTTCCCAAACGGGCGGTTATGTGCGCAAATGCCTGTTCAATTAAAGGCGGCCGACCGTTCGGCGAATGTGTGTCGCTTGCAATAAAAGACACAAGACCTTTTTTAATAAGCCTTTCGGTTTCTCTGCCGTATTCCTTTGAAAGCACCGAGCTTGCGTTGATCTGAGCCATGGCAACGCCCTCCGACACAAGCTTTAAAAGCTTTTTGTAGCCCTTTACCCTGCTATATCTTTCAATATGCGCAAGTATGGGTACAAGCCCCGCGTTTTCGTAAATGTCGGTTATATCCTGCAATACGGCGTTTGTTACGGGCTCGCCGTACCAAAGCTCCAACAGTATGTATCTTGTGTTTTGCAGGGTAAATTGACGCAGAGCCTTCGACCTGCCTATGCCGTCGAAATAATGCAGCTCGCAACCACGGTAGAGCCGCGGCAGGTCAGCGCCGCGAATTTTTTGCGTCAACTCCCAAAAGGCGTTTCCCACACGCTCGGAAAAATCGTCAACGCCGTCGGTGTCGGGATAGAAATGCGGTGTTGCCGCAACATGGGTCACACCCTGCCTTTTCAGCATTTCAAGCAACGCAACAGACATTTCCAAATCTTTTGCCCCGTCGTCCACTGCGGGCAATATGTGAGAATGTATATCAAGATAACTCATAATCGCATCCCTTTTAAAAAATCGGGAAAACGCCGAGGTTCTCCCGATTTTAAATTACTGTTGCTGTGAGGATTCGGTCTTTGCCTCAAATTTTTTCGAGGGCTGACTTCCGTAGCCGTAACCGTAACCGTATCCATATCCTTTTTTATAGTATTTACGGTATCCGTATCTTTTTGAAGATTTGGGATTTGCTCCGTTCATAACGGCGCCTAAAATATTTATTCCGGCAAATTTTGCCGCTTCAACGGTATGTTTAATTACATCCTTTGTTGTAATCTGGTCTTTTACAACAAGTACAAGACCGGCTGTTTGCGGAGCAATAACCAACGCGTCGGCAACAACATCTACGGGCGGCGTATCCAAAATAACATAGCTGTATTTTTTGCCTACCGCGTCAACAAGCTCTTTAAATCTTGCCGAACCCAAAAGCTCCGACGGATTGGGCGGAACCTGACCGGCGGTTATAACATCCAATGTTTCACTTATATGATTCAGTACCTCTTCATATTTGCAAAAGCCCGCCAAAATTTCGGAAAGTCCGCCGTTGTTTTCAATTTTGAGCTTTTTGTGCACCGTGCTGCGGCGCATATCGGCGTCAATCAGCAACACCTTATCACCGAGCTGTGAAAAAGCAATCGCCATATTTATTGCGGTGGTTGACTTTCCGTCGCCCGCCTCAGGGCTTGTTATTCCGAAAACCTTTGTGTCATAGCTCGCCAGCAAAAAGGTTAAATTTGTTCTTATTGTTTTATATGCCTCAACAACCGCAAACGGAGTGCGACGGCTTTCATTTACGCTCATGACGGCATTTTTATTTTCTGCCTTTTTATTTCTGATACGCATCTTAATAGCCTCCTTTTGATTTGCGGTATGCGCCCGTTTCTGCATTGTCAAAGTCGGGCACTGCACCCAAAAGCGGAACATCAAAGCTTGCGGTAAAGTCTTCCGCACCCTTTATGGCTCGGTTAAGCGCTTCGATTATATACAATATTAAAAATGCGGCAACGGCACCCAAAAAGCCTACAATCATTGTTGTTCGTACCGTGCGCGGATATGTCATTACCGATTTAATGGCGGTAGAAGCAACCATTGCGTTTGACGAAGGTATAAATTCGGGTATATATTTGCAGGCAATTTCTGCATATTTATTTGCAATGCGCATAGCCTCTTTCGGATCGGGGCTTGAAAAAGTGATATCGATAAACAGCGTTTCCTCGGTTCTTCTTGCAACCGAACTGCGTGCCATGAGATTTTGATATTCGTAACCGCCGCCTAAAGAGTCGGCAACCTTTTTATAAATATCGGGCGTGTTTAGAATGTCAACAACGGTATAAGTAAGGTAAAGGGACGCCGAAATATCGCTGCCCGAGACCTTGTTTGTGGTATCGTCATAGGGTGTGGTAACAGCGCCGTTTGTAACAAGAATAGATGCGGTTGCGCTGTACGAGGGGGTTAATAAAAATTTGCAGTAGCTAAACGCAGCTGCGGCGCAAACAATCGCGGCAAGAACAATTATCCATAGTCGCCGCCAAGCCAGCATAAGAAGGTCCATAATATTTACAGTTTTCTCTTCCATTTTATTCCTCTCTTAAATAAAATTTTAAATCTAAAAGCATACACAAATCATAATACCATTTTTACAGGCCTTTTTCAAGTAGTTATTTTGCAAATTGTTCATATAGATGAAACTGATCGTAAACCGTAGGCCACAGACCGCTG
>ERZ780207.3317-NODE-3317-length-10451-cov-3.121008_pt1 | contig 10451 bp, 7 predicted proteins | sample MGYA00510977_ERZ780207 | MGnify/ENA primary metagenome ERZ780207 (study PRJEB29588, sample SAMEA2151383) | human gut metagenome | biome: human gut; feature: human-associated habitat; material: faeces | place: Denmark | collected 2008/2010 ... | reverse complement strand
TGGAAGATCTGCTCCATTTTCAGTCTCTGCAGCACTTAATTCCCATGCAACCACAAGTTTTTGGATTTTTTCTTCTTTTCTATCTAATTGTAGCTCACTACTACTCTTTAGTTCTGCATGCTGACCTAAATATACTTGCACAAATTCATCTGCTGTTGTCTCCCGGTCAATCCATGATGGTTCTGCAAATTTTGAAATTTCCACATTTGCTATTTCCCTGTCTTGATATAATAGTATGAAATTGGCATAATCATCTCTAATATCAATTCCATTTATCGTCCAATCATCATCCGGCGTCCATGATGCAATATTATTAATTGGCTCTGTTTTACTTTTACAGCTTACTAAGCTCAAACATAAAATTGCAATAACGAAGATCAGTTTTTGTTTATATCTATTCTTCATAACTTAGCAGTACAGCCTCCTGTTATTTGGGATATCTTTAATATTCCTTTTTCCGTTGCATGCTTTTCCCAGTCATTTTCCGTCAATATCTCTAGCGGTAATAATCTCTGTGGACCGTTTTCATCCTCTTCATATCCCCAGGAGTATCCGCCTAAGAATTTCAGTTTATTGCTATTCATGCGGGAGGGCAGATCTACTAGATAGGTATAAGCTGTCCATTTCAAGTGTCTACACCCAGCCAAATTGCAACAGGGAGCATCAAATATTTCTGCCGGATAACCTATGCAACATATTTTGTCTATCGGAAATCCCTGAAGGGCATCATAGCCAATTTCCCTGGGATCTGTGCCTTGCGTGTATTCTACGGTGAGATTTTCTTCTATTCCATGAAGTGTAAAAGGAATTGTTATTCTGCTTTCCAAAGAATTATCCCCTCCTTCTGTATATTCTGATAAAACGGCAAAACATTTCCCCATTTCTCCATGTTTTCTTCCTGAATATCAATGATAGAAAATACTCTGTCATATCGTAGATCTAATTCCGCTGACCAATGAATGAACCGTTCCTTTGTTGCATCATCCATTTCATTTTTTATGATAATTACAATATCAATATCGCTATCATCCGTATTATCATTTCTAGCAACAGATCCGTACAATATTACTGCCAAAATATTACTAGAAAAAATATCTATCAATCCATGAATCAAATCCTCTTTCATTGTATTTGTCAGCATACTGTCACCCCTTCGTCTTGAGAATATATTACTGTTATTTGTATACAATTATATTCCTTCTTTTTATCATTCACAATAAAAAATAAGAGAAACACGGCATTTCTACCGTGTTCCTCTCACTAATTAAGTATGCTGGTGGCCGGACTTGAACCGGCACGGAGTTGCCCCCGAGGGATTTTAAGTCCCTTGCGTCTGCCTATTCCGCCACACCAGCGGACGCATTGCGTTATACTCTACTGCATGGACTTACGCGCTAAGCACTGTTCCATTGAGCTCATCAACGCAAATGGATGGAGGTGGATTCGAACCACCGAAGCAAATTGCAGCAGATTTACAGTCTGTCCCCTTTGGCCACTCGGGAATCCATCCATGTCAGGCAAAGTGCCTTAACAATGTGAAATTGTAGCATATGTTCACACAAATTGCAAGATGTTTTTATTATTTTAGTGTAAAAGTTCAGCCATAGGATGACAGAAGCGACGATTGGGTGCTTGCACACAAAGCGTCAATTCTGTCATCCTATGAGCAGAGCGCCAATCTATGAGCAAAAGTAGTCACGAAGTGACGAAAAAGCGTGCTAACGCAACTTTGCGAATGGCGCAGGCTGAACTGCTTCAATATAGTATAAATAGAAAGGATACTGCGACAGTTGCATCAGTCCATAATCGGTCACTTGATATCCATCCTGCTGCAATCCGGCGATGACATCTGCGCCAAGTTCATTCGGTGTAAAATACCAGAACCTGTCGGAATCCGCCTGGTTGTAATCTCCGTTCACGATTTCATTATCCGGATAGTAATAATACAGCACGGTCCAACCCAGATGTTTTACACCATTCGTGACCATATTTACATCCTCATCGGGTGTACCGATCAGATCCAGTGTTTTTTCGGTCTCCACCTTCTGCTGTTCATAGCTGTCATAGCATTCCCGATAGTTCTGAATTCCCAGGCCGAATAATACTACCAGCAATACCGCTAGCACAATTCTGTTTACAGCCTCCAGGCCCTTCCAGGACTTCTTCTCTAGCTCTGCAGCCAGTTCCAGCACTCTGCTGCTGCCGATCACCAGCATTACAATCGCGACCGCACTTAGCGGATACAGATATCTCTGTGCCAGCATCGGCGCCATAACAACACTTAACAAATAAGCAAATGCCAAAGTTCCAAGGATTGTGCAGGCTCCCACTGCCATGGCATATGTCTTGTCAGACCAGTTTCTCACAGAAGGCTTCTGCATATGTACTCCGTCTTTTTCCACAGAGAATACAGAAGAATCCACTGCCAGGGTCACCACCAGAAACAGAATCACCAGCGGGAATACGATACCATTCATCCCTCTGCCGCCCATAACGATCTCCAGACTCTGGTCCAGTCCCAGGATCTCTGTCATCCACCAGCCTCTGCTGACATTTTTCAAGCCGGCATAGAAGAAATATAGCCAGGGTGCATAACCTATGAAAAATGCTACGATGGCCAGAACACCCTTTATCCATGTTTTCCCACGGTATTTGATCCATACGGCCACTCCGGTGAAAAACATCATGATTCCCACAGCCACCAGTGCATAATAGTGAGAATACGCTGCTGCCAGTGCCCACAGCACCATGCCTGCCCAGGTCTTCCTGTTGCCGTCAGCAATGACTCTGTAGGAACAATAGAAGCAACCCATTACACACAGGAAAGCCAGCGCATACATGCGGACTTCCAGATTGTACTCCAGACATGCCTGTCCCAGACCGGAGATCATCACAAAAAATGTTGCCGGAAGCAGCCCGAAATGTTTCCGCACAACGGTCAGTGCCAGTACGATTCCGATCACGAAGGGCACCAGAGAGGCCAGATGGAATACCGGTACCTTATATCCGAACAGGGTCCCGAATAATTTCAGCCAGTAATAATACAGTGGCGGATGATTGTCCCAGTAATACAATACCTGCAAAATGCCATCCACATCCTTGTGGGCCGTATTCGCAGAAAACGCCTCATCCCCCCACAGCACACGGTCGGACATCATACTGAAGTTCAGACACACTACCAGCACTGTCAATGCCAGTACTGCCATCGGTCCTATGTATTTGCGAAATACGCTCCACGCCTTGCTATCGGTAATCTTACTCAGGACGCTCCGGATCTTCTCATGCTTTCCGGCTTTCGCTTCTTCCACGAACAATTCTGCAATGGCATAGACCAGCATCATGCTGATCTCCAGGCATAGAACTTTCACTGCATATTCTCTGGATTCCAACAGCTTTCTCAAGATCGTATTGCCGTCATTGCCGGTCAGCGACAACAGGATCCAGGGAATGACCAGCATACAGAGCAGGCAGGTGAGATAACGAAGGACATATTCTCCCTTCCCGATTGTGACAGACTGTCCGCTTTTTTTGTTATTTTTTAAAATAGATTGCCGCCAGATCCCAATGGATACCAGCGGCAACAGCAGGGTAATAATGATGGTGAACATCGAATATCCTCTCTGTCTTTTGTATTTGTAACTATTTATAGGGCAAAGTAACCACCATGAGCAAAAAGGAAGCCTCGCAGAGGCGGTTTTGCGAATGGTGTTCTGAATAGTTACATATATTTATTCTTCTACGTATTTCAGGATCGTTGCCGAGGTCTGTGGCATCTCGATCAGAACCTTGCCTGCCCTGATCTCATACTCCGCACCTTCCATGCAATACCCGTCATCCCTGGACTGCAGGATCACTTTCATCTTACCTGTCTTAGGGGTTCCGATCTCCCACACATGAATCTCTTTGGTGATGGGATGATAATTATTATTGATCAGGATCGCACACTGCCCCTTGCGGTTAAAACGTCCGTAAGAAATAAAGTTGTAGTCATTTTCCAACATTTTCAAGGAGCCGATCCGCAGCTCCTCGTTCTCCCGGCGCAGGCGGATAATGTCCTTATGAAATGCCAGCAGCACCTGATCCTCATGTCCCCAGGGATACGTTCTGCGGTTGTCGGGATCCGTGAAACCACAGACACCGGCCTCATCTCCGTAATAGATCGTAGGTGCACCCGTCCATGTCATCTGGATCACAACACCTTCCCGGAAGACCGCTTTATTAATACCTTGTTCCGCAGCCTGGGGGCCCAGTGTATTGGTACGTCCCACCTTATGATTTGTTCTCGTCAGGAAACGGGAATGATCATGGTTGGACAGTTCGTTCATCGCCACCTGCCAGCTGGGCATGGAGAAACTGGAGGTATGATGCCGCATAGCACCCCAGAAGCTCTCGGAATTGCCGAGCAGATCCTCCCGGTAGTCATCACTGTGTTTCTCCATACCGGTCAGAAACCAGGTCACGGGCTCCATGAATGCATCGTAGTTCATAACGGTATCCCATTCATTTCCCTGTAACCAGTCTCTGGTGTTGCCGTAATGCTCTGCCAGAATAATAGCCTCCGGATTGGCCTCTTTTACCGCTTTCCGGAATTCCTGCCAGAAATGATGGTTGAATTCCTGACTGTGACCCAGATCAGCTGCCACATCCAGTCTCCATCCATCCACATTGTAGGGCGGAGATACCCATTTTTTCGCTACATGAAGGACATAGTCCATCAGTTCCTGGGATCCCTCGTAGTTCAGCTTCGGCAGTGTGTCATGTCCCCACCATCCGTCATAGGAATTGTTATAGGGCCATGCTGCCTGATTGTGGAAATCAAAGTAATTCCGATAAGGGCTGTCAGCACTGACATAGGCACCCCTGTCATATCCTTCCGCATTCTCATAGATGCGCTCTCTGTCCATCCATTTATTAAAGGAACCACAGTGATTGAACACGCCATCCAGAATGACTCTCATGCCTCTGCGGTGTGCCTCTGCCACCACCTGAGCAAACAGCTCGTTGCTGGCTTCCAGATTCGCCTTGTTAGTCACACGGTCAATGTAACGGGAAGCGAAACGGTTCTCCCGCTGTCCGTCGGGAAGCAGATCCCCTTCATCACTGACAATCTTTCCAATATGGGGATCAATATAATCATAATCCTGAATATCGTATTTGTGGTTGGAAGGGGAGACAAACAGAGGATTAAAATAAATCACCTCAACTCCCAGATCCTGCAGGTAGTCCATCTTATCCAGCACACCCTGCAGGTCTCCGCCGTAGAACTCACGGACATCCATCTGTGCGGGATAACGTCCCCAGTCCTCTACGCAGTGTACCGGTTCTCCGATGTAGCAATATTCATTGGTCAATACATCATTGGAAGAATCTCCATTGCAGAAACGATCCGTATAGATCTGGTACATGACCGCTCCCTTGGCCCAGTCGGGGGTGTGGAAACCGGGAATGATAATGAAATCATAATATTCATTAACTTCCTGCACCAGGCCCCGCATATCAAAGATGCCGGTAATTCTGCCGGTCTGCACCTCAAAATAATAAGATACCTTCTGATCATCCAGACGCATTACGTAGGCATAATAGTCAAAATCATTTTTGCTCTCCACACGTACCATAAGATGCTTCTGTCCGCCGCATACCAGGAACACTCTGTCCACATTATTTCTGGCGGTCCGGAAGCGGATCGTCACTTCGGAAAAACAGGCCGGCTCTTCCGGAATCACATATTCCGCACTGGTATCTGTAAAAAGTGCTCTCCTGTTAAATACAGGTCTCATGGCCGCAATGTATTGCTGATTATATTCTGTTCGACGTAATAGCTCCAGATCCATAGTATCTACCCTTTCTGAGACTAATGTCTTACTATCTATATTATGACACTGCTTCTGCCAAAGTGCTTTGTTGTCTTGTGCGCTCCGGCAGTGTGACATGTCCCAAGCTCAAAAGCTCTATTTATTATACCCTTTTTCCTTACATCTGACAACTGCCCGCCTCTTTATTCAGCGATTTTTAGACAGTAAAAAGGACAGTCTTGGGAGGACTGCCCTTTTTAGAGAAGGTATTTCTTTCTTATGGGGTATAGCAAAAAACTATATAATGTATTGGGGGGGTTACGAGTATTATAATAGCATGCACTCCTATTTTTGACTATTCTCAAAATTCACAAATATTACAAAAGTGCATATGCGTTTTTGTGTATTTTTCACAAAACCAGTTTGTACAATACTACCAATCCAACGAAACTCCTGCGAAAACCTTTTCCTATACGAAAAGACCCTCAAACTCTTCTCTGGTGATCTTCTCCTTCTCCAACAGCAGCTGTGCACAGCTATGCAGCACATCCTCATGCTGTAAGATAATATCCTTGGCTTTGGTATAGCAGTCATCGATGATACTCTTGACTTCCTTGTCGATTTCGCCGGATATCTCTTCACTGTGAGCCTTGGCATGAGCCAGATCCTTACCGATGAAGACCTCATCATCGTCATCATCATAACAGATGACACCGATATGATCGGACATTCCGTAACGGGTCACCATACGGCGGGCCGTCTTGGTGGCTTTCTTGATATCACTGGAAGCTCCTGTGGTGATATCACCGAAGATGATCTCCTCCGCAATACGTCCTCCCAAAGATACCATGATATCCTGGAGCATACGGCTCTTGGTGGCGAACATCTCATCCTTTTCCGGCAGGGGCATGGTATAACCGGCAGCTCCCACTCCGGTCGGGATAATGGATACGGTATAGACCGGTCCCACATCCGGAAGTACATGGAACAGGATCGCATGGCCTGCTTCGTGGTATGCAGTGATCTTCTTCTCCTTGTCGGAAATGATACGGCTCTTCTTCTCCGCACCGATTCCCACTTTGATAAAGGCTCTCTTGATATCCTTCTGTGCGATAAAGGAGCGGTTCTCTTTCGCCGCGATAATGGCCGCTTCGTTCAGCAGGTTCTCCAGATCCGCTCCGGTGAAGCCTGCAGTAGTCTGAGCGATCTGCTGCAGATTCACATCATCCCCCAGAGGTTTGTTCTTCGCATGTACTTTCAAAATCTCTTCTCTGCCACCGATATCCGGGGTTCCCACCGCTACCTTACGGTCGAAACGACCGGGACGCAGGATTGCAGGATCCAGAATATCCACACGGTTGGTGGCCGCCATAACGATAATGCCCTCATTGACGCCGAAACCGTCCATTTCTACCAGTAACTGGTTCAGGGTCTGCTCTCTCTCATCGTGTCCTCCGCCCATACCGGTACCACGCCGTCTTGCCACGGCATCGATCTCATCGATAAATACGATACAAGGTGCATTATGCTTTGCTTCTTCAAACAGGTCACGCACACGGGAAGCGCCCACACCAACGAACATTTCCACGAAATCGGATCCGGAAATGCTGAAGAACGGTACTCCGGCTTCTCCGGCCACTGCCTTGGCCAACAGGGTCTTACCGGTTCCGGGAGGGCCCTCCAACAGGACACCCTTGGGGATTCTGGCTCCGACACCGGTGTATTTTCCCGGCTCCTTCAGGAAATCAACGATCTCCTCCAGTTCTTCCTTTTCCTCTTTCAGACCGGCTACCTGAGCGAATGTGACACTCTTGTCACCCAATGTCATCTTGGCGCGGCTTTTGCCGAAGTTCATCATCTTGCCGTTACCGCCGCCTGCCTGTTGGGCATTCATCATCATGAACAGGAAAATTCCCACCGCCAGCACGACCAGCATCGGCAGCATATAGGTCAGGAACCAGTTCTCCCTTTCAATGTCATTGACCACCGGATCAAACCCATACTCACGTACCAGGGTCTCCAGTTCTGTAATGTCCGTTGCGTACAGCTTATGAGATACACCGTTCTTCATCTGGATCTCCAGATATCCGGTAGGTGCTTCTCCGTTGGGCTGCACCACGACTTCCGATACATTGCCGGCATCCAGATCCGCAATGAACTCCGCCTTGGTGTATTCATCTGTACGGTTGTTCAACAGGTTGAGGCCGAAGATCACCAGAAGCAGAAGTATGATAAATATAAAATATGAATTGATTGTTTTGCCGTTTTGTTTCAACTTCACGGGCCTCCTACATCTTTGTATCGCTTAATCGAATTCTACCACACCGATGTAAGGCAGATTACGATATCTCTGATCATAATCCAGACCATAGCCCACTACAAACTCATCGGGAATATTAAATCCGGTATAATCCACATGGACATCGATCACTCTTCTCTCGGGTTTGTCCAACAGGGTGCACAGACGTAAAGAAGCCGGACCTCTGTCCTTCAGCATCTCCAGCAGATAGCTCAGGGTTCTTCCGCTGTCCACGATATCCTCTACTACAATAACTTCCTTATCTTTCAGAGATTCGTCCAGATCCTTCACGATCTTGACTACACCGCTGGACTTGGTATCGCTGCCATAGCTGGATACAGACATAAAGTCCAGAGATACGGGAACAGTGATACGCTTTGCCAGTTCACACATGAAAAAGCTGCCACCCTTCAGTACACATACAAGGTGTACCTGCTTACCCGCATAATCCTTGCTGATCTGCTCACCGATCTCCTGGATTCTCTTATCTACTTCCTCTTCTGTCAACAGTACTCTGATATGCTCTGCCATTTTCTTTTGTCCTTTCGCTTTTAAGCGAACTCCTTTCTTATTAATTGTACCTTTAAAATACGTTTTGTATTCTCCGTTACTTTATAATATTCGCTGATACGGTATCCCACGACCCACAGTACATGCTCTCCCTCTGCCAGGATCGGCAGTCTGTCGCGTTCCGCCTGTGGGATCTTTTGATCGACCAGATAACTTTTCAGCGATTTATGGATCATCCCGCCTCTGCCGTCAGCAATGGTCAGATAATCACCCGGCTTTCTTGTCCGTATCACCGGACATTTTTTTATTTTATCATAATCAAACCATTTCGTATACTGATTTGTGGGAACTTCTTGGTTTTTTTCATGGGCAGCGGCCAGGTCACATACACAGTATTCCACCGTTCCCACTTCACATTCCACTGTCCCTGTCTGTCCGGGAGACAGCTGCAGAGTTGGTTGATATTTCTCAGCCACTTCCGTCTTCTCCAAAAGCTCCCTGTCTGTTCTCTCTACTGTCAGCAGGACTTCCTCATATTGCCGTCTGCCCCGGATGCCGAACGGAAGACAGATCTGCCGGTTGCCTTCCCTGGTAAACAAGGTCAGCAGCTCCTGAATATGCTGGTAAGTGATGTCTTTCTGCCCGGGAGACAATTGCTTCACTTCTTCATACAAGAGGCGCTTACGGATCACAGGATGCAGCGCCAGAAACGGTTCCACCGCAATACAGATCACCGCGTTCCGGCTGTCCCCCGTCTCTGCGGACTCTCCGTCACCGTCCGTTGCCCGGATACATCGGCCAGCTGCTTCTTTTGTCTGCAGTTCCAGATAGTCCTCCGTCTCCGCCAGCAGCTCCGCCGTCTGATTCATATGCGCTACACACCCCTTTACAATATTCTGCTCCGCATAAGGCAGAATATGATGCCGAATACGATTTCTTGTGTAGTCATCCTCCTCATTGGTGGCATCCTTGCAATAGACAATTCCTCGCTGTTGTAAAAACTTCTCGATCTCCCACCGTTCCAGACATAGGAGCGGTCGTATAATCCGATCTCTCACAGGCAAAATGCTGGCCAGTCCCCGGATTCCACTGCCCCGGAACAAATGGAACAGCTGGGTCTCGCTGCGGTCATTGCTGTTGTGGGCCACTGCGATCTTCGTGGCTCCCCACTCCTTTGCCGCCTTTTCAAACGCCTCATATCTCGTTCTGCGCCCGGCTTCTTCCTCAGAGATTTTCTCCATGCGGGCTCTGTTCCTTACCTCTGCCCTGGTCAGGAAAAAAGGGATTCCTCTCTCCTCGCAGAGCTGCTCCACATACCGCGCATCTTCTCCGGCCTCCGCGCGAATGCCGTGATCCACATGCACTACGGCAATGTCTGTAGGTACTTCCTTCTGCCATTCCAGCAACAAAAATAAGAGGCAAACCGAGTCTGCCCCTCCAGAAACACCGGCTACCACACGGTCGCCGGCCTGCAGCATGTGATGCTCTCTGATATATGCAAATACTTTTTCTCGCGTATCCATCCATGTATTCATGTTTTTACTCTATCCTAATTATGAGGAAAAATCAAGGCGGCATCACGTGTTTTCCCACAGGCAGAGCACAAATACCGTCATATCGTCCCGAATCCGCCCTTCTGAGGCACAGATGGCATAGGACAATATTTTCTCTGCGACCTCCTGCGGGTTCTGTTCCTGCAACCCTTCCAGCACCTGTGCCATGCGCTCTTCCCCGTCTTCCATCATATCCAGAACCCCGTCCGTCATCATGACCAGCAGATCTCCCGGCCGGATCTGACACATCTGTCGTTCTATCTGCACTTTTTGAAAAATACCTAACGGCAGGCTTTC
>ERZ780207.3314-NODE-3314-length-10463-cov-2.543428_pt1 | contig 10463 bp, 11 predicted proteins | sample MGYA00510977_ERZ780207 | MGnify/ENA primary metagenome ERZ780207 (study PRJEB29588, sample SAMEA2151383) | human gut metagenome | biome: human gut; feature: human-associated habitat; material: faeces | place: Denmark | collected 2008/2010 ... | reverse complement strand
TAGCGAGAGCGTGCCTGCAATGATATTTAGTTATCATCGTACAACTGCTTTCATAATCTATCCGTTTCGCACGTCCGTCACTTACGCTGTGCAAGGGGATAAGATTTAGAGGAGAGGGGCGTATAGGCGTAGAATACTTAACCACAATCGATATGGTTTATTCATTTGCAGGCAATGTTCGTATGTGATCTCCTCAGACTGTTCGATGCAATCCAAGATATCTTCTTTTACAGCAGTGATCTCCTTACAGTGATATAGGAAAGTCGCACATTCAAAGTGAAGATACAGACTTCGGTAATCTAAATTAATAGATCCGACTACACAATAATTATCGTCTGAAACCATCATTTTGGAATGGATAAAGCCGGGCGTGTATTCGTAGATCTTTACACCGGCTTTTGTTAATGGTTCATAGAAAGAACGTGTGATCATGAATACGGTTTTTTTGTCCGGAACATGTGGCGTGATAATGCGGACGTCTACACCGCTCTCGGCTGCTAATGTAAGGGCGGTGATCATTTGTGTATCGACAATCAGATATGGAGTTGTAATATAGACATATCTGGTTGCACGGTGGATCATATTTAGATATACATTTTCTGCTACAACTTCTGAAAATAATGGATTATCTGCGTAAGGTTGTATAAATCCATCTCCTTGCTTTTTGCAATCTTCCGGGAAATCAGAAGGTGGTGTGTGATATTTTTCGTAATCGACCGGAACGCCGGATACATGCTGCCATAATTGCAGGAACATTACAGTAAAATTCCAGGTGGCTTCTCCTTTTAACATGACGCCGGAATCCTTCCAATAGCCGGCAAGCTGTTGACGTTTATTAATATTTTCATCTGCCAGGTTGATGCCTCCGGTAAAAGAGGTATGTCCATCGATAACGGTGATCTTGCGGTGGTCGCGGTTATTAAGCCGCAGGGAAAGAGTGGGACTGAATGGATTAAAACAATAGCATTCCAATCCGTACTGCCGCAATTCCTCATAGTACATTGGTGGCAGAGTGCGCACACTCCCCATATCATCATAGATGATCTTGACATCTACGCCTTCACGGGCTTTCCGAATCAGTACATCTAAAATGCTGTTCCAAAATATACCATCATGTATAATAAAGTATTCCATGAAGATAAAATGCTTCGCTTTTTCCAGTTCCTCTAATAGTGTGATATACATTTCTTCACCGGATGCAAAATACTGCACCCGGGTATTCTGATATACCGGGTATTTGGCCAGATTATTAATATAACTGGCTTGTGGCAGGGCATGTTTGCTATGTTCTTCGATCTTCTTTAGGACAACCGGATCCTGAGACAAATGTGTTTTGGATTCCTCTACTGCATCACGGATACTCTGACGAAATTTCCTTCGTGTGCTGTTGACAGATAACAGAAGATAGAAGAACCCTCCAAAAACCGGGATGATCAGTATTGTGATTCCCCAGGCTAATTTGTAGGATGGGTTGATGGGGCGGTTGATAATATATAGAACGACAATGATGCTGATGGCAGTCATGATAGCCTGTACGATTACATACTGCTCGCGTAACTGCATATACACAAATATAAAAAATGCAACCTGTAACAGGCACAATACACCAACCCATACCAATTTATCAATGAACATGGTATAGTCGCCGCGCTTTCTTTCATTGTCGATTACATTTTGTTTGCTCATATTGTTCTCCTATGTTAAATAATATGACTCGATTTATTTTTGTTGCCATCTTCCGGCGGCACCGCAAGGCAGAATCAGACCATTGGATGAAACCGGTAATCCGATCTCGTCGGAGGTTACGGTTCCACCATGTTTTGTAACGACCTCGGTTGAGATCAGGTAAGTAAGGACGGCAGGTGCTAATCCGGTTGTATAGGAATTTACAAGGAAGAAAAGAGGGTCATCACTTAAGAGTTTTTCGCATAAAGCGATAAATGGATGGATCTTTTCTTCTATTTTCCAGATTTCGCCCTTTGGTCCTCTTCCATAAGACGGTGGATCCATAATGATCGCATCATAATGATTGCCTCTGCGGATCTCGCGTTCTACAAATTTGACACAATCATCTACGATCCAACGGATGGGGGCATCAGCAAGACCTGAAGCCTGCGCATTTTCTTTTGCCCAGGTGACCATACCTTTTGAGGCATCGACATGTGTAACGCTGGCACCGGCCTTGGCGGCAGCACATGTGGCACCACCGGTATATGCAAACAGATTCAATACTTTGACCGGGCGGTTTGCATTTTTGATCAGATCAGAAAACCAATCCCAGTTTGCAGCCTGCTCCGGGAATAATCCGGTATGCTTAAAACTAAATGGTTTTAAATGAAAGGTCAGATCGCGATAATGAATGGACCATTGCTCCGGCAGATCAAAGAATTCCCATTCACCGCCGCCTTTTTTACTTCTGTGATAGTGTGCGTTAAGATGTTTCCAGGCAGGGTTCTTCTTTGGCGTATCCCATAATACCTGTGGATCGGGACGCAGTAGAATATACTTGCCCCAGCGTTCTAATTTTTCTCCTTTTGATGTATCAATGACTTCATAATCTTTCCAATGGTCAGCTACCCACATAATGATTCTCCTTTGTCTTGTTCTATTATTCTGTAATGGGAAATTATATTTGTTCTATATGATAAATACTTTAAAATCCTTCTTTGCGGCGTTCTGCCCGAAGTTGTTTGCGGCGTTCGCCGGCCTGCCATTCGGCGCGTTCGCTCTCATTTTGTATAATGAGACCGGGTGCTTTGCGAGGTGATCCATCTTTGTGGATGGCAACTTCTGTTAAGTATGCACGATTGATCGGCCGACGGATTCCCTCGAAGTCCTCGATGTATGTGTCAACACGAACTTCCATAGAAGAATTGCCAACATAGGTTATGCGTCCGATCAGAACGATCAGGTCGTGCTGCTTGGCTCCACGGATAAAGCGGAGATTATCTACGGATGCGGTTACGACGTCACCTTTGGAGTGACGCACGGCTACAAGTCCGGCAACCTCGTCAATCCATGCCATAAGTTGTCCTCCGAATAGGCGGGAGGCACCATTTAAATGCTGTGGCCGTACCTGATAAACCTGTTCTACCATAGAGTCGGCTACTGTTCTTTTTGTCTGATCCATTTGTGTATATGATCCCTTCTGTTATTCTATACTATGATGTTGATATTGTATGCATTCCTGTAAGAATTATAGATGGAATGGCGGGATATTTCAAGAGGAAGGATAGGTTTGCGTTGTTTTTACTAATACAGATGTGCTATAATTTGCATATGTACAAACGAGCACGGTTTCGAAATGGTGTTCGTGGAGGAGGAGCGAAATGGAAATTGTACGATTGAGTAAGGGAGAATTGATTGCCAGAAAGAATGATACGGTAAAATGCTGGTATATGATCCAGGATGGCGTGGTACTTCAGACTTTTGGAGAGGCAAGCGTTCAATTGGGGAGAAATGCGATTGTAGGTTTTTTTGAACGGGATATATATCAATGCGACTATGTTGCGCAGACAGATTGTGTATTAGCAGAATTTGTGTGCAGCAGTGCACAGGATATTAAGAATATATTAAAAGGAAAAGAAAAACTGCGCAGTATATTTCTGAAAACGGCGGTAGAGCAGCGCTATGGATTGCTCTGCTTGTATTCGGAATTAGAGAATCAGGCAAAGAATTATCATATGTTTGTAGAAACGTTATATAATGATTATCTTACGTTGTGTAATCAATATCGTGTGGCGGAGACGGCATTTCCCAAGATGGAACATTTTAATGCATTGGAACTGCAGCACAAGGCGGAACCGTGGGAAGTTCGTAATAGTGTCAGTATTGCGAAGACATATGGCAGACTATCTGCAGTTGATGAGCAGGGATGACGGAATGACAATAGGCGTGATCATGGAAACGTCGGCGCAGATGAGACGATTTGCTCAGGGAATTGTAGAAATGGAGGGATATCTGGCTTACCACAAGGATATCATGCTGGCACGGGGGCAGAATTGTCTGTTTAAGTTATTCTTTGAATTGGCAGGAAAAGCATTGGAGCAGGAGAAAGACATTTCTTCTATATTAAAAGATATGAATCTGATGTTGAAAGTTGCAGCTAAGTTACGGCTGTATGACGGATCGACGCTGTCCTATTACAGAGAGATTTGTGATATGTTAGAGCATCGAATGAATACGGGAGCACATTCTCTTGGGGAATTGGAGGAAGAACCGGTTGAGGAGATTGATATTCGGCATGCAGATGGTATCGGTATAATATTGGATTATGCGGGATATGTGGGAACAGAGAAAGATGAGGTGCGCACATTATTGATGGAATATCATGATCTTCCGGATATGGGTTCTATGGAAGAGCATGCGTATAAGCTTAGAAAGAAAGTTAGTTTAATATTTTATGACATTTATTACAGAGTATTCATTCGTTCTGTACAGGTCGGAGGGAATTTGAATCCGGTGGTTCGGATGTTTTTGAATTTTGGGTTTGTGGATACAATGTTTACGGGAGAAGAAAATGCGGCATCCCTATACGAATTGTCGACACATTTGGATGTATGTGCGTCAGAACATGTTTATACGATTTATCGATGGCTGCGTTGTGTGTATGATGGAAGTAAGCCGACGTCGAAGAATGAACTGGATATGGACTATGCAGAGTATCTGGCAGATCAGAAGAAGAGTGGCAGCATGACGGCGGAACAGGTAAAAGAAGCATTGGAAGATGCGGAGCAGCGTGTAGAATATGAGATTCACAACATGTTTAAAACGGTGAATAAGATTACTTATGGCAGAGTTACAACATTTTGTCCGATTCTCTGTGAAAAGGATTTGATCTATTCGATGGAGAAGATGCTGGTAACAGCGGAGAAGATTGAAAATGCAATGAATGAGATCCGCAAGATTGATTATTCGGTTTTTTATCGTGAAGTGATGTTTTCGGATCCGGAGAAGGGAATCAATTGCGAGAAGATCATGCAGGAAGTGCTGCCGGATGTTATTCTATTGCCGAATGTGGGGACAAGAGGCATTATGTGGCAGGAGACCTCAAGTAAACGGAGTAATACACCGGGGCGGTTTATGTTTCCGATGTTTACGACTGCGGAATTGAGAGATCTTGTAATTACAGTGGTTGGATCGTTCCGATGGGAGATCTGTCGAAAAGTACAAGGTGTTCATTGGAATGATGTCCGCGAAAAATCGCTGACTGCGGAATATTGCACGTATATGCAGTTTTATAAGAAGAATCGGGATCTGTCTGCTGATGCCAAAGAGAAAGTGAAGAGTATGCTTGCAAGGGCAAAGAATAATTACAGAGAAGTATTTGTACTGGATTATACAAGCTGGATCTTGTTTGAATCAAAGGGAAGCTTTCGTCTGAATAAAGTCGCAAGGGATATTCTGGTTCGATATTGTCCGTTTGCAAAAGCGATCCGGACAGAATTAATGGCGAATCCGATCTATCAAAGTTCCATGAACCGGTTTGAGGCGGAGAATGCGCAGAAATTACAAAAATGTCAGATGTTGTATAACAAATATGAAAAAGCGGGCGGCGTGATCACACCGGAATTAAAGGAAAATCTTTTGTTTTATCAGATGTAGGATGTGGAGGATATAGATATGTTAGAGCCATCGGAATATGAATTGATCAAAAGGATATTGCAGCGTTTACCGGATAAAGTGGTGTTGAGCAACCGGAAGGACAAAGCATGTGCATATAAGAAAACGGTGATTCGTAAAATGATCGTACGTATGCATCCGGTTTATCAGGTTGAAAGATTCACGGATAAGCAGGTGTTTCATGAGAATATTCCACTAGATGATCTGGAACGGCAGGTTGTACAATGGTTTCCGGATGTCTATACACAGATGAATGTATTTGAACAACAGAAACAAAGCGACTTTAAAGTGACTAAGAAGGGCAAATTACTGACGAACCACAAAGAGACGACAAAGTTATCAAGAGCGGACAATGGAGCAAAGAATACCCGGTCATTGATTACCTCTGAAGGAGAGTATCTGCCGGGGCATAATCGCAGAAAACGGTATATACTTGAAGAAGGAATGGTGATACCGCCTCTTGTCGATCTGGGAATCTTTACAAAAGAGGGGAAGATCGTTCGGAGTATGTATGATAAGTACAAGCAGATCAATCGTTTTCTGGAGATGGTGGAAGATGTAGTTAAGGGATATCCGAACAAAGAGCATATGCATATCATAGATTTTGGCTGCGGCAAATCCTATCTGACATTTATCTTATATTACTATCTGACAGAGTGTAAGGGATATCAGGTACATATGACAGGTTTGGATCTGAAAGAAGATGTGATTCGTAAATGCAACGAGACGGCAGAAAAATATCACTATGATAATCTGCATTTTGAATTAGGAGATATCAATGGCTATCAGACAACAGAACCGGTAGATATGGTGGTGACATTACATGCTTGCGATACCGCTACGGATTATGCGCTTTATAATGCCGTATGCTGGAATGCGGGGATCATATTGTCTGTACCGTGCTGCCAGAAAGAAGTCAATGCACAGATCAGGAGTGATGAGCTGTCATTGTTTACAAAGTACGGGATTGTAAAAGAAAGAATGTCTGCACTGATGACGGATGCGGTTCGTGCCAATGTTTTAGAATGCTGTGGATACAAAACACAATTGCTTGAATTTGTGGATTTTGCAAGTTCTCCTAAGAATATATTGATCCGGGCAGTGAAGGGAAATGTATCGGTAACAAAGCGGGAAAAAGCACGGGAAGAGGCAGAACATGTATTGCAGGAATTTCATGTTCGTCAAACGCTGGCAGAATTATTGTTAAAAGAGGATTAAAGTTATAACCTAATGAAATGAATGGTGGATAAGTAGAAGATGTATTGGAATACGAAGACTTGTAAGAAAATGGGCTTGTTGTGTTTTCTGATAGTGATGATCACGGTATCATTTTCACTAAATGCAACTGCAAAAAATAAGATATCTGTTTCTGTGAATGGGAAAAGAGCAATCATCATGGATATGGAAACAGAGGAAGTATTATATGGTAAGAATATAAAAAAGAAATGTGAGAATGCCAGTACGACGAAACTGCTGACAGCGATTACGGCGGTGGACAGAACTTCTCTTTCGAAAAAAGTCCGAATTTCGAATAAGGTTGTACGAACCGAACCGACGTGTTTTTATTTCCGGCAGGGAGATACATATTATATGAAGGAACTGTTACGGGCAATGCTGATCATGTCAGCAAATGATGCGTCGGTTGCGGTAGCGGAGGGGAGCGGTGGCAGTGTAAACAGATTTCTTAGAAAGATGAATGCCAAAGCAAAGAAAATAGGATGTAAGAATACACATTTTGCTACGGTAAATGGTCTTCACACGAATAAGAAACATTATACGACGGCGTATGATATGGCGCTGATCGTGAAATATGCATATAGTAATGCGGAGATCCGTAAGATCTTGAAAAAGCGCAGCTATACGGTGAAAAGTACAAATGGTAAGAAGAAAAAGATAAAATCGACGAATATTCTTCTGAACAGCAAGAAGTATTATTGTGTCGGCAAGACCGGAACCGGTTCTGTTGCAAGATATTGTTTTGCGGGTGTATATACGCATAAGGATCATCATTATGTGTTGGTGACATTTGGCTGTGACAAGGATGCGGATCGTTGGATGGATGTGAAACGCATGATAAATGCCTGCCGTAAATATGAAAAACAGAGACAAACGGTGGAAGTGCAGTGAATGACAGGATTGTATTCAAAAAAGTACAATTTATTTATCCATTTTTTCAAAAAACACTTGCATTCGTAGAAAACATAGAGTATACTAGCACTTGCTGTGACATTGATAGCGTAGAAGCGTGAGGTTGCTACCCTGCGAGGTAGGTTTTCCGTGGAGCGAATGTCAAGTTAAGAAACTGACGACAAGTCACTGTACGAATAACGATCCTTGAATGGAGATGACGTGTGAAAGACATATTTCAAGTGCTTCAGAATATGACACACACGGGAGAGTGTACAGTCACCGCTTGTCGTACCTATCAAATAAGTGCGAAAAGGAGGCGGCTTTTTTTATGGCAAACCAGGTAATGAGAATTACACTTAAGGCGTATGATCACAAATTAATCGATCAGGCTGCAGCAAACATTATTGATACTGTTAAGAAGACAGGTGCAAAGGTTTCTGGTCCTGTACCAATGCCTACTAAGATTGAGAGAGTTACAATTCTTAGAGCAGTTCACAAGTACAAAGATTCCAGAGAACAGTTTGAGCAGAGAACTCACAAGAGATTGATCGACGTGATCGCACCAACTCAGAAGACAATCGACGCATTACAGAAGTTAGATATGTCTGCTGGCGTTTACATCGACGTTAAGATGAAAGCAAAATAATTCGTGAATGAGATTCACAACAACATTTAATATGTAAGTACAGTAAAACCTAATGGGCTTTAAGCCAAATTTAGAATGATTGCCAGGGCAATCCGCTGTAGATTAATTAGGAGGAAATTTAATAATGAAGAAAGCGATTTTAGCTACAAAAGTCGGAATGACTCAAATCTTCAATGAAGATGGTGTGTTGACACCGGTTACCGTATTACAGGCAGGACCTTGTGTAGTAACACAGGTTAAGACATTGGACAACGATGGATATGAAGCAATCCAGGTTGGTTACGGTGAGAAAAAAGAAAAAGTAACAACAAAAGATGTATCAGGCAAGAAAGTAATCAGAAATCCACATGGTGCTGGTAAAGCAGAAGTAGGACATTTCAAGAAAGCAAACACAACTCCAAAGCAGTTTGTTAGAGAGTTCAGAGTAGAGAATGTTGCTGATTATGTTGCTGGTGAGAGTGTGATCAAGGCTGATATCTTCGCTGAGGGAGATAAGATTGATGTAACTGCTAAGTCAAAAGGTAAAGGATATGCAGGAGCAATCAAGAGACATGGTCTTCACACAGGTCCTAAGACACATGGTTCTAAGTACCATCGTCATGCAGGTTCTAACGGTTGTGCAACTGATCCGGGTAAGGTCTTCAAGGGTAAGAAGATGGCTGGACATATGGGTGCTGTTCGAGTAACTGTTCAGAACTTAGAGATTGTTAAGATAGATGCAGAGAATGACGTTATCTTGGTTAAGGGTTCTGTACCTGGACCTAAGAAGTCATTGGTTATGATTAAAGAAACCGTAAAGAGCGGTAAGTAATCTGTAGGAAGGAGGAAATTAGAATGGCAACAGTAGCTGTTTACAATACCGAAGGTAAGGAAGTAGATAAGTTAGAGCTTAACGATGCCGTATTCGGTGTAGAAATAAATGAGCATTTAGTTCACATGGCAGTTGTAGCGCAGTTAGCAAACAAGCGTCAGGGAACTCAGAGCGCTAAGACACGTGCAGAAGTACGTGGAGGCGGAAGAAAACCTTGGAGACAAAAAGGAACTGGTCATGCCAGACAGGGTTCTACAAGATCTCCTCAGTGGACAGGTGGTGGAGTTGTATTCGCACCAAAGCCAAGAGATTACTCTATGAAGTTAAACAAGAAAGAGAAAGCAAACGCAATGAAGTCTGTATTAACTTCTAAGGTAAATGAAGAGAAGTTCATCGTATTAGATGAGTTCAAGTTAGATGAGATTAAGACAAAGAAGTTTGTAGAGGTTATGAACAACCTTGAAGTAGCAAAAGCATTAGTTGTAACAAAGGATAACGATCAGAATATCGTATTATCTGCTAAGAATGTTCCTGATGTGAAGACAGCTCTTACAAACACAATTAACGTATATGACATTCTTAAGTATGATACAGTAGTTATCACTAAGGATGCTGTAGCAGCAATCGAGGAGGTGTACGCATAATGGCAAATATTCAATATTATGACGTAATTCAGAAGCCTATCATTACTGAGAAGTCTATGGACGCTATGGCTGAGAAGAAATATACATTTCAGGTTCATCCGGAAGCAAACAAGACTATGATCAAGGAAGCTGTTGAGAAGATGTTCGAAGGCGCTAAGGTTGCTAAGGTAAACACTCTGAACGCTGACGGCAAGAACAAGAGACGCGGTATGGTAGTTGGTAAGACAGCCAAGACCAAAAAGGCTATCGTAACCCTGACCGCTGACAGCAAAGATATCGAGATCTTCGCTGGTCTGTAAGATGCGATGAAAGGAAGCTTGAGACAAAGGTTTGTTATAAAAGCTTCCAGGTAACGATCGAGGGCACGACGAGCGAGAACCTCGAGACTGACGTCTCTCGGTCGCGTTACACGCGTATACGTCTCGCCGATGAGCTCTTTGCTTGTGCAAGCACAGCAAAGCCTCCCCGTCGATCCGCACTCGCTCTGTTCATCGCGAATATGTGCATACAAGCACGATAATAAATAGTAAAGGAGAAATCATCATGGGAATTAAAACATATAATCCCTATACACCTTCCGGAAGAAATATGACTGGGTCTGATTTTTCCG
>ERZ780207.3299-NODE-3299-length-10494-cov-30.079893_pt1 | contig 10494 bp, 9 predicted proteins | sample MGYA00510977_ERZ780207 | MGnify/ENA primary metagenome ERZ780207 (study PRJEB29588, sample SAMEA2151383) | human gut metagenome | biome: human gut; feature: human-associated habitat; material: faeces | place: Denmark | collected 2008/2010 ... | reverse complement strand
GCTGCCACTTCGCTGTTAATGGGTGTCACACGTGCTTCGTCGGAGGCTTACCTTTCTGTGAATTGATTAAAACTAAACTTTGCCTTTTGGTGAGTCGTCTTTCTTCTTGATAGGTCCATGATGCCTTCCTCTGTTGAGCTGGACACCATACCTGTTCAATACACGGAATACGCTGGTTCTGCTCTTGTATCCGCTGACTTCCCAGATGTCATCGATGGAGTGGCCGGAGTTATACATGTTGACTACTGTCTTCTCCCTGTCAATCTTGAGCTCTGTCTTAAGTAGCCTAGGGTTCTTGATTGTCTTTACCTTTTTCAGGGCCTTTATCTCCTGCTTACGCAGTTCTGCTACCTCTGAAGACAGAGAACCGATGACCTTAAGCACATCTGCAGCTGTAGTGTCATCATAGAACTCCTTATCAGTGTCGATACGGTCTATAATGCTTATAAGACGTATCTCATATCTTGAGACAAGATCCAGGAATGCTCCAAGCTCTCTGATACCTCTCAAAGCATGACTGAGCTTGTACACCACAATTGTTTATTGCTATTACTTTCATTTGTCTAAACGTTCTTTATAATTTTTGCAGGTACACCACCCACAACAGTTCTTGCTTCTACATCCTTTGTTACAACTGCTCCTGCTGCTACAACTGCTCCTTCACCGATGGTGACACCAGGACAGATGGTTACGTTTGCACCAAGCCACACCTTATTTTCAATGCGAATTAGCTTGAATGTCATGTCGCCACGATGCTCTGGATCGGGATTGTGATTGATAGTACAGAGTGTTGCATTATGACCAATAAGGCAATCATTGCCGATGAAGATGCCTCCTTGATCCTGAAACTTGCAACCGCTATTGATGAATACTCGCTCACCAATGTGGGTATTCTTTCCACAATCGGTATTGAAGGGAGGGAACATGCCGAACGACTCTGGCACTTCAATGTCCCAAAGTTCGGAGAACAGCTTCCTGAGTTCCTCTGGTGTATGGTACTTGTTGTTTATCTCCATAGTGATGCGAATAGCCTCTTGTGCCATCTGGTGCATGAAGAGGTGGGCATCGCTACCAGCCACAACAGGATTTCCTGCTGCAATGTAATCTCTGTATTCTTGTACTGTCATATTTATTCAAAAGCAATTACGGCACATGTTCCGCGCTCGCATTTCAGTTCGATGTAATATTTGTTATCATCCACATAAACAATGGGAGTGAGTTCTTCTGACGTGCTGCCACTTTAGTATTATATGGTTTTCGTCAATATTCCGTCAAATGGAAAAATGATGTCACTTGTTCTGCGGCTCTATTCCCAACTTCTTGAACATCCTTCCCAACTCTGAGAAGGTATAACCTCTTTCCTCCGCAGTTTCCATCGACATCTCGGCATTCTTGATGGCCTCGTATATTGATCCTCCCTGCTTAGTAAAGTGCTGATGAAGAGGATGTTTCCTGAAGAAGTCCGTGGTCTTTATATAGCCACATTCCTTGCTGAGGTCTGCCTCGACTTCATTTGAGTGATTGTACAACTTCGTTGTATACTTGAAGTAATAAAGGAAGAAAAGTTCTGTACATCGTTCAGTCTCAAAGAATTCAATATGGCAATCAATACCTTTCTTGGGCTTTGAGATATGCTTGCCGTGGAATCTCTTTTTCAGGTTGACATAGTCAGACTTATCCTTGCCTTCCTTTTTGTTGTCAAGGTCAATCATGCAGTATATATGATTGTAACCCTGTTCAATGGCATTTTTGATAATCAGTTCAAGCTCCGCCATACTTGTATGTTTCGGGTATTGAGGAGAAATATTCTGCATCGACCTGAATTCGTCTTTCAATGAATTCAGAAAGAAGTATTCTGTAGGGCCTTCGCCAATGATGATAAATGTTTCTTTCATCGGGTTCTTCTGTTAGTCGTTAAGAATGAACGGTGAACCCAGGGAAGGCTTTGCCCCGAGTCTGCCGATCTTGTAGGCGTTGTACAGGGACTGGTTCTTGTGCAGGCCATATTTGTCAGCTCTCCTGCAAGATGAAGTGGCATTATCTATATCCTTCTCTACAAAGTAGATAAGGTCTCTATTTTCGTTTATCATATCCTCGGCCAGCAGAGATGTCAGATGCGATGCGATGATTAATTGGGACTTGTCCGAGTTATACAGAAAAGCATTCAGGTAGAACAGGAAAAGGTCGTAATGCAAGTCGTTCTCCGGCTCGTCAAAGAGATGGATGTTGTTTCCGTATATCAGGTCATACAGGATTCGCGTTTTCTCGAGGAATGCAATGGTGCCGCTGGACTGATTGATAGTTTTCAGGTCGAAGCTGTTCTCCCCGGCCTTGCTGGTGAAGAGGATGTCTTTCGTCTTCCCGGCGCTCTGGAGCATAATAGAGTCCTCGTAATGGAAATCTACAATATTGAAGTCCGCTTTCTTGATCATCTGCAGGAAGAACTGCTTCATCTTCGGATCTTCCTCCACCTTGTGCATCATATCTGCGAATGTCTCGTTCTGATCGTGATATTCGTTGATTCCGTGCATGGATCCGGTAATCCATGCAAAGAGTTCTGAAACAGCTTTCACGTCCTCATCAAATGCAACCTTGGCATATGTTGACAGCACAGTGTGGTTGTTCAACGTATTGCTGACAAAGATGTTCTCCGCCTTCTTCCTGATCTCGGCACTGGTTCCGAATGAGATGTTTGCAGCTGAAGATTCGGAGACGAATTCGCGGCTGTAGAAGAGAGCCTTGTATCCTTTGGGGTAGAAGTTCAATGTCTCGCTGAGAATGTAATCCTCGTTATATGAAATCTCATAGTCATATCTTACAGCGTCGGCATAGAAAGAAAGTCCCATTCTGGTCGGCTCGCCTTTGGCCAAAGCGAAAGGGTGATAGCAGGCAATTTTCTTGTCCCTGGTCGATTTCGGTGTGGTCAGGAGTCTGAAGACCGTCTGGAGGGCAAATAGCATGTTGGATTTGCCGGATGCGTTGGCGCCGTAGAGGATTGCTATCTTATTGAGTCTAACCTTGTCATCGACCATAACGGAAGCAAAGGAATCTGAATTATTCTTTGCTTCGAAGTTCAATGTCTGTCTGTCTTTGATAGAGTAGAAGTTTTCCACCCAAAAATCTCTAATCATTGCCGTATTTTGATTAAATTTAGCCTAATTCTGTAAGTTTTGTACAAAAATAGGAATAATTTTCGTGAATACAATGAAAATCAATGACAATAAAAGCTCCCGGCTGTTTTTGCAGGGAGAGTCTTGACTACTTGAATAGTCTCCTTACTTTTGACCAAATCCTTTTTATCCTTGACGGCTCGAGATGCAGACTGTCAGCTGCCTTTCTGGCCAGTGCATCGGAATTGCAGATGTATTGCGCAGTCGTTCCCGGATGCAGATGAATCATCAGATTCTGGATAGTGTGCAGGCTGTTGCCATTCTCGTGAAGGAGGGTGGCATAGGTGTGTCGGAGGGTGTGGAACGAGACGGGCTTTTTTATTCCGGCATCCGCCACCCATTCCTTGAAAATGTATGTGGTCATATTTGCTGTGAGTCCTTTGAAAATCAGTCCATCTCCGGCAGGACCACACGCCTCCATGGCTTCTGCTGAAACGGGATGATGTGAGACCGCGCCAGTCTTTTTCGTCACTATCCTGAACGTCGGCTTTCCTTTGTTGTCCCTTTCGTAGTCCTTCCAATCCAAAGCGAGGATGTCACCTCTGCGCAGCCCGGAAAGCACGGCAAAAATCGACGCCCGTCTTAAGACATCATGTCTGCACGGAGTCTTGAACAACCTGTCCAGCTCTTCGTAGTTCAGGCTGGTCATGATTTTCTTTTCCGCCCTGATTCCGGAAACGCATTCAGCAAGGTTGCTGCTGATTGCATTGTCGTTGTACGCAATCTTCAGGATATACAGAAACATGTCATAGTATGACGATGCCGTAGTCTTGCTGAGCGGTTTACGGGTCGTCTTGCTTTGTGCTGCATGCAACAGGTAATGCCTGAACTGCTCGCACATCGTCACGGACAATTGTTCAAACGTGCAGTATCCGTTGCAGAACTGATAAAAGTGCTTGAATACACTATGGTAGGTGTTGTTCTTCAGCATGCAGCGTTCCTCAAAATATTGGAGGGAATCTCCCTTTATCAATGCGGCCTTCTTGGTGATTCCGTAGTATGCAGAACTTATGTCAATCATTCTTTTCGTCCTTATCTGGCGTGCGAGTTCCATCATCTCGTCATTGTGCTGCCTGTCTGCGAGCGTTTCCGGCCGGTCGTAAACATACAGGTAGAGTGTTTCATGACGGACCATTCTTTTCTTTATCCGGTCAAAAACGCCCGGATAGTAGTCAAGGTAAAGGCTCGAACGTCCATTGGAAATCTGACGCTTGCGGATATTTATTCTTGTGGCTTTCATAATTCTGCGGTTTTGGGTGTTCTGTCGTTGATGTGCGCCGCTTCTTCGAAGCGGTCCCGTTCAAATTTCAGGTCGCCGCTGATGACTTGTGATTGAATCTTCCCCTGCTTGAGGTAATGCCGCACCTGATCGTAACTCATGCCGTAATCATTCATGGCTTCCTGCACTGAGCAGAAATAGCTGCCGCCGGAAGCCCCTTTTACGTTTATGATTTCCTGCCTTGAGTAGTATGTCGTGTTGCCCGACGTCCTCCGAGTAATCTGGTGAACCGCCAGCTGAAGCCGCGCAAAGGACCTGTTCATATGGAATTCATTGCAGACCTGCTCTATGGTTATCCATCCTTTCTCGGGCAGTGTTACAGAGGTCTGTGCCCATACCTTGTCAAAGAGGATCTTGTCATAGTGCCTGATGCCGGAATGGCAGGTGTGAGTGATTCCATTCCTCCTGAGAAAATTGAAAGTCCAAGATCTGGAGCGCCCGGTCATCTTCAGGATGTCGTTAAATGTGTAGAAATCGGCAGGGGAGAACAGCCTCTGCGCAATCATGGTGGATTCAATGTCTTCTCGACTGATTCTTGTGGCCCTGGATGACAGCCTCGTGGCCTTCAGGCGCCCGTCGTATATCATCCGATAGACAGACATCCGGGACAGGCCCAAGATTGATGCGGTCTGTGTCACGCTGAAATAGCAGACCTCGGGCATAAGCCCATGGCTTCTCTCTAAAGTCTTTACAGCATCGGATTTCCTCTTCTCCTTAAGTCTCATCTTGTAGGCGGCTCGTACGCAACTCTTGCTGCAGTAGCGGCGCAAATGAATAGGTGTTGTGAACTCTGTCCCGCTGAACTCACAATGTTTCGTGTAAGTGATCTTGTTCATACCTTCTATGCTTGATTGGTTGATGCCTCAAATGATGTCACGCATTGTCACAGTATGTCACACGGTGTATCACGGTGTCACACAATGTCCACAAATTCACCCTCGATGTAACATACGTCCAAATAGGTGTACAACTGGTGACCAAGGTATGTTATTATTTGGAAATCTCGTATATTTATAAGCATTTGATTATCAACAAAAAAGCCCTCTGCTTAATTGCAGAAGGCTGTATACTTGGTGTGCATATAACTAATTGAGTATCAATAGGTCATGTGATTCTATTTTCAAGTCTGTCAAACCTGGTATAGTCAGTATGGTATGTCTTAATACATTGTGCTGGACTATACCTGTCCAAATCCTTTTTCTTTTGACCCTTAGTATTCTTTGCATGTTCCCATAAAAACGCTACCTTTGTTTCCAAACTAATGACAAAAGTGTCAATTATTTGGAAAGTATGAGAATCGACAGGCCGAAATACTTAAACAAAATGATCCGATCCAGAGGGAATGGATTCATTAAAATCATCACTGGACTTCGCCGTAGCGGCAAGTCATACCTCCTTAAATTCATCTTTCATGATTATCTGCTGGAGGAAGGAATCCCTGCAGATCATATTATCGTTATCGATTTAGAGGATAAGCGACAGGCAGCATTCAAGGATCCTGACTATCTCCTTGACCATATCGATAATACGATAAAAGATGAGAATTCATATTACATTCTCGTTGATGAAGTCCAGGAAGTGAGGGATTTCGTGTCGGTGCTTTCCACGTTGAACCTGAAGCCTAATGTTGATGTATTCGTTACAGGGAGCAACTCGAAGTTTTTATCATCGGACATTGCCACCGAGTTCAGAGGCAGGGGAGAGGAAATCCCAATGCGCCCGCTCTCATTTAGCGAGTTCCTTTCTGCATACAATGGCACGGAGAATGATGCATGGCTCGATTATCTGACCTTCGGTGGTCTGCCGCAAATCCTCCTGCAAGATGGAGAGGACAAGAAGGTGGCGTTCCTCCAAAAACTACATCAGACTGTCTATCTGAAAGATATCTATGACCGACATAAAATAGAATACCCAGAAGAGTTCGAGGAACTTGTCCGTGTAATGGCATCCTCGATCGGATCTCCACTCAATCCCAACAAACTGGCGAATACTTTCAAAAGTCTCAAGCATACGAAGGATTTGACCAATAAGACCATCTCGTCTTATATGGGCTACCTCGATGATGCTTTCATGACAGAGAAATCTGATCGATATGACGTAAAGGGCAAGAGTTACATCGCTTCTCTTTCCAAATACTATTTCCAGGATTTGGGCCTCAGGAATGCCATCCTTTCTTTCCGGCAAAATGAGGAGAATCATATTATGGAAAACATCATCTACAATGAGCTTCGTTACCGCGATTTCATGGTTGATGTTGGGAACGTCACGATAAGGACTAAAGACGAGGAAGGAAAGCCCCAACGTCTTTCACTGGAGGTGGATTTCATCGCCAATAAGGGGAGTAAACGATACTATATCCAATCCGCATGGAGAATGCCTGATGCAGACAAGGTCGAGCAAGAAACGCGCTCTCTGCGTGCGATTGGTGATTCGTTCAAGAAAATCATTGTCACGGCTGACAATATCCGCCTTAGACGGGATGAGAGCGGGATAATGACCATCCCGGTTATTCAGTTCCTTAAAAACCCAGACAGCCTTGATTTGTAAATGCCTCGGTTACTTTGGCCATACTATCGCCAGCAACGTCTTTCAAATAATGATATCATTATAGCTTTTTGTTGTTTTGCCCAATAATTGAAAACCAGTATATTTGACACATAAATGGCCGTTACTGTACTTGTCTATCAGTCGACTGGCAATCATTGTGATGTTTATAAATACGCATTAGTTGATTCAATATTTTTATCGTATGGATGTTAATGTTAAAAGAGCCGTTAAAATGTTCTTCTCGAAGTCATCATTTGAAATGATTTACTTCGAGGCTTTTGCTAATGCTCTTGATGCTGGGGCAACCGAATTCAGAATAGATGTTCGTTTGCCGAAAGAAAGTGATTGGGAGAACCTTTCCTTAATACTCTCCGATAATGGCGAAGGTTTTACAGATGAGCGTTTTGGTAAGTTCAAGAAACTCCTGGATGTCGAAGAACGTACCCATAAAGGATTAGGTAGATTGGTATATCTCTGCTATTTTGATAAGGTTCAAGTAGAGAGCGTTTTTAAGGATGGAAAGGTTAGAAAGTTTGAGTTTAATGAAGACTTTAGTGGAGAAAACAACATAGATGATACTGAGCAGGAAACTACAGGAACTAGGCTCTCCTTCTATGGTTTTAATGGAGAACGGCTTGGAAAAGTTGACTATGTTAAGCCTTTTTATATTAAGCAAGCCCTCCTTGAGAAGTTTTACATGAAATTCTATAAGGCCAAACAAGCAGGCCACCCAATTAGTGTTATTATTACTCTTACTAAGTGTGGCGTTTCAGTGACTGAGACTATAGATAGTGATTCTATCCCAGATTTTAAAACAAAGGAATTGTCGGATAGAGTTGATTTGTTTAATAACATTACCCTCTTCTACTACATCAAAGAATTAGAACAGAAATCTGATCATCGTGTCATTACTGCTCTAGCAGTAGATGACAGAACTCATGTTGTGACCATCATTGCTGAAGAGAATATGCCCTATGGTTATGAAATGGTCTTTCTTCTCATGTCCGAAACCTTCCAAGGCGAAATAGACGAGTCCAGACAGAATCTAAAGATGGAAGATGTTAAGCTTAACACAATCAAAACAATCTTCCGCGACGCTATAGCAGGAGTGATAAACGAGGAGTTCCCCGGAATAGCTGAAAACAATGTTCAACGAAAAGAGAATTTGGAAAGGGTTTATCCTCACCTAATTGGTTTATTTGAAGATAAGGAGATAGGTTATTCCACCCAGTCAGAAGTACTGAAAAAAGCTCAAGATAAGTATTTTAAGGCCCAAAAGGAGATATTGGAGGCCACGGAACTAACAGATGAACAATTTGAGAAATCACTCTCTTTGTCGGCACGTTCTTTAGCAGAGTATATTCTTTTTCGACAGAATGTCATTAAGAAGATGCAGTCATTCAGCAAAAAAGAAGTAGAAGCAGAATTGCACAATTTACTGTCTCCTAAGGGAAGCGAGTTTCGTGAAGGAGAAAAGATGAAAGATCTCTACAAAAATAATGTTTGGGTTCTAGACGAAAAGTTTATGAACTATTGTACAGTTTTAAGTGAAGCAGAGATGAATAGAGTCATAGATGTCTTAACTGATGGGGAAGTGAAAGATTGCGATGATGACCGTCCTGACATTGTACTATTCTTCTCTGGGAATCCGACAATAGAGGGACAAATGGTTGATGTTGTAGTAGTTGAACTTAAACGGTTGGGAATAAGTGCAGAACAAAATAGTATTGTTGAGTTTCAACTTGACACCCGTACTCAGCGACTTGCTGAATACTACGGTAATCGTATCCAGCGTATGTGGTTCTATGGTATTGTAGATTTCGACGACAAATACCGCTTACATCTTGTAAACAATGGTTTCAAGCCACTCTTTTCGAACGGGACATCATATTTTCGTTCAAAAGAGGTTTTTACTGACTTGTCCCAAACACTAAGTGTGACGCAAAATGCATACATCATGGATTTCAAGGCATTACTAAACGATGCCAATGTACGTAACGAAACCTTCTTGAGTATTTTACAGAGCAGTTTTAAGGATACTATGAATGATTAATCATAATGTGTTGTGCTAGAATCGGGCGAAATAATAATAAACTAAGTTTTTTGATTTATATCATGTGTGTTCGGTAAAAGTTCCGGACGATTATTATAAAGTTTAACAATCAAATAAAGTTGGTTCGGTAGAACCATCAAGTTCATTGACAATATTGTTGTTAGGTTTTGCAAAGAGTTCTCCGAGATACTTAGTCTCTGTAAGTGAGCAACTTACCATCTGCAGCATTCGTAGATGGACCTGTCAACCCCCATCTTCTTCTGCACAATTGCCATCATGCAATAGGTGGTGATGGCAGAATAGATTTGGATTCTGACAGCGTTTTCGGAGTTGCCCCAGAACTTTTTTATCTTCAGATGCTGCTTGAGCCACTTGAAAAAAGCTCGATCTGCCATCTCTGATGGTAGAGTTCTGCAACAAGCATCGGGCTGATATCCAACGCATTAGTGAAGAATATTAACTCACGTTTGTTCTCTTCATCCCAGTACTTGATGCGCCTGATCTTGTCAGGATACTTCGCCTTAGTGAACTGTCCATCCATACATCCCACAGCGTCGGATAGGATGCCGGATCCAGGCTGGAAACGTCTCGTCCATTTGGTCGGTCGGAAGTCGTTGTTCTTCTTTCCTCTGACCACGAAGTACGCCCCGATGCTCTCAATGTTATGGAGACGCTTGAAGTCATTGTAACCGTAGTCGAAGATGTAGAATGAATTCTCCTCATATGGTATCTCATCCATTGCATTCATGTCGTGGACACGTGCTTCGGTGATGTGAAAGAACGTAGGAATGGATGTCTCAATGTCATACAGCGTATGTACTTTGATGCCTCCTTTCCGCTGATTCTTCCGGAACAGGGCCCATTGAAATGTCTCAAGGCAAAGCTAGATAGTCGTTGAGTCAAAGGCATATACGTTGCCTCCAAGCTTGAAGATATCGTCGGCACGACAGGCTCTATCTTCCGCTACAACACTGTAAGCAAACTCCTCGAAGATACGATAGTCGCGCTTGTTGTTGGCGTCTGAAAGGGTACTCTTCGATGTATGCTTTCCGAAGCCAAGGTGGAATGCCTTGCTGGAGTGGACCTGAGTAGCAAGCACTACGTCTCGCAGGCTTTCCCGGTTGAGCAACTGACTGAACATGAGGACAGCGAGCTGATTCCAACAGGTGAACAGCTTGACATATCGATTGCCGTTGTATTTGTTTGCCAGTCGTAGGAAGACATCCTTATCAAGGAAGTCTAAAAGCTGTGAGAACACGTATTTTCCGTTATGCATGTGACATTCTACGTTAGTCTGGCAAAGATAATTTCAAATAGGCGCGGTCTCAAAACCTCTGTAATCACCTAATAATCAATATTTTCAAAGAACTTTTATGAATTTTTACCGGACACTAGTATATTGTAACATCTAAATGTTGCATAAAACTAAAAATAATTGTATCTTT
>ERZ780207.3292-NODE-3292-length-10506-cov-2.597359_pt1 | contig 10506 bp, 6 predicted proteins | sample MGYA00510977_ERZ780207 | MGnify/ENA primary metagenome ERZ780207 (study PRJEB29588, sample SAMEA2151383) | human gut metagenome | biome: human gut; feature: human-associated habitat; material: faeces | place: Denmark | collected 2008/2010 ... | reverse complement strand
TGCAGCCGGCCAACTTCGACGCCGAACCGCGCCATCATTACCGCATCACCTTCGACGTCTATAACGGCGAAGTTGGCGAGGCTCAGCTGCGCATCATCTTCGACGACACCATCGACGAGGAGAACGTAGACATCGACCTCAGCGACGAACTGCTCACCGCTCCCGCCCCCGAGGTATCGCCTCAGGGCTTCACCGCCGGCGAGACTCTCCAGCTGCTTGAATCGAACAAGCCCGCAGAGCCTGTGCGTTATTTCATCCGCGCCAAGAGCGGCATCAGCGGCGCCACCCTCACGGTGCAGTCATCGGCCACGCTGCCGGTAGGCCGCGAGTTCGACTTCTGCGCACTGACAGCCGATCAGCAAGCCGCCGTTCGCGCTTCGGGCATCAAGGAGACGGGTCTGAGCCGCAACCCCGGCACTTTGGCACAGGTTGACCTCACCGATTTCATCGCCACGTTGCCCGCCGGAACACATATCTTCACCATGGTGGTCAAGGACAAGATGACCAAAATCAACGAACCTCTTGAACTGACCGTAACCACCACTGCCCTCACCTTCGACGTGCCGTCAGTAAGCAGCGTGCCCATCGGCAGTCGCTCAGGCAACCTGGTTGTAAGCACCAACGGCAGCGATGTGGCTAACTCACTGAAAATTCAGGGTTATGACGACTACGGTGCTCTGCAGGACTGCCCCATAACCTCTGTTACCGAGCGCACCAATGCGCCTCGTCGCACATCAGGAGGCTTCGCCGTGAAGCAGTATAACGTAGCATACACGCTGCCGCCGTCAGGAAGTGGACCTCCCGACGGCCCTCCAATTCCTACGCAAAGAAGACATCCGTTTCGAGGCCCCTCAAGGGGAATGGATTCTCATCACCTACAAAGGCAGAAAGGTGGAGAAGACAGTGCAGCGCGCAGTGCCTTCATACACCTTGGCAGCCGACCCCTTTGCACGCCATGCAGTGCTTAAGGTAACGGCCGACAACGCCACCGACACGCGCACCATAACCGAGAATCTGCGCATCTTCTCCGGCAATACGGAACTCACCGTAGCCAGCCGCAACGCCGCCTCCGGCCTGCTCACCGTAGAGGGTCTGAGTCCGGCACAGAACTACACGTTTAAGTCGACGGTGCTGTCAGGCAGCAACCCCACCTTCCAGCAGCAGGTTGCCTTCACCACAGAAACGGAGAGCGGGGTGCCCAACGGCGACTTCGAGACATTGCACGAAACTCACTCGGCCACGGCTATGGAACAAGGCGGCAAGTACAAACGCACCTACCTGCAGAGCGGCTGGGCCCAGAACCATCAGGCCTTCACCATCAGCGAGCCTACAGGCTGGGCCTCCACCAACGCCAAGACGATGTATAGCGGTGCCGGCACACAGAATTCATGGTTCGTGCCCGCGTCGGTGTTCAACACCTCGCTCAGCTTCGTCAGCACACAAGCAAAAATAGCAGGCATAGGCGGCGACTCCTCCACACCAGACGCATACAAATACGCAGCTCATCACGGATCGAACGCCATGGTGATACGCAATGTGGCATGGGACCCATCGGGCACCCTTCCCGCCAACCACACATATACGGCAGCGGGCGTGGAAAATTACTTCCATCCTACGGCACCCTCCATCGCCAACCGCGCTGCCGGCAAGCTCTTCCTCGGCACGTATGCCTATAACGGCAGCGAGACCATCAGCGAAGGCATTGCCTTTGCCGTGCGCCCCTCAAAGCTCACCGGCTATTACCGTTATATCCAGGACAGCCAGGACACCGGCGAACACGGCACCGTTACGGTGAAGCTCATGCACGGCAACCAGGTGATTGGTCAAGGCACAGCCAACCTCACCGCAGCCAACGCCTTCTCCGCTTTCACCGTGAACATATCTTACAGCACCTACTTCCTCAAAGCCGACAAGCTGTGCATCATGTTCAGCTCGTCGAACCGCTCGGCCTCGGCCATCAAGACCACTTCAAGGGCCGAACGCTATCTGCAGGAATCAACCGGCGCAACCCTTATTGTTGACAACCTCAGCTTCAAATATTAAACCACAATGACAAGGAAAATAACCATATATCTGCTGGCTCTAATGGCTGTTCTGGGCCTCGGAAGCTGTTCAAAAGAAAACGGTTTCGAGCCTGATGAAAAAGCCATGGGCTCCCTTTCCACAACCCGTTTGATGCTGAGCATCAGCAACGATGAATTAAAGAAATCGGCCTCTTACAAACGCACTGTGGAACTTGCCGACTTTGTAATAGACATAATGAAAGATGGCCAGGTTGTGCGCAGCTACCGCTATGCCGAGATGCCGGGCGTTATAGAGCTGCCCGAAGGCACCTACACCGCCAAGGCTCATCTGGGCAATAACCCCGACGCAGCCTGGGAAGAGCCTTATTACGAAGGCACCTCCGAAAGCTTCACCATAGTGAAAGACAAAATCACCGAGGCTCAGACCATAGTGTGCAAGATGGCCAACGTGCGCGTTACCATCATCTTCAGCGAAGAGCTGAAAGAGCACATGGCCGATGATGCCAAGGTGAACGTGGTGATGGGCGACGACGCCACCCTGTCGTTTGCCAAGACCGAGACGCGCAGCGGCTATTTCGCATATCTGGAAGGCAGCAACACGCTGGCCGCCACCTTCGACGGCTCCGTTGACGGCGTTCACGAGACCTCGTCGCGCGTGCACACCGACGTGGCACCCGGCACTCACTACCGCATCACCTACAAGCTCCATTCACCCGGCACCGACCCGAACGCATCGGGCAACATCGTACCGGGCCTCACCGTTGACGCCACCGTTGAGGTTGTTGACCTCAACTACAACATCGACCCGGGCGACGGTGACCGTCCCGGAGGCGGCGACCGTCCCGGCGGCGACAAACCGAATCCGCCCGAACCCGGCAACGGTCCTAAAGTAACCATCACCGAAGGTCTGAGTTTTGAATCGGTAAACGAAGTCAACTCCTCGTCGACAGTGGTTATCAACGTTGAGTCAGAAACGGGCATCACGGCATTCACCGTAGACATAATCTCTTCGACACTTACATCGGAGGTACTGGCCGACGTTCATCTCAGCGACCATCTTGATCTGGTGAATCCGGGGTCGCTTGAAGAGGGCATCCGCAGCCTTGCCCTGCCGGTGAACGTAGGAGGACAGAAGTCGGTTGTCTTCAACATCAGCTCCTTCATGCCGTTGCTGGCCATCTACGGCGACAACAGCCACAAGTTCATACTTAAGGTTGCCGACTCCAGCGGCGAGGTAACCAAAGTTCTTCAACTTCACATGAATCCATAAAAACAGCCCGAACAATGAAACTGACAAAAACTACAGCTGCGGCGCTTGGCGTCGTGCTCACCCTTAGTCTGGCGGGCTGCGCAGCCGACAGTCCGTTCGACCAGGAAGGCGAAGGCACCCTGCGTCTGCGCATGGTGGTCAACAGCGAGGTAACCCGTGCCGCCATGGACCAACAGACACTGGCAGATTCCTGCTGGGTATACATCTCCGATGCCAAAGGCCTCCTTTACAAATATCACGGTCTGGAGAATCTGCCCGCCTCGTTGCCCCTGAAATCAGGCAGCTATGTTGCGGAAGCCTGGACAGGTGATTCCATATCGGCATCCTTCGACAGCAAGTTTTATCGCGGCTATCAGCCCTTCGACATCAGTCGCGACAACGTGTCGAGCGTGGTGGTCAACTGCCGCATCGCCAATGTGGTGGCAAGCGTCAACCCCGCCGAGAATCTGGTAGACAAGATTCAGAACTACACAGTGACAATAGCCAACTCGGCCGGCGCCCTCGACTTCAACGCCGACAATGTGGCAACGGCTCACGGCTATTATATGATGCCCAACGGCGACAATACGCTGACATGGAACATCACCGGCGAGAATGCAGACGGCAAGCCCTTTACCAAATCGGGCAAGATAGAGAATGTGAAATCAGCCCACGAGTACATTCTCAATCTGAAATATAACCCGAATGTAGACCCGGGCGACACCGGCGGTGCCTTCATTACCGTAACCGTCAATGACGTGGAACTTCTCATAGAAGATGAGGTGACGCTGCATGCAGCACCGGTGATACAGGGTGAGGGCTTCGACCCCTCCACCGTGTATTCAGGCCCCAAGGGCAGCTTCGGCGACCTGGTATTCAAGATTTACTCGTATCAGAGCCTGTCGGCTCTTCAGCTGAGCACCGACCAGGCCACAGCCACGGCGTTGGGCCTTCCGTCAGCCACGTTCGATTTGATGAACCTGACCGAGACGGCCGCCTCGTCGCTGCAGGCAGCCGGCCTGAAATGGCAGCACACCTATAAGGCCGAACTGGAGCAGACCAACACTCTGCTGACCTTTGCCGCATCGATGCTCAACAAGCTCGACAACGGCGAATACAGCATCTCCTTCCGCGCAGTAGATGCCGGCGGACGTACCCGTCAGCTCACTTGGAAAATCAATATCAGCGATGCCGCCGTGGAGACTCTGCCGGTAGAGGAATCGCTCATACGCGCCCACTCGGTAACGCTGAAAGGTTCGCTGGTAAAGGACAATTACACCAATCCGGGCTTTGAATACCGCGCCAAAGGCGAATCGACATGGCAGAAGATTTCCGGCACCATGACACGTGCCGCCACGGAATATACCGCTGTGCTGACGAATCTTTTGCCGGGCACCACTTACGAATACCGTGCGGTGGCCGACGGCTATACCAACCCGAAGGTGTCGACCTTCACCACGGAATCCATCTTCACCATACCCAACGCAGGTATGGAGGAATGGATAAAGAACGGCAAAGGCGCCTGGATACCCGGTTCAAGCGCCACGCCCACATTCTGGGACAGCGGCAACCACGGTTCCATAACGATGAACAAAAACATCACTCTTCCCTGCACTGACCTATTGCACAGCGGCACATACTCGGCCCAGCTCAACAGTCAGTTTGTGGGTCTGGGCGGCCCTATAGGCAAATTTGCTGCCGGCAACCTCTTTGTGGGCTCATACGACGGCACTGACGGCACTGACGGCATACTAACCTTCGGACGCCCGTTCAACGGTTCTCACCCCGTGAAGCTTCGCGGATGGGCACATTATCGTCCCGGCACAGTGGAATATGCGGGCGGCGGCATCAATAAGGGCGACACCGACCAGGGGAATGTCTATATGGCTCTCACCACAAAGACTTATAAGATAGAAACCAAAAACACAAGTTCTCATCCGCGTGTGCTCTTCGACCCCAACGATGCCGGCGTATTAGCTTACGGCGAAGTGGTCTGGACAGGCAATTTTGGTGCTGACGGACAACTGGCGCAGTTTGAAATCACGCTCGATCCCAGGTCAGGCTACTACACTTCCAAACCTGCATATATCATCATAGTGGCTTCTGCCTCCCGTTACGGTGATTACTTTGCAGGCGGCAAATCGGTACTCTACATCGACGATCTGGAGCTTGTATATGAATAAGCCTCTGCAACTTCTTGCACTCATCATCCTGGCCCTTGGCGCGGCTCTGCCCGTCAGGGGACAGGATTCTCTGCTTTATATAGTTACAGACACTCTGCCTGTGGAACAGACCATAGGGCTGAAACCCGACACCGTGCCGACACCTTTTGAGCCGGAGCTGGAGTCAGTGTTGTTTGTGCCTAAAGGCCAATGGGTAACCGGGGTGAGCATAAACTGGACACAGTCAACTCAAAACCGCTATCAGTTTTTAGTACTCGAAGACCTTTCGGGCGACACATACAGCTTCAAGGTGTCGCCTATGCTGATTTATATAGTGCGCAATGACCTTGGTCTTGGCGGCAAATTCAGTTATACGCGTTCGCTGACCAAGCTTGAGAAAGGCTCCATAGTGCTCGGCGACGATACGGACTACGACATAGAGCATCTCTACAGGCTGTCGCACAACTACTATGCCATGGCGGTGATGCGCAACTACTTCTCACTGGGCCACTCCAAGCGCTTCGGCTTCTTCAACGAGCTGCAGCTGCAGGTGGGCGGCGGCCAGTCGAAGCTCAGCAAAGGCAGCGGACAGACCCTGACAGGTGCTTATGAGCGCAACATCAACTTCAGTCTGGGTCTGGCGCCGGGGCTATTGGTCTTTCTCAACAACTATTCGGCCCTTGAGGTGAATGTGGGCGTGCTCGGCTTCAGCTACACCCACACGCGCCAGATAAGCGACCAAATATATGAGTCGAACCGCAAGACCCGTTCGGCCAACTTCCGCATAAATTTATTCTCAATAACGTTTGGCGTGGCCTTCTACCTATGAACATTGTCATCAAACTGCTTGCAAGCCTCCTCTTAGTAGCAACGGCCGCCTATACAGCCACGGCAGCGCCGGCAGCCGACTCCGCAACGGCTCCGGACAGTGTGCTGAAAGTAAAATATATCGCCGTGCCAGATTCTCTTGTGCCACTTATCCAAGACGTGATGCGCGGCAAATCGGAAATAGTGAGACGTCCTTATACCAGCAACCTCACAGTGATTGACGGCGACACGGTGAACGAAAAACTGCATACCCGCAATTTCGGGCGCTTCGACCGCGGCCTGTTCAATTATATCTTCATACCCAAAGGCCAATGGGAATTCGGCCTCACAGTGTCGTACGGTGAATTTGCAACCAAAGACTTACAGATGCTCGACCTGCTGAGCGACTTCGACTTCACCGGACACACCTTCAGCGTAAAGCCTTATCTCTCTTATTTCATCAAAAACAACCAGAGTCTGGGCCTTATGTTGAGCTATACGGAATCAAAAGGCACACTGGCGTCGATGAGTGTGGATTTCGACGATGACATGAACTTCGACATCAAAGATGCCATGTATCGCAATTCGTCATACTCGGCCGCCATCATGTACCGCTCATACATCGGTCTGGCCCGTCGCGGCCGCTTCGGTGTTTTCAATGAGGTGGCGCTCTCGTTCGCATCGGGAGAGGCCGACTTCAACAGGCTCATCGGCGGCGAGCCCCGCAAAACACATACCACATATATGGAAAGCCGCCTCTCCTTCTCACCCGGCATCTGCTGCCTGATAATGAAGAACGTATCGTTCAACGTGTCGTTTGGAGTGGTGGGATTCTATCTGCGCAACGAAAAGCAATGGATAAACAATGAGTCGGCCGGCAACCGGTTCTCGTCGGGAGCAAATTTCCGCTTCAACCTCTTCAACATCAATCTTGGTTTAGGCATTCACATTTGATATGGGAAAAAAGCTATTCGTGCTGACGGCAATGGCAATGGCTCTGCTATCAGGGTGCATTCACAACGACCTGCCCTACCCCCGCCTGCAACAAAACATCCTCACCATAGCAGCCGAAGGCGAACTCTCGCCGGCTGTCATCGACTCCACCAACCTCACCGTAACGCTGAATCTCAGCGAACAGGTAGACATCACCAATGTCCGTTTCAATGAGTTCACCTATTCGCCTGGAGCTGAGTGTTCGGAAAACCTCTTAGAAGGCAGTTACGACCTCAGCCTGCCCATGCAGGTAACGCTCAGCCGTTACCAGTCGTATCAGTGGATAATACAGGCTACCCAGAACATAGAGCGCTACTTCACCATAGCCGGTCAGGTGGGTGAAAGCATCATCGACGTTCCGGGGCGCCGCGTAGTGGTATATATCCCCGAGGAGACGCCGCTCAACCATCTGCGCGTAACCTCGTGCAAGCTCGGTCCGGCCGACATCACCACTCTCGACCCGCAAATAAAAGAGGGCGAATATTACAACCTCACAGATCCCATGGTGGTGAAGGTAAGCGCATACGGCCGCACACAGACATGGACCATCTTCGCCATACATACCGCCGCCATAGTCACCACAACGCAGGTTGATGCCTGGTCAATGGTGATGTTTGCCTACGGCTCAGCGCCTGAGGATGCGGTGAATGGCTTTGAATACCGCGCGGCCTCGTCGCCCACGTGGATAAAAGTGCCTGACTCATGGGTAACGCACAACGGGGGCGCCTTCTCATGCCGCATCACCGGCCTGCTGCCCCTTACCGAATATGTGGTCAGAGCGGTGAGCGACGACAACATAGGCAACGAGATAAGCGTCACCACCGAGGCTACCCTCGACCTCCCCGACGGTTCGTTTGACCAGTGGTGGCTGAAGAATAAAAAAATCTGGTGTCCGTGGCCCGAAAACGGCACCCAGTTCTGGGACACGGGCAACACGGGCGCCGCGCAGACGGCTCCCACGGCCGACTCGGCGCTGAATTTCTTATACCGCTACATGCCGGAGCCTGACAGGGCCATGTATGACACGGCGTTCTGGCGGCAGAATGTGGAGGCGTCGCTGCGTGCGCGCGCTGAGCTGCCGTGGGGCGCGTCGGTGCCGCTGCGCGAGTGGTATCACTTTGTACTGCCTGTGCGCGCCAACAACGAGAACCTCGACATGAGCAGGCCGGTGTTCTACGCCGAGCTGAAAGAGCGTGTGAAGGGTCTGGGCATGAAGGAGGCCATCTTGGAGGTCAACCACTGGTGCCACGAAAAGGTAACGTACCGGGCGTCGGACGCGCGGACCTCGTCGCCGCTGTCGTGTGTGAGCCAGGCCATAGGGCGCTGCGGCGAGGAGTCGACGTTTGCTGTGGCGGCGCTGCGCAGCGTGGGCATACCGGCGCGTCAGGTCTACACGCCGCGCTGGGCGCATACCGACGACAATCACGCCTGGGTGGAAGCCTGGGCCGACGGCAAATGGTACTTCCTGGGCGCCTGCGAGCCGGAGCCGATTCTCAACCTTGCCTGGTTCAATCAGCCGGCAAGTCGGGGCATGATGATGCACACGAATGTGTTCGGCGGCGACTACGACGGCCCGGAGGAGGTCATGGACCGAAACCGGCATTACACCACTATAAATGTTACGGCCAACTACGCTCCCACGGCGCTGACCACGGTGAAGGTAACGGATGTCGCGGGCAAGCCGGTGAAGGATGCGCGTGTGGCGTTCTGCGTCTACAACTACGCGGAATATTACCCGGTGGCGGTGCGCACGAGCGACAGTGAGGGTAACGCCACGCTGAGCACAGGCCGCGGCGACATGGTAATCTTTGCTTCCGACGGCACCCACTTTGGCATGGGCAAGGCCACGGCGGGCAGCTCGCTGACGGTGCCTCTGCAGTACTCGGAAGGCTCGCGGGCGACGCTGGAGTTCGACCTGGTGCCACCGCCGTCGTCGGCCACGCTGCCTCAGGCCACGCCGCAGCAGAGGGCTCTCAACGACCGCCGCATGGTGCGCGAAGACAGTATCCGCAATGCCTACACAGCCACGTTTGCCACGTCGCAGCAGGCTTACGCGGCGGCGCAGCGGTTGGGGCTGCCGGTGGTGCGTTACGCCTCGGTGATAACGGCCTCGCGCGGCAACCACGCCATGATTGAGGCCTGGCTCGACTCGCTGCAGCCGCAGCAGAGGGCCGTGGCCTTCGACCTGCTGGAATCGCTGTGCGAGAAGGATAGGCGCGATGTGAGTCGCGAGGTGCTCGACGACTGTCTCAGCCTGACGCCGCAGCCCTCGGGGCGGTGGAAAGCGCTGCACAAGGAGTATGTGCTGAACCCGCGTGTGGAGAATGAGCTGCTGACGCCTTACCGGGCTTTCTTCGGCTCTGTGGTGAAGCCTGCGGAGGCCGAGCGTTATCGCGGCAATGCGGAGGAGTGGATTGCCCGGGTGCGCCGCCATATAAAGCCCGACGACACGGAGAACCCGAAGCGGCTGCGGAAGTCGCCTGAGGCTGTGTGGCGCACGGGCATCGCCGACGCGCTCAGCGCCAATATCTGCTTGGTGGCGGGGTTGCGCAGCTTCGGGGTGCCGGCTCGCATCGACCCGGTAACGGGCAAGACGCAGTACGCCTCGAAAAAGGGGGAATGGGTGGATGTGAACTTATTCAACACGCCTTCGCAGGAGGGTGTGAAGGGTGGCTCTTCGGCGCTGTTCAAGGCTGCGGCCACGGAGCACAAGGCGGTGGCTGAGCCGCGTTATTACAGCCATTTCTCGCTGTCGAAACTCGGGGATGCGTCCTCTCTTCTCCTCCTTCCCGTGCAGATGGGGTATCCGGAGGGGATGACGCTGCAGCAGTGGCTCGACAGCAAGCCGCTTTTGGACGCGGGCGAGTATCTGCTCACCACGGAGAACCTCCGCTTTGCTGAGATGGACTGGACATTCTTCATTGCGGGCGGCTTTGTGATGGTCGGCATTGTTGTGGCCTATATCGTCGTCAAGAAACGCTACTGGTTCTGGTAAGCATTCTCCCCTGTTCTGATTCGTAAAATGGCTCCTGCGTGGCTCTGAGGCTGTGCAGGAGCTTTTGCTTTGCCTGTTCTGATCCTGTGATACACAAAAACACCCCGTTTCCAGCGGCTCCGAGGCCCAGGAAACGGGGTGCTTGTTTTGATGGAATTTTTACTCGACGGTCACGCTCTTGGCCAGATTGCGCGGCTTATCGACATCCAATCCCTTGGCGCAGCTGACGTAGTAGGCCAGCAGCTGCAGCGGAATGACCGACAGGCTCGTGGCAAA
>ERZ780207.3286-NODE-3286-length-10515-cov-2.821797_pt1 | contig 10515 bp, 9 predicted proteins | sample MGYA00510977_ERZ780207 | MGnify/ENA primary metagenome ERZ780207 (study PRJEB29588, sample SAMEA2151383) | human gut metagenome | biome: human gut; feature: human-associated habitat; material: faeces | place: Denmark | collected 2008/2010 ... | reverse complement strand
AACTGGACTTTTTCCAATGTCCCTTTTGACATATGTGACAATTTCATCTGGGAATCAATATCCAGTTTGGCAAGCATAAAGGTTGCCTTTTCCCGCTCAAAGTCATTGTAAAAATCTCCAAAATATTCCAGAAGCTGTGTTACTTTCATCCATTTTGGAAAATAGTTGCTGTCCGGCAGAAATGATACGTGCTGCTTGGTGATGATGCCCGGAGTTTCTCCGCCAATTGTAATCGTTCCATGATCGGGTTTGAGAAGCCCGTTCAGCAGTTTCAGAAAGGTTGTCTTTCCACTGCCGTTTGGTCCTAAAAGGCCTACAATTTTACCGCACTCCAGTGTGATATCCACGTTGTCAAGTGCCAGCGAATTGCCAAACCGTTTGGTCAATCCCTTTGTTTCTAAAATAATCATAAATAATCCTCCATTTTAATAAGTAAGTTTAGTCTTTGTCCCATGCCTTTTGGATGAAATCCAATTGCTTTTCCGGTTCAAAACCAAGAGATGTCAGTTCGCTCCGTAGTTTTTTCAGGTGTGCGAGGGCAAGTTCGGAACGCATCGCGTCCAACATCGAATGGTCACTGGTAATACGCCGTCCGGCGGTTCGCTCTGTGATCAACAGCCCCTCCCGTTCTAATTCGGAAAGCGCCCGCTGCATCGTATTGGGATTAACGTTGGCAGAAGTTGCCAGTTCGCGGACCGATGGAAATGGTTCACCGGGGGCATATTCACCGGACAAGATCAGTCGTTTTAACTGCTCCGTCAATTGGATATACAAAGGACGGTCATTGGTGAGTTCCCATTGCATAGTGGTACTCCTTTCTGTATTATTGTATTAAGCGATTAACACAATAATACACCTGTGGACAAACATTGTCAAGCAAAAATGAAAAAAAAATGAAATGTTCGTAAAATTCGACGAGATTCTCCTTTTATCACTTTACTTTTTTTGGTGATGGTGCTAAAATAATTCTAAGTGATAAATAATTTCAATTAATAAGGAGGATTCTATAAAAATGGCTAGAGCAAAACAATCCATGGATGGAAATACAGCTGCCGCTCATGTGGCATATGCCTATACAGAAGTAGCTGGTATCTATCCGATTACACCTTCTAGTCCGATGGCAGATACCGTTGACCAGTGGTCTGCAGCGGGACAGAAGAACATTTTTGGAAACACAGTAAAAGTAGTTGAGATGCAATCAGAGGCTGGTGCAGCAGGTGCCGTACATGGTTCTCTTGCAGCAGGTGCCCTGACAACCACATTTACTGCTTCCCAGGGACTTCTCTTGATGATTCCTAACATGTACAAGATTGCAGCAGAGCAGCTTCCTTGCGTGTTTGACGTATCTGCTCGTACCGTATCAACGCAGTCTTTGAACATTTTTGGAGATCACAGTGACGTTTATGCATGTCGTCAGACAGGTTTTGCTATGCTTGCTGAGACAAATCCACAGGAAGTTATGGACTTGAGCCCGGTTGCTCATTTGGCTGCTTTGGAAGGAAAAGTTCCGTTTATTAACTTCTTTGATGGATTCCGTACATCTCACGAGATTCAGAAAATTGAGAAATGGGATTATGAAGATCTGAAAGAAATGTGCAACATGGACGCTGTAGAAGAGTTCCGTCAGCATGCATTGAACCCAGAGCATCCTGCTATGCGTGGTTCTCATGAAAACGGTGACGTATTCTTCCAGCATCGTGAAGCTTGTAACCCAGTATATGATGCTTTGCCGGCAGTTGTTGAAAAATACATGGGCAAAGTCAATGAAAAATTAGGAACAGACTATGATCTGTTTAACTACTATGGAGCTGCGGATGCTGACCGTGTCATCATCGCTATGGGTTCCATCTGTGACGTTGCAGAAGAAGTAATCGACTACTTGACAGCAAAAGGCGAAAAAGTAGGTTTGATCAAAGTTCGTTTGTATCGTCCTTGGTCTTCCGAGCACATCTTGAAAGTAATTCCTAAGACGGCTAAGAAGATCGCTGTACTTGACCGTACAAAAGAGCCTGGTACACTTGGTGAACCACTTTACCTTGATGTGGCTGCTACACTTCGTGAAGCCGGCTTGAATGATATTATTTTGACAGGTGGACGTTATGGACTCGGTTCCAAGGATACACCACCTTCATCTGTATTTGCTATTTACAAAGAGTTGGAGAAAGATGCTCCAAAACCTCGTTTTACAATCGGTATCGTAGATGATGTTACCAACCTTTCCCTGGAGCTTGGCGCACCGCTTGTTACCACTCCGGAAGGAACTGTAAACTGTAAGTTCTGGGGTCTTGGTGCAGACGGTACCGTAGGTGCTAACAAGAACTCCATCAAGATCATCGGTGACAATACCGATATGTACGCACAGGCTTACTTCGATTATGACTCCAAGAAATCTGGTGGTGTTACAATGTCCCACCTTCGTTTCGGTCATAAACCGATCAAATCCACCTACCTGATCCACAAGGCAAACTTTGTTGCCTGTCACAACCCGGCTTACATCCGTAAGTACAACATGGTTCAGGAACTGGTTGACGGTGGTACATTCCTGTTAAACTGCCCGTGGAACATGGAAGAGCTGGAGCAGCACTTACCGGGACAGGTTAAGAAGTTCATCGCTGACCACAACATCAAATTCTACACCATCGACGGTGTTAAGATCGGTATCGAGACTGGTATGGGACCAACCCGTATCAACACCATTTTACAGTCCGCATTCTTCAAACTGACTGGCATCATCCCAGAGGAGAAGGCTATCCAGTTAATGAAGGAAGCAGCTCAGAAGACCTATGGCCGTAAGGGTGAGGACGTTGTTAAGAAGAACTGGGCAGCAATCGACGCAGGCGCTAACGGCGTTGTGAAGGTTGAGGTTCCAGAAAGCTGGAAGAACTGTGAAGACGAAGGTCTGGATTACAAGACCGTTTCCGGCGCAAGAAAAGACGTTGTTGATTTCGTAAACAACATCCAGTCCAAGGTAAGCGCTCAGGAAGGTAACACATTACCAGTATCTGCATTCAAGGATTATGTAGATGGTAACACACCATCCGGTTCTGCAGCATACGAGAAACGTGGTATCGCAGTTAACGTACCAGTATGGCACGCAGAGAACTGTGTTCAGTGTAACCAGTGTTCTTATGTATGTCCACACGCAGTTATCCGTCCAGTAGCTATGACCGAAGAGGAAGCAGCTAACGTTCCAGCAGGAACACAGGTTGTTGACTTAAAGGGTATGCCAGGATACAAGTTCACCATGGCTATCTCCGTACTTGACTGTACCGGATGTGGTTCCTGTGCTAACGTATGTCCAGGAAACAACAGAGCAGAGACTCTGACCATGGATAAATTAGAGAAACATTTAGATGAGCAGCCAGCATTTGACTATGCAGTAACTCTGCCGATCAAGACAGAAGTTGTTGACAAGTTCAAAGAGGCTACTGTAAAAGGTTCTCAGTTCAAACAGCCATTACTTGAGTTCTCAGGAGCTTGTGGTGGATGTGGAGAGACACCTTATGCAAAACTGATCACTCAGTTATTCGGTGATAGAATGTACATTGCAAACGCAACAGGATGTTCTTCTATCTGGGGTAACTCCTCACCTTCTACACCATACACAGTAAACGAAAAAGGACATGGTCCTGCATGGTCTAACTCCTTATTCGAGGATGCTGCTGAGTTTGGTTATGGTATGTTATTAGGACATAAAGCAATCAGAGCTAAATTACAGTCCAAAGTAGAAGCATTAGTTGCAGATGGTAAAAACGCAGACGTAAAAGCTGCCGGACAGGAATGGTTAGATACATTTAACAGCGGTGTAACAAACGGTGCTGCAACAGATAAATTAGTAGCTGCATTAGAGGCTTGCGGATGTGACGCTTCTAAAGACATCCTTGCTGAAAAAGATTTCTTAGCTAAGAAATCCCAGTGGATCTTCGGTGGTGACGGTTGGGCATACGACATCGGATTCGGTGGAGTTGACCATGTATTAGCAAGTGGACAGGATGTAAACATCATGGTATTCGATACAGAGGTTTACTCTAACACAGGTGGACAGTCCTCAAAGGCTACACCAACAGGTGCAATCGCACAGTTCGCAGCAGGCGGTAAAGAAGTGAAGAAGAAAGACTTAGCTTCTATCGCAATGAGCTATGGTTATGTATATGTTGCACAGATCGCAATGGGTGCTGATTACAACCAGTGTGTAAAAGCAATTGCAGAAGCTGAAGCATATCCGGGACCATCATTAGTAATCGCTTACGCTCCATGTATCAACCACGGTATCAAAGTTGGTATGAGCAAAGCTCAGACAGAGGAGAAATTAGCTGTTGAGGCTGGTTACTGGCATACATTCCGTTACAACCCAGCTCTGAAAGCAGAAGGAAAAGCTGCATTCTCCTTAGACAGCAAAGCTCCTACAGGAGATTACAAAGCATTCTTAAACGGAGAGGTTCGTTACAACGCATTAGCAAGATTCAACCCAGAAAGAGCAGAAGAATTATTTGCAAAATCTGAAGAGACAGCAAAAGAGCGTTATGAATACCTCAACAAACTCATTACCTTATATGGTGGCGAGAACTAAGATCGTTTCATAAATGAAATAAAGGAAGCAGTAGACGTAAGTCTGCTGCTTCTTTTTGCTGTTAAGGCGATCCTGTTGTAAAGCTCAATATATAGGTCACCTGCGATGGATATGCCAGCTTGTGTTAGAGATCATCCTTGGTTTCAAGGTGCCGAAGGTCAGTGTGCATGTGGAACACAGTATTCTGATCAGTTCCGATTTCAGAAGCGTCCGTTTAGATGTTTACGCAAGCGATGAACTGAAAGTCGGCTATGATATTGAGGCACAGAACGACTATGCAGGAAATCTTGCAAAGATGTAGGTGGGATTTTGTCATCCGATCATTCAAAGCAGTCAAATCAAATCATGACAGGGAGCTTACCATGGAAAGATTTCAAAAGAGGCGGTATGTTCCGCTTAGTAATCTAACAGATTCAAAAAAATGGGTATGTTCCGGTCAACAATCTAACAGTTTTAAAAACACCCAAAATATCAAAAGTATCGTAAAAATTCACAAATATTCAAAAATTCACAGAAAAGAACAGGACAGGAGTCTGTCTAAGACAAAACACGATCAGGTACTTTTTTGGACAATCGGGTAGATAGCCTTGACGTTTCTAAGTATCTTAGTAATAATAAAAATAATACAAAAATACAAACACAAGCCGTAGCATATCCATATTCAGACATATATTTATTATTTTTGCGGCTATGTAGAAAATGAACGAGGAATAAAGTATGCAGCCAATCCAGCAGGCCTTTGAGCCGGTTTCCATATGCTTTGCAAGTGATGACAACTATGCACCCCATCTGAAAGTTGCCATTTATTCCCTGTTATGTAACCGTAACAGGGAGCGAAGCTATGATATTATCATTTTACATAAGAGAATTTCAAGAGAACATCAGGGAGAGATATTAGGATTAGTGGATGGAAAATCCGGTGTGTCCATCCGTTTTGTTAATGTGGCCGAAGCAGACCGTGAATTGCAGTCAGACGTTGGGTGTTATTATGCCGTAGAGACGAATTATCGTCTGTTGCTTTTTTCAGAGCTGTTTCAAAACTACAGGCGGATGCTGTATTTAGACTGTGACATTATTGTAACAGGAGATGTAGGAGAGTTATTTGATGTGGATTTGGAAGGGAAATCTGCAGCAGGCGTGGAAGATGTGGGATTCCGCTGGCTTGCCTATACCAAAAGAGCGATTTTTTTAGATCATAAACCATATAATGTCCTGAATTACTGTACGGATGTGTTGGGGATGAAGGACCCGGGCAGCTATGTCAATGCGGGGGTGCTGTTGCTTGATCTAGAAAAATGCAGACAAAAAGTTTCTTTTCGGGACGTTGTAGAGACATTGCACAGCAGGAATTTTTTCTATAACGATCAGGATGTATTAAATATTCTGTTAGAAGGAAACATCAAACAGGTGGACTGCAAGTGGAATTATATGAATAATATTGCATTTTATTTAGAATGTGACCGGAAGGAATTCCGTGAGCTGTATCTGGATCTATACAGGGAGGATTTCCGTATCATCCATTATATCAGTGCTAAAAAGCCGTGGAATGGAGAAGTACCGATGGGAGAAGTCTGGCAGAAATATGCGGATGAATGAAAGGGTTAAGTCGAAATTCGTCAAATCTTGTGCATCTTTGTGAGTAGACAACCTCTCTATTAAATGATAAAATAGTCGCAGAATGTAAATTCGGGAGGAGTCTGTGATGCGGCTTTTTAGACAAAAAAAACAGCAGATAAGCCGTAAGAGAGAGATACGGAACGAGAGTAAGGAGAAGAACATGGACGATTTTTTATTAAAACAGATTGATGAATTTAGAGATAAGGCACAGCAGTTGCAGGATTTGATTAATACAAAAGAAACCAAAGTCAGAGAGTTACAGTTGTTAGTAGATGAACGTGAGAGTAAGGCAACAAAGCTTCAGATGGAGTTGGATGAGCGCCAGAGAGAAGCCGATTCTTTAGTTGGTAACGTAGAAGAACAGGTTGATAAACTGATCAAAAAAATCGAAGTTCAGCAAAATGACAATACAGAGGACATCAAGAATGCATTGGATGGGATGTCTCAGGACTTTGGTCAGATGACAAAAGAGCTGACCGGAGCACAGCAGGAGATTTCTGAGAAGATACATACGGAAAATGTAAAATGTTACCGCAATATACAGGGCTTAATGCAGGAATTTGCGGAGAAGATGGAAAAAGTAGATTTAGCAGATGAGAGCATGAAATCCATCAAGCATTTCTTCGGATGGACGATTGGACTTTTAGTATGTAATCTTGCAGCACTTGCAGGAGTGATTCTGTATTTTGCAGGAGTATTTTCTTTTTAGTTTTTAGAAGAGAGATCAGGTGAGGTTAGAATTGGATTATCAACAGGAAAATAATGTATGGGTTATCGGACATAAGAATCCGGATACGGATTCAATTTGTGCGGCAATCTGTTATTCGAATTTGAAAAACCGTCTTCAGGACGGTTTTCATTACATTCCCAAAAGGGCAGGGAGTATCAATGAGGAGACGAAGTATGTGCTGCAGCATTTTGGCGTAGAGTCGCCGGAGTATGCAGAAGATGCGGGTGCACAGGTAAAGGATATTGCATTTCGCAGAACTGCCGGTGTCAGCGGACATATTTCCTTAAAAAAAGCATGGGAACTGATGAAAACAGAAAATGTGATGACACTTGCCGTTACCAGTGCTTCAGACAAGTTAGAGGGACTGATCATTACCGGTGATATTGCAGAGTCCTATATGGATGTCTATGACAACCATATCTTATCCCGTGCAAGAACCCAGTATAAAAATATCGTAGAGACTTTGAATGGCACGCTTTTAGCCGGAAATGAGCATGCCTATTTTTTGCGTGGAAAAGTAGTGGTAGCAACCGGAAGCCGGGATGTGATAGAAGAGTGCATCGAAAGTGATGATCTTGTCATTGTAGGTGACCGGGATGAAACCCATATCTGTGCATTAGAGGAAAATGCAAGCTGTATGGTTGTGACCGGCGGGACACAGGTGTCAGCACAGGTACTTGAGATGGCAAACCGGAGAGATTGTGTCGTGATCATCACGCCATACGATACCTTTACGGCAGCACGTCTGATCAATCAGAGCATGCCGATCAAATATTTTATGAAAAAAGAAAATTTTGTTACGTTTGATATTGACGATTATGTCGATGAAGTGCGGGAAGTGATGTCGAAAAAACGACATCGTGATTTTCCGGTATTAGATGACCAGAGAAGATATTTAGGAATGGTTTCGAGACGTAACCTTTTGAATATGCACAAGAAAAAACTGATCTTAGTGGATCACAATGAGAAGTCACAGGCAATTGACGGAATCGAGGGAGCTGAAATCTTAGAAATCATTGATCATCACAGATTAGGAAGTCTTGAAACCATGTCGCCGGTATTTTTCCGGAATCAGCCGTTAGGCTGCACATCCACGATCGTCTATCAGATGTATTGTGAGTCAGGAATTGAAATCGAAGAAAAAATTGCAGGACTTTTATTATCCGCAATTCTTTCAGACACTCTGATGTTCCGTTCCCCAACCTGTACGAAGGCGGACCATGAGGCGGCGAGAGCTTTAGCCGCTATTGCAAAAGTAGATATTGTGGATCTAGCAGACAGGATGTTCCGTGCAGGTTGCGACTTTGCATCTAAGACAGTGGATGAGATCTTTTATCAGGACTTTAAGACCTTCCATGCAGGCGATACTGCATTTGGTGTGGCGCAGATCAGTGCAGTCAGCAGAGAGGAACTGAGCGGCATCAAAGAGAAGATACATGATTATATGAATCAGGTGATGTTCGATAAAAAAGTGGATATGGTTTTCGTTATGCTGACAGATATTTTGAATGAATCGACAGAACTGTTGTGCTGTGGCAAGGATGCAGTGGAATTAGCGACCGGTGCTTATCATTTGCCGGCAGATGACTACAGCCTGATGTTACCGGGTGTGGTTTCAAGAAAGAAACAGTTGATCCCAAGTCTGATCACGGCAATGCAGCAGGAAGATCAGTAAGCGGAATGATATACGAAAGTATTTAAGGCAAGGAGAGTTAAGATGGGAAAACAGGTCTGGAAACCGGGAAATATGCTCTATCCCCTTCCGGTAGTCATGGTCAGTGTGCGTGACAGGGACGGACAGGTCAATATCATCACCGTGGCATGGGCAGGAACGGTCTGCACCAATCCGCCGATGGTGTCCATTTCTGTGCGTCCGGAGCGTCATTCCTACCGAATGATAAAGGAAAGCGGAGAATTTGTGATCAATCTGGTAACGGAGCAGTTAGTAAAGGCTGCTGATTATTGCGGTGTCCGTTCCGGAAGAGATGTAGATAAATTTAAGGAAATGCGTTTAGAAAAAGCGGAGGCAGAAAAAATCCATGCACCGATGATCATAAACAGTCCGGTCAATATCGAATGTAAAGTGACAGAGTGCAAAGAATTGGGTTCTCATCATATGTTCCTCGCCACCGTAGAGGCAGTTCACATAGATGAGGATTATCTGAATGAAAAAGGAAAGTTCTGTTTGAATGATACAGGACTGGTCACCTATTCCCACGGAGAATATTTTTTACTGGGAAAAAAGGTGGGAAGTTTCGGGTATTCAGTTCAAAAGAAAAAGAAGAAGAAAAGAAAAAAGTAAATTATTTTACTAACATATCCATCAGGCAGGCATAGACCTCCGGGGACTGTTCCTGCCAGTTTTTGCAGACGGCTTCTGCCATTTCGGTATTTTTGACTGTTAAAGTCAGATCAATGACCGGAATATTTTTTTGTCTGAGCTGGCAATGTACCGCATAGTTATGTTGCGGAGTGCGGTAGTAATCGGCACTGATGTCGGCTTCTTTTTTCATCTCGATCTGATTCTGGGAAAAATACTCGCAGATATCCTGACGGATCGCCTCTGAAATTTTATCCTCAAAGAAATCCAAGGTTTCACGTCCGGATGCAGTGATCCGGTAATTGGTGTTGTTGTGTGTGGATTCGGCAACGATCAGTTCCGAATCTAACAGGTCATTTAATACCTGCTGTATCGTAAAGTAGGTGGTATATTCCTTATCTAAAAAGAAATTGGAAATTTTAGTGTTCCCAAGTGGGAAGTCTACCTGGGAGAGCATATATAAAATAATTAATTTGTAAATCGTAATTGGTTCAGCCATGTCTATCTCTATCCTTATTTATATAATCTTATCTGTTTTCTGCCAGTCGTCCCTGAAAAGTATCGCGTTCTTTCAGACGGCGGTGAATGGTATTTAAAACGCATCTTTTTTTCGTACTCCATAGCGGAGCAATCAGTAAATCTTTTGGTCCGTCACCGGTCAGCCGGTGTATTACAATATCCTGCGAAAGGTATTCTAAGCAGTCGATCACAAGTTCCACATATTCTTCCATAGAAAAAACAGGAAAACCGGTATGTTGATAATAGTCTGCTAAATCTGTCCCTTTTAAAACATGTAAAAGCTGCAATTTTACACCGGACACAGGAAGTTTGGAGATCGCTTTTACGGATTCTAAGATCATAGTCCGGTCCTCACCCGGAAGCCCTAAGATCAGGTGGGTGATGACGGGGATGTGAAGCTGATGCAGTTTTTCCACAGCGTCAGTAAAACATTTATAATCATAACCACGCCGGATAAATGCTGCGGTCTTAGGATGGATTGTCTGCAAACCGAGTTCGATCCAGACGGGTTTTATCTGATTCAGTTCATCTAAAAGTTCTAATACATCGTCATTCAGACAATCCGGTCTTGTGGCGATCGAAAGTGCCACAATGTCAGGATGCATCAAAGCCTCCGTAAAGATTTTTCTTAAGTAAGAGACCGGTGCATAGGTGTTGGTATATGCCTGAAAATAGGCAATGAAACGTTTACACGGAAATTTTCCTAAAAGCTGCTGTTTTCCATATGCGATCTGTTCCGTAATGGAAAGACTGACCGGA
>ERZ780207.3285-NODE-3285-length-10516-cov-62.346621_pt1 | contig 10516 bp, 9 predicted proteins | sample MGYA00510977_ERZ780207 | MGnify/ENA primary metagenome ERZ780207 (study PRJEB29588, sample SAMEA2151383) | human gut metagenome | biome: human gut; feature: human-associated habitat; material: faeces | place: Denmark | collected 2008/2010 ... | reverse complement strand
TTATCTTCAAGGTAGTAGATAAGAGTGTAGGTGTACGTGTTGACAAGCGAGTAGAGGAGGAAGGTCTCGACATCTACGAGCATGGTGAGAGTGCTTATAGCAACTAAGATAGAGAATGAATATATGTATAACACCTTGGCTGTATGTTTTGTATGGTCAAGGTGTTTTCTATTATAATAATGTGTAAACCTGATTTTGCCTAAATTCTTCTTGTTATTTTATCATTTGCCTGCTTTTTTATGTTAAATCTTATAAATACTTAGTTACAAAATCAATTCTTTTTCTTATATTTGTCAACAAATTAAAAAGCTGACAATTATGATTAATGAATCATTTTCTATAAGATTGCGGGAAGCGCGACAGATGATGGGGCTCAGCATGGATAAACTCGTAGAGCGAACCAACGGAGCCATCACCAAGCAGAGCATATCCCGATATGAGAAAGGCATCATGCGCCCTAAGCGTGATGCCCTGCAAGCCATAGCCAAAGCCCTCAATATCAGCGAGGAATATTTCGAAGGAACCAATCTCAAGATAGATATGCCTATGCTCCGCACCACCTCCAATGGCAAGTTGTCCGAAGACGAGTTGCAAGCCCTTGAAGCAAAACTCTCGTTTTGGGCAGAGCAGTATCTTACGAAGGAGAAAGAAGCGGGATTTCCTACCCAGTTCAAGAATCCGATAAAAGGCACCAGGATATCAACGCAGGAAGATGCCATCCAGGCATCCAGCCTTCTTCGTGAAAAGTGGCATTGCGGTGATGGTCCCATCGCCAGCATCCTGAGACTCTTGGAAAGAAAAGGTATCATGATACTTGCTGCAACTCTCCCGGATTATGTCTTCGGAATGAGCACCTGGGCAGATAAGAAGCATCCGCTGATGATTCTCGATTTCAATCCGGAAAAGAGTAGCGTAGAGAAACTTCGTTTCACGGCAGTTCATGAACTGGCTCATCTGCTTCTCCTCTTCCCAGAAGATAGTCCGCTGAGGCTGGAGAAGCGTTGTGATCTCTTTGCCAGTTTCTTTCTTCTTCCTAAATTGGCGCTTATCGAAGAGTTGGGTTCCAAGAAACGTGAGAAGATAACGCTGGAGGAGATGATCGACATCAAGGAACTGTATGGCGCATCTCTCGCCGCTTCCATCATCGCCGCCAGAGATTACGGCATCATCACCACCGAGTATAAACGGGCATGGTATGCCGAGCATATAGAGCCTAATCCCCGTGAAATCGGTAATGGCCACTATGCATTTCCTGAGACATTGGGAAGGGAGAAGAGAGTCAACTCAATCATTAAAAGTATGGAGGAATAGAATATGCAGAATGAAAGTCAAAATATAGAATATAAGGAATCATGGCGTGATGAATATCTGAAATGGATATGTGGTTTCGCCAATGCCCAAGGTGGGCGTATTTATATCGGTGTAAACGACCAGAAAGAAGTAATCGGTTTATCTGATGCCAAACGGTTGTTGGAAGATATTCCTAACAAGATAGTTAATTATCTGGGCATCGTAGAAGATGTAAACCTTCTTATGGAAGGTGATAAAGAGTATATAGAGATTGTGGTCTCACCAAGTAATATGCCGATAGCCTATAAAGGTACGTATCATTATCGTAGTGGTTCTACCAAGCAAGAACTCAAAGGGCTTGCTTTGCAGCAATTCATTATGGAAAAGATGGGACATTCATGGGATGATATTCCTGTTTATGGTGCTACTCTTGATGACATAGACCGCAATGCGATTGACTATTTTTTGCAATGTAGCATCAAGGCAGGTCGTATGGATGAATCAGAGGTCAATTCGTCGACCGAAGATGTATTGCGTAATCTTGGCTTGTTTACCAGGGAAGGTGAATTGAAGAATGCTGCCATCTTGCTTTTCGGCAAGCATGTTGGTCAGTTCTTCCCATCTGCGGTATTCAAGATAGGACGTTTTCATACAGATGAGAGCGATTTGATTATTCAGGATGTGATTGAAGGTAATCTGATTCAGATGGCAAGTCGAGTGATGGAAGTACTCCGAACCAAGTATCTGCTTTCGCCTATTCACTACGAGGGATTGCAGCGCATAGAGCAGCTGGAGATTCCAGATAAAGCATTACGAGAGTTGATATATAATGCCATTTCGCATAAGGCTTATACTGGCCCTGCCATCCAGATGCGTATCTACGACCGCAGTATAGAATTGTGGAATTATGGATTGTTGCCAAAAGAGTTGACTCCTGCAGCTTTGTTGCAGAAGCATTCTTCTTATCCTCGTAACCATAATATTGCTAATGTTTTTTACAAAGCAGGCTTTGTGGAGTCATGGGGACGCGGATTCAAGAAGATTGCCGAGGAGTTTGAACGTGCCAGCTTGCCATTGCCAACGATAGAAGAAAATGGAGGTGGCGTGATGGCGATTGTTCAGCGCAAGACGATAGACGAAGTTATCGCAGAGCGTGGCGGGAATGTCGGTAATATGTCGGTAACAAATGTCGGTAATGTGTCGGTAAGGAAACTGTCTGGTCGTCAGCGAAATATCATTTCTATGATTGAGGAAAATCCTTTTGTAACAGCTAAGGAAATGTCGGTAACAATGTCGGTAACGAAACGTACCATAGAACGTAATTTGTCTGTGTTGCAAAAAGCGGGAATAATAAGGCATGAAGGAAGAGTGAATGCCGGTGTTTGGGTGATACTTGAACAAGGAAATATGAATTCTTAATAGTGTTAAATATGAAGCAGAATAATAATGAACAAATCGTCTTCGATATGTTCGAAGAGGTTGCAACCGAAAGCATCGCTGAGGCTCGGAATGCATACACCTATGAAGAAATTGATGGGTGCTATCTGGAGGCGAAGGAGATTGCAAGGGTTGTAAAAGATAAACTTGAATGTTTTAAAAATAACGTAGATTGAATTTATTAGCTAATAGTTTCAGATAGGTTTTAAGGTCTTTTAAAGTAACACCTCAGTACCCATAGATAAAACATTAGTATAATAATTCTTAAAGAAATAACAACGTATAAGTTTTTTTATTAATTTTGTGTCCATAAAACAAAGAATTTATGAAGTTTAAAATAACCTTGAAGATAGATAGAAAATATGGTGACTTGCTGCCCTTTAATTATCAGTATGAGCAGTCTGCTGTCATTTATCGCATATTGGCGCAAGCTGATACGCAATATTCGTCATGGCTCCATGAAAATGGTTATCAATTGAATGGAAGCAAGAGATTTAAGCTATTTTGCTATTCGCCTTTTATCTTTGAAAAGGTAAGACCTTTGCCGAAAGAAGGATGTCTTAATATCATGGGTGAAAGAGCTACTTGGTACATTAGTTTCATTCCAGAGAAAAGCACCATGGAGTTCATTCAAGGAATATTTGCTCATCAAAGTTTTACCATTGGCAATAGGAAATATCAAGTTGCATTTGATGTTGTTGGAGTAGAAGCTATGCCCATGCCGCCTTTGTCCGAAGTTATGACTTTCCAAGCCTTGTCTCCTATTTGTGTTAAGCTTCATGAAGACAACAAGACTCAATATCTATCTCCTGACAATCCTATGTTCGCTGAAGGTGTATTAAAGGGATTGATGGCGAGATATGAGAGCATTCATGGTCAGCCATTTGATATGGAAGACAAGGAGTTTTCATTTGAATTGGTTGATAAAAAGGTCAAGTCAAAGTTGATAACAATAAAAGCCAATACTCCATACGAATCAAGAGTACGTGGATATCTTTGTTCCTTCCGTCTGAAAGCACCTTTAGAGTTGATGAAGATAGCTTATGAAGGAGGAGTCGGAGAACAATGTTCACAGGGATTTGGATTTATAAAGAATATAGAATTATGAGTTTAGATACTGTCTTAAAAATCGGAAATATATTGAGAAATTCAAAAGAAAAAATGAGTTTCTCAAATGCTATTGTATCTTGTCCTAAAGACAATAAAGGATGTTGGCCTTTTTGTCTTTCTCTTCCAGTAGACAAAGACTTTAATATTATTTTTGATAAAGCGTCGATTGTTCCTGAGAACAAAAAAAACAGTCTATATTGTCTAAAGTATAGTACTTCAGATCGAGATTCAACTTGTAGATATATATACGGTGACATTTATTATTCTGTCAAAGGCACATTGAATAAAAATGGATCCATAAAGCCAAAAGAAGATGGATATTATAAATTAGGAGAATCTCAAAATAAAAATTCCTTTAACATTGGAACTGCAAAATGCAAAGAAATCTATTCTTCATCTGATTTTTCTCTTGAAGAAATAAAAAAGTTCCAACAAATAAGAACAGGACTCGCAAAAGAACTGACGCTAATAGAACGAATTCTCAAATATGCTCCTGCTATTATAAAATACTTTGAAAATGAAAACGTTTCGTCCTTTAAGGAATATATTGAGAATGAAGATAACTTAAAGAATATTTGTTGCACTATAAATAAAGAAAACAACAAAAAGGAACTGGAGAAATTGAAAGAGGCTAAAAGTGACGAAGAATTGCTTCTGTTAAATTCTTCATCAATCTTTTTGCATTTTTCTTATGAGGATTGTAATGGGGAGAAAAAGAGTTGGTATGATTTTTCCAATACGTTAGAACTTGTCCTTCAAAAAATGTATAAGGAGTATGTTGATGATAAGAATAAGGAAAGACTTGTGCTTAAAAAGAGCCTCTGGCCTACTATATGTTCTGGTGATAAAAAGAATGATATACAATTTCCAAATTTTGATTTGGAAAATAGATACAAGACAAGAGGTTTTACAGAATCAGATATAGAAGATCTCTTTTATGGAGTTTCTTATGCTAAGAAGGGTAAGATGATTTCTGGTTCTGAATATAAACTAATAGTTTTGCCATTTGGAAAGAATTTGAAGGCTGATGATTTAAAACTCTTTATAGAAAAGAAAAATGAGTCTTCGATAATATTGTCCAATGAATATAGCGACGATTTGATTTCGTCTGCTTTAGGAAGCAGCTCGACTTTCACATCGTTTGATTTTATTTTTGTAAAGAATGGAGGAACAAAGCCTGATACAGACCTTATAGAAATCTCAAACATTACACGAAGCGCTCTAAATCGTGTAGACTCGAGAAATAAGGCTATTGCACATCAAGTGTATGCAGAAAGAAATAAAGAGATAAAAATAGGCAAACCTGAAAGAAATAAAGAGAAAAAGGAAGACAATTCTCTTTCTATATGCAAGTCGTTTCGCAATCTCTTGGGAGATGTGCAATTGGATGCAACGGGAAAAGTTAAAATAGCCGCATCGAAGAAATATGAAAGTCATATTCTCAAAGTGCTTCCTTTAATATATAAAGAAAATTATTATAATGATTCCTATTTACTCCATTCGTTTGTGACTAATGTAGAATCCGCAACACGTATAGGAGACGGTTCGTTTTGGTGTAAAATCTTGAAATATGATTTGATGTTCATATTGTCAATACAAAATAATAAACAAAATAAATATATGGATATTATTAATTCTGCAAGTTTTAAGCTTGGTCTTAAAATAGGAAAAATGGCCAAGCCATTGAAGAAGGCTATTGGTTCTTTTGAAAAGAACTATGTGGGCTTGCTTTCAAGAAGAGTGTCAACGAAAGAGGATTGCATCAGATTTGTTACTGACATTAGTCAGAAACTTGTGATGCATGACGGAATATGGGCAACAATGTGTGCTGAAGTTTGTGATGACTTGGCAAAACTACCAGAAGATAAATATGATAAGGATGAATTGTCTTTCGGATTCTTGGATGGCTATTTCAAATATGAGCCGACGGATAAGAAAAAAGATTTTCAGAAACGTTTAGAAAGAATCTTGGCTGATTATTCTGGCAATGAAGATTTAAAAGATGAAGTTAGTAAACTTAACTTGATAGTTGATGAAATAAACCATAAAAATTAAAGATATGAAGAAATCAGAAATTTTGTTCTTGTATGAAACATCATACAACATCCCCAATGGGGATCCATTTACAGGAGAACAACGTTACGATGAGGAAACGAAGAGAATCCTTGTTAGTGATGTTCGAATTAAAAGATTTATTCGTACATACCTTGAGGATATCGAAGGTGAGCACATCTATGTCTCAGACAAGACTGGAGCTGGCAAAACAGATTCTAAAGGTGTATTAACTTGGATCATTGAGAATTGGAATTCCAATCAAAAGACCGACATCGCTGAAATAATGAAAGAACTCATTGATGTAAGATTGTTTGGTGGTATATCAACGCTAGAAAAAAATATGAAAGTTGGTAAGACAGACTTTACAAATGGGCATGTGCAATTTACGGGACCTGTGCAATTTGCTTCCCTTAACCCTTCTTTGAATCGTGTCAACTTGAGAATGCACCAGAACACGTCACATTTTACATCTAAAGGAGATAAAGCGCAAGGTGCCATTGCTACAACAACATTGGTTCCTTATTCCGTTGTCCAAATTCACGGATGGATTAATCCAACTGTTGCTAAAAGCACAGATTTGAAAGAAGATGATCTGAAGAAAATGTTTAAAGCTTTGTGGTATGGAACAGGCGGGGAAGGAAGCTCTTTCTCTCGTTCAAAAGTCGGACAAGATTCGCTTTTATTGTTAATCATAGACTACAAAGAGAATTTTGACAAACTCTATGGAATTGACAGAACCATTAAACTTGAGCCGAATAAAGGCATGAAAGACGAGCAAATTCGTAGTATGGATGACTATGCTCTCGATTTCACTAAACTCAAGGAACTTGCCAAGAATGACAAGATAGAAAAAATCAGATTCTATACAGAGATAGATAAGATTAAGAATGAGCTTAATGGTGAGAAGTTTGAAGAGATGAGCTTATGAAAGGTTTACAATTCAAGATAGATGGTGATTGGGCTCATTTTAAAAAGCCAGAGACCAACAACAATCCATTGTCTCATGACCTTATTCCTAAAACGGCATTAATCGGAATGGTTGGTGCAGTTTTAGGAATTGAACGCGAGAAGATGAAATCTCTTTTCCCTCAGTTGTCTGAAGACTTGTTGTATGGTGTTGAATTGCTAAAGCCTGTAAAAAAAACATCGTATGAATTTACGTCTCACACGGCCATAAACCCTACAGCTATTAAATCACCCAAAGCTTTTGAAATGCTGCGTGATGTTAGCTACAAGGTTTGTGTGGGACTCAATGGTGAACGCTCTCAAAGTATATTTGATGATTTTCAGAATGCAATTTTAGAAGGATATGCTGTCTACGACCCTTATTTGGGTATTGCTAACTGTCCTGCAGAATTGTATTTCATTAGTCAAGGAGAATTCACAATGATGGGTAATGGCGATTTTAAGACCAAAGGTTTCGTTATAGCGAATGAGCATAAGTTGAAAATAATTGACGATGACTTTCGAATCGGTTTTGACAAACTTCCGACATATCAGAATAATGATTTTTGGAATTTGCCAGAAAAATATGTAAATGTCATATACCCAGAATGCTCTCATGTGCTTAACGTAGAAGGAGATTATTGGGAATTTATTCATGATAAAGAGATTGAACAATGGGTTTTGATTTAAATAAATGTTATTCACATCCAGGAAAACTTTTGAAAGTACATCTTGAAAATGTGGCTTTATTATCAAAGAGAATTACCAGTTCTGATGCAGCAGAATTGGTATCTCTCTTTCATGATATAGGAAAGGTTAATCCTAATTTTCAACAGAAATTAAATGGATCATGTCCAAAAGGATATGATCATCATGCTTATTTGTCTGCGTATGCTTTTCTCATGTTCCTGATTAAAAATCCAGATATATTTAAGGCATTAGTTACACAGGGATTTAATTCGAACAATTTTTTAATATCTTTAATAACCATTGTTGCGAAACATCATGGGGACTTACCTGATATGATGCCAAATGATGACAATTCTATTCTTTCGGGCTATGAAGTAAGCAATCTTTATGCCTTTCTTGATAAGGAGCATATATCTTTTGGTAATGTCTTTTCTGAATTATTAGGCATTGAGCCATCTATGCCATCATCAATGGAAGAAGATAGAATTAGATTATTTTTTAAAAGAATAGTAAATAAGCCAAATGATTATAATGTTGCTTTACGATTCTATTTAGAAATACAAAGCATTTTCTCTGCATTGGTAAAAGCTGACAAAAGTGATGCTGGTGATATGATATCCATGATTGATGAGAATGAACAAAATCTGAATAGCTTTTCTCATATCTATCCAGATATATTACAGGGGTATCTTGACAATCTTAATTCTCAAACTTTACTTAATGTAGAGAGAACTAAAATACGTCTGGAAAGTATTAATAGTATTAAAAAAGGTTTAGAAGAAGGAAAACAGATTTTTGAGTTGACGGCTCCGACTGGTTCCGGAAAAACGCTAATGTTGTTATCTTTAGCTTCCGAGATCATAAAATCGAAGGGAGCTAAAAGAATTATTTATGGATTGCCATTCTTGTCAATAACTGAACAAGTTGAGTCTGAAGTGTTGAAAATATTGAAAGGTTACGAATATTTCGTTCAGCGTATAGACTCGAAATCTACAAATACACGCTTTGATGATATACAGAAGGAACTGGATGAAAATCCTTCTGAAAAGTTGTTACAGGAATTAGAGGCTTTAGAATTTCAAGATGATACTTTTGGCTATCCATTCATAATTACAACTTTCGTACGTATATTTGAGACACTATTGGGAAATAAGAATCATGAGCTTATGAAATTACCTAATTTTTCCAATTGTGTCTTTCTCTTGGACGAGATACAGTCTTTGCCTCCAAGATTGTATGGATTTTTTGTTGCTTACTTAGATAAATTCTGTAAGTTAACTGGTAGTTTTGCAATAGTTTCTACAGCTACACAGCCAGCTCTTCGATTGCCTGATGATAATAAAGAGGCAAAGGAATTCTTTCTGGATTATGAACAACCATTTAAATTGTTGTCACTTTCTCATTATGAGAATCCTGTTTTTAACAGATATACAGTTGAGGTACAAAAGTCGATTATAGATATTGAACAGTTGGGGCATCAAGTTTTACAGGAAGAGGAATCGGTGCTTGTAATCTTGAATACTATTCAGGATACAAAAGACTTATACAATTTCATCAGAAAAAATATGGATAATACAAATGTGTTGCTTCTTAATACACATTTTACTCCAAGCGACCGAAGCCAGAAGATTTATATTGCTAAGGAGAAACTATGTCAAGGTGATAAGGTTGTTCTTATCTCTACTCAGCTTATTGAAGCGGGAGTTGATATTGATTTTCCAGTACTTTATAGGGATTTTGCTACCATTTCAAGTATTGTACAATCTGCTGGTCGCTGTAATAGAAATGGGAAGAATGCAGAAAAGGGAAAAGTTGTTGTAGTTAGATTAGGAACGAATCAAGGGGAACGTTCAAGCTTGATTTATCGAGGTCCTGATAAAGAGTTGATAAAATTCTCAAGAGAATCTTTTTATGAATCAGAAAATTGCGAAGAAAAGGATATGCTAAACATACAGAAAGCCTTCTTTGAGAAAATATGTGATCAACTTATATTTGGAGCCTATGGAGAGAAACTGAAAAACAATTTAATGGAGGATATAAGCCAATGCATGTATGAGAAAGTGGGAAAATTCTCACTTATTGACAATAATATATTTGGTGAGGAATGTTTGTACTATGTACCTCGTAATGGTGAGGATAATAACTTTGAATTACTTCTGGAGTACCAGAAGAATTTAAAAGAATCTCTTTCACATGATGACAAGATATCTATAATACGATACCATAAGAGAAAATTAAGCAACCAATTAAAAAAGATGGCCAATCGGATTGTACAAATAAGGATAAAGCCAAATCAATCAAAACCAATTACATCTTCAAATGAAGATTATAATGGCCTTTATAAAATATCTACTAAATGTTATAATTTTGATACTGGTATTATAATTGATGGAGATAATTACTTATGACAATAACTGGTACTCATTTCAACTATTACCAGCTTTGCCATCGCAAACTATGGCTGTTTGCCAATGGCATCAACATGGAACAAGAGTCAGACTTGGTCTATGAAGGAAAGCTGGTGCATGAATCAAGTTATCCACAACGTACATCAAAGTATGAGGAAGTGGAGATTGATGGTATCAAAGTAGATTACTATGATGCCAAGAACAAGGTCATCCATGAGATAAAGAAATCTAATAAGGTGGATAAAGCTCATGAATGGCAACTGAAATATTACTTGTATATTTTCGAACAGCATGGAATTGATGGCGTGAAGGGCATCTTGGAATATCCTCTTTTGAGAAAGACAAAAGAAGTAATCTTGACAGATGTTGATAGAGATGACATTCAGGTTATATCTAAAGACATTATTAAGATAATCTCTCAAGATGTTTGCCCGTCTAAAGTCAAGAAAGGCATCTGTAAGAATTGTAGTTATTTCGATTTTTGTTATATAAACGAGTTGGAGGAAGAAGAATGAAAAGAAGTTTTTATCTGTTCAATCCAGGCATTATGGAGAGAAGGGACAATACGCTGAAGTTCACGC
>ERZ780207.3280-NODE-3280-length-10523-cov-3.362820_pt1 | contig 10523 bp, 8 predicted proteins | sample MGYA00510977_ERZ780207 | MGnify/ENA primary metagenome ERZ780207 (study PRJEB29588, sample SAMEA2151383) | human gut metagenome | biome: human gut; feature: human-associated habitat; material: faeces | place: Denmark | collected 2008/2010 ... | reverse complement strand
AAGTCGCTGTCCGCCTTCGGCAGGATCTCATGCCCAGCGTTTCGGATGACGCGATATTTGTGCGGACGCAACGCGGCCGAATGGTTGATTCAGATGAACAACATCCGTCTGCTCGAGCGGCTCACCGACCAGAAGACCTATACGCGCATCATGAACATGAACAACACGGTGCTTTCGATCCGACTGGAGGCGGCAGAGAATGACGGAGCAAATGACGGCACTTGCTGAAAATTATCCGGCAGCCGCGGAGCTGCTGCGGCGGCATGGCAGCGAAACGCTGCTTACCTATCTCGGGCAGCTCCACCACCGGCCGCTGCCGGACATTCTGCCCTCGGAGGACCTGCTGACAGAGGTGCGGGACTACTTCACGCCCTTTTTCGGCGCGGAGACCGCTGGGGAATGCGCGGACGTTCTCCGGCGCCGCCGCTGCCTGTCCACCGCCAACCACCATCATCCCGCGTTCGAGTACATGACCGTGCAGGACACGATCCTCTGCGACCGGTGGCTGCGGACGCAGGGCGAGACCGGGGCGGTCGTTCCGTTTCTGTCCTGTGCCAACCCGAGGCTGGACAACAATGTCTACCCGAGGGGTATGCTGGTCTACGACTGCACCGCGCCGGGAGGCTGCCTGCGGCTGCCGTTTTATCCGTTCAAGCTGCGCCACGCCTGCGTGGCCGCCGTGGAGGGCATCTCCCCGGACATGGTAGACAATGCGCTGGACCGCCTGCGGCAGGAGACGCGGCGCGGCTCCTGCTCGCTTCGCACAGCCGACGCGCTGGAGCGCTTCTGCCGCGAGGTCCTGCTCTCCGACCGCGTGCAGCGCTGCGGCACGCTGCGGGAGCAGACCACGGTCATCAACGCCATGCTCTCACAGCGGTACTTCACCGACCGCGCGCCGCAGTACCTCTGGATGCCGATGGAGACGCTCACCGCCCGCCTGCTGGAAAGGGATCTTCGGACGGAAGACGCGCTCACCTGCCAAATGCTGTTCCGGCAGGAGCTGCGCGCATCGCTTTTGCGGGCTCTGGACGGCGTTTCCGGCTGCTGGACGGGCGACGCCGGCGGCACGCACTTTTTCTGGGGGCTCGACCGCCGCGCGGCGTTGTTTCCTCTGCGGCTGCTGTTTTCTCCGGCGGTGCCTCCCCCGGATTATCAAAATCAAACGAAATCTGATCATTTTCATATTTCAGGCAGGTGTCAAATGTATTGCCTGCCTTTGAGGTAAATCCGGCAATCTTCTGCTTCGTCTTTCCGGTCGTCAGCAGTTCTTTCATCACTTCTTCGGAAAGTTCCACCTTAGCAACGGTATGCCAGATCTTAAATCCGCACGCACATTCATACCTCCACTGCGTCTTCATCAGCATTTTTCCGCATTTCGGGCACGGCACGGTTGTCTCTTCCGGTTTCGGTTTCTCCGGAAAATCAAATGTGATCTCCCCTTCTTCCGTCAGTTTCAGCGGTGCATCAAATTTCATACCGGTCTTTGCCACAAATCCCGAAATTACCTCTGTCTTCTTTTTCGTCAGAAGCTCTTTCACCTGCGCTTCTTTCAGCCGGACACTTGCGATACTTCCAATCATAAAACTGCAGCTTTCCTTATCATCTTTTTTATGATTGGCACACATAAATCCAAACGGTGCCACTACAATATCCCCACCACACTTCGGGCACTTCACATCTTTGACTTTCTTTGGCTCTACATTGTCAAAATCAAATTTCAGCCCGGTTACTTTCCCGTTTTCATCTTTTGCGAGAGCTACGCGCGCATCAAATTTCTTCCCTGTTTTTGACTTAAACCCACGCATGGTTTCCGTAATGCCATCGTTTAAAAGCTGCCGGACCTGTGCTTCCGTAAAAGATTTCTCTGCCATCTTCCCAATAGAAAACCTGCAGCTGTTTTCATCGCCCGGCTTATAGTTGGCACATCCATAACCAAAAGAGGTCGCAATGATCTCACCCCCGCAGAGCGGACACTTCACATCGCGGATCACTTTCTGTTCCACGCTGTCAAAATCAAATACAATATTCGTCTTTCCCTCTTCGGTTTTCTCCAGTTTCAGACAGGCATCAAATTTTTTACCGGTTTTTGATTTAAAACCGCGCAGGGTATCTGTGTGACCATCCGTTAGGAGCTGCTTTACCGCAGTAACCGGCAGGGTTTTTCCGGCGATCGTTCCAATGGAAAACCGGCAGCTGTTCTCATCGTCCGGTGAAAAGTTTACACATCCATAGCCGAAAGATGTCTTTTTCATCTGTCCGCCACATACCGGGCACTTTACCTCCGGAATGATTTCCGGCTCTACGTCTGAAAAATCAAATGCAATATTAACTTTTCCGTTTTCATCTTTATCTACCTTAAGTTTTGCATCAAACCGTTTGCCTGCCTTGGATTTAAACCCGCGAATGGTCTGGGTATGCCCCTGTTCGATAAGTTCTTTTACCTGTTCCTCACTCAGCTGAGCACCTGCAATTTCGCCAATATTAAAATTACATCCTGATTTATCATTCTTGTAATTTGTACATCCATAGCCAAATGGCGTGGTTACAAGTTCTCCACCGCATGCCGGACATCTGACACCGATCTTTCTTCTCGCACCGGCACCTCTTGCATGTTTCCCGGCAAAATTACTGATACGTTCCGCAAGCGGTTCCCGCAGATCCTGTCCGATCATCTTTTCCGTTTCGGTCCGGATGAAATCTTCCAGTTTCGTCCGGTAATCCCAGAAATCCACGGTTCCCTGTGTAATTCCATCAAGTCCCTTTTCCCAGGAAGCTGTCATCTTCGGGTTCAAAAGTGCCGGGACGGTCATGCTCACCACTTCAAATACCATCTCCCCGAGATTTTCCGGTGTGAGCACCTGCGTCCGTTTATTCAGATTGAGGTAATGGATACGGACCAGTTTCTTGATAATTTCCGCACGGGTGGCCGAGGTACCGATTCCCGAACCTTTGATCTGTTCCCGAAGCTCCTCATCCTCAATCAGCTGTCCTGCATTTTCCATGGCAAGCACCATGGAACCGGAGGTGTACCGCTTCGGCGGTGAAGTTTTTCCCTCTTTCACCTCATATCCATCCACGGAAATCTCATCGCCCTTTTTCAGCTGATCTGCCAGATGTAGCAGTTCCTTCGGATCCGAATCTTCTTCCTCTTTCTTTGGAATTCCTGCAATTTCCAAATAACCGGGTGTCTTTAATACACGTGCGGACGCATAAAAACGTTCCTTATTTTCCCCCACATCCACAACAGCCGTCATTTTTACATTCTGATATTCTGCCGCCGGATAAAACACACTGAGAAATCTCCGCACGATCAGATCAAATACCGATTTCTGCAGAGCATTCAGTTTCCCAAGCTCCGTGAGCTGACCGGTCGGAATGATCGCATAGTGGTCTGTCACTTTAGCATCATCGGTATACTGCGTTCCTGCAATATTTCCATACAGCTTTCTGTCGAGAATCTGCTCCACAAAATCCGAAGTCGGCTCATATCCCCGCAGAGGGCTGATATTTTTATGAATTTCCTTTGCCACCGGAGTAGAAAGCACACGCGCATCGGTACGCGGATACGTTGTCAGTTTCCGTTCATACAGATCCTGCGCCACCTGTAAGGTTTCATCCGGGCTGATCTTGAATCGTTTTGCACATTCTGCCTGCAGCTCTGCCAGATTAAACAGTAACGGCGCCCGTTTTCTGGAAATATTCTTTTCCATGGATTCCACAATCGCAGAATGTCCCTGCACGCGGTCAATCAATGCCAGTGCATCCTTCTTTTCCCGAAATCCGTTTTCCTTATACAAAAGCGGCGATGCAAAGTACCCTGATCCCTCGACGGCTTTCCACTCGCCCTGAACATGTGCATCTGTAAAATTTCCGACAACACGGTAAAACGGTGTCTCCTTAAAATTGCGGATCTCGCGCTCACGGATCACGACCATCCCAAGCACACAGGTCATCACGCGCCCGACCGCAATAGCGGTATAAGAACGTGTTCCCGCCGCATTGTTTAACAATCCTCCATATTTTACCGACATTACACGGGAAAAATTAATGCCCATGGCATAATCTTCAATGGTACGCATAATACCGGATTTTCCGAGATTTTCATAGGAAGACATCGGTTTTGCTTCCCGGATTCCCCGTTGGATCTCTTCCTCTGTCTGGGAATCAATCCAGACCCGGAGTTCCTCCATGCCGTCTCGCACACCGCCGAAATTGCGGATATTTTCCTCAATCGTCTGTCCTTCTTTTCCGGCATCTCCTGCCCAGTAGACACGGTCGATATCCTCGCGCATCAACATTCCGTGAACCACATCATACTGCCGGCTGACATCTTTGATCACATCATATTTATATTCTTTTGGAAGAAATGGCAGATCTTCCAGTTTCCACTTTTTGTATTTTATATCATAACTTTCCGGATATACCATGGCTACCAGATGTCCCACGCACCAGGTGATCACATATTTCTGGTTTTCCAGATAGCCATCTCTGCGGCCCCCGCTTACCCCGAGAACTTTTGCAAATTCCTGGGCAACCGACGGTTTCTCCGTTATGATCAGTGACTTTCCCATCTTCTATCCCCTATTGGCAAACTTTTTCTATAATTCGTTCATATCAATCAGCTCAAACCGGTCATCCGTTTTGGCATGCTCCGCCAGCATCGGTTCAAACCGCGTTGCAGAGAATAAAAAAATATGCTCCGAACGGATTTTTGCCTTTTCCATGTTCTGATACAGTTCCTCGCACATCTGCGATGTCAGCTGTGGCTGATCCCAGTTACAAAGTCCCACAATATTTCTGCGGTCTGTGCTCTGGGCAATAATATCAATGTTTCCTGTCTTTCCAACCCAGGTTCCGATCTTATGAACTGGAAACGGCATGCGTCCCATCTGATTCAAAAGCATCATATACTCCATGCAGACATTCCGGAAATAACGTTTCAGATACGTGCCAAGTTCCGGTGCAATGTAACGGTCGTAAAATTCATACGGTTTCAGCAGATAAAGATCCGACATGTGGGGAAATACAAATTTAAACCAGAAATTAATAAATGTATCTTTGATCTGGTATACCCCTTTCTTAGTATTTTCCCAGCCGCCGGTCTGAAATGACTGCACTTTCTCTACAATATCAAAATGGCTGAGATTTTTCATATAAACACTGATCTTTGCACGGGAATATCCGGTTTTCAAATACAGGTCATTCAGTTTATTATATCCCTGTGCAATTGCAGATAAAATTGTGTTATAGACGGAAAGTTCACGCAGTTCTGCCGAAATTTTCTGTTCTGCCATATGAAACAGATATCCGCCCTCCGTCAGCACAAGCCGGTAAATATTCTCCCTGTATGAAATTTCCGGATTCCAGGCTTCCATATATCCCGGCACCCCACCGATCGATCCATAAATACGGATACAGTCGCTGACCGAAAGTGCCGGAAATGTCCGGACAACTTCCAGGAAATTCAGATCTTCCACTTTATGCAGTACATCAATACGACGGAATCCATCCCCGAACGCATCTTTTGCATCCTGCGTGGCCCATACAATGGAAGAAGACGCCAGAATGATCATTACCGGTCCCGGATAAAGCCGTTTCATCTTCAGTTTTAAAATACTTTTGACAAATTCCGGATCTCTTTTAATTGCATACTGTGCCTCATCAATCACAATCACCAATTTTGATGCATCTCCGCTTTTTACCCGGTTAAAAAATTCATCATAGGAATACCTGCTCAGCTTCATCTGAAAAGCATTTTGAATTTCTTCTCCCATTTTCTGCATCTGTTCCTGTGCGGAAAGCTGTCTGCACCGATAATAAAAATACTTTTTCCCCACACAGAATTCTTTGATCAGCTGTTCTTTCCGGCAGTCCATCCCACCATACAAAAGCATCAGCTGGTTTCCTGATTTTTCATACCAGCCTTCCAGTTCTTTGAGATCTGTTTTTTTTGCGTTCATCCCGATTCCTCCGTACAAAATTCCTTCTGCTAAAAGAAATTATATCACTGATTAATATCTCTCACAAGGTTTTCGGCAAAAAGAAAGAAGTGCAGTTTTTGCACTTCTCTCCAAAAATCCGTATTTCAATTTAATACTTATTTCTTTGTGATATATCCCTGTGCCTTTAACAGCTCTGCACATAAAACTGCACCACCGGCTGCACCACGAACGGTATTGTGAGATAATCCAACGAATTTCCAGTCATATACGGTATCCTCTCTCAGACGTCCGACAGAGATTCCCATGCCATGCTCAAAGTTTACATCCAGGCTGACCTGCGGACGGTCGTCCTCTTCTAAGTACTGGATGAAATGTTCCGGTGCACTTGGGAGCTTCAGCTCCTGTGGCACACCACTGTAATTCTTCAGTGCTTCGATCAGCTGCTCTTTGGTAGGTTTCTTCTTGAATTTAACAAATACAGCTGCTGTATGTCCGTTTAATACCGGCACACGGATACACTGGCAGGTAATGACTGGTGAAGTTGCAGGAACAATCTGCTTCTTCTCATCATCTACATGCCCCCAGATACGCAGAGGCTCTTTCTCAGACTTTTCTTCCTCACCACCGATGTATGGAATAATGTTTCCAAGCATCTCTGGCCAGTCCTTGAACGTCTTTCCTGCTCCGGAAATAGCCTGATAGGTAGTGGCAACTACTTCATACGGCTCAAACTCTTTCCATGCAGTCAGAACCGGCGCATAACTCTGGATGGAGCAGTTTGGCTTTACTGCTACGAAACCGCGCTTTGTACCAAGACGCTCTTTCTGATACTTGATAACTTCCATGTGCTGTGGATTGATTTCTGGAACTACCATCGGCACATCCGGTGTCCAGCGGTGGGCACTGTTGTTGGAAACAACCGGTGTCTCTGTCTTTGCGTAATCTTCCTCGATCTTTTTGATCTCTTCTTTGGTCATGTCTACAGCAGAAAATACAAAGTCGACCTGAGAAGCTACCTGCTCTACCTCATTTACATTCATTACTACAATATTCTTTACAGCTTCCGGCATTGGAGTATCCATTTTCCAACGATCTCCTACTGCCTGCTCATAAGTCTTTCCTGCACTTCTTGGGCTTGCTGCAATCGTGGTAACCTCAAACCATGGATGATTCTCCAGCAAAGAGATAAATCTCTGTCCTACCATACCTGTTCCGCCAAGGATACCAACTTTTAACTTCTCACTCATTTTTCCAATCTCCTCTGTTCTTTTCTTTATACGCGGACACCTGTCTTTTACAGAAAAACATTTTTGTTTTTTGTCCGCGTTACACGAACATGTGTCTTTATAGGAAATATATTACTTGAAACCAGGTAAAATTACAAGGAACAAATTGTCCTAAATAAATAAAATATTCCTCAAATATATGTAGGACTTGCACAATCTGAAATAACGACTAAGCGGTATTTCATGCAATATATCAGAGATGTACCGCAATTACGTACATCGCATCGACAAGCGATTCTGCATGCGATGTGCTCCTTTTGTCTCATTTTTTCTCCAGATATGCTTCTTCGATTGCGATCACTTTCTTCATCGCCTCTTCCCCTGGTGCACCGATCGTCAGACGCTTGTTGACACAGTTTTCCATGGAGATTGCATCATAGACATCCTCCTCAAATACCGGAGAAAACTGTTTTAATTCTTCCAGACTCATATCGTCAATCGGCATCTGTTTGTCCAGACAGTACAAAACAATACGTCCGATAATTCCATGCGCATCGCGGAACGGAACCCCGTGATTTACAAGATAATCGGCAGCATCCGTCGCGTTGGTAAAGCCGTGTGCGGCACTCTTTCTCATAACATCCTTATTGAATTTCATGGTATCAAGCATGCCCGTGAATAACGCAATACAGCCTTTCGTTGTGTCGATGGCATCAAAGGAAAGTTCCTTGTCTTCCTGCATGTCTTTATTGTAAGCAAGCGGAATCCCCTTCATCGTGGTCAGAAGCGACATGAGCGCGCCATACACACGCCCGGTCTTGCCTCGGACAAGTTCTGCAATATCCGGATTTTTCTTCTGTGGCATGATACTGCTTCCGGTACTGTATGCATCATCAATCTCTACAAATTTGTATTCGTTGGAATTCCAGATGATGATTTCCTCGGAGAAGCGGCTTAAATGCATCATAATGGTTGCCATGGCAGACAGATATTCGATCAGGTAATCGCGGTCGGAAACACCGTCCATACTGTTTAAGGTCGGTCCGTAAAAGCCAAGAAGCTCTGCAGTATATTCGCGGTCAAGCGGATAGGTTGTTCCTGCCAGTGCGCCGGAACCGAGCGGGCAGTAATTCATGCGCTCGTAAATATCGTGCATACGGGAACGGTCACGCTTAAACATTTCAAAGTACGCCCCCATATGATGTGCGAGTGTGATCGGCTGCGCTTTCTGCAAATGGGTAAATCCTGGCATAATCGTCTGCGTATTTTCTTTCATAATGCGAAGCAGTACCTGCAGCAGCTGTTCCAGCAGTTCATCCGTCTCAAGAACCTGCTGCCGGGTATACAGACGCATGTCCAGTGCCACCTGATCATTTCTGCTTCGTCCGGTATGCAGTTTCTTTCCGGTATCTCCCAGACGGTCAATAAGGTTTGCTTCCACAAAACTGTGAATATCCTCATATTCCGAAGTGATGGCAAGCTTTCCGCTCTCCACATCCGCAAGAATTTCCTGTAAACAGGAAACAATCGCCTGCATCTCTTCCTGTGTCAGAATGCCCTGCTTTCCAAGCATACGCACATGTGCAATGGAACCCTCAATATCCTGCTTGTAAAATTTCTGATCAAACGAAATGGATGCATTAAAATTGTAAACCAGCTGGTCTGTCTCCTTCGTAAATCTTCCGCCCCATAACTGTGCCATATCTAAATTCCTCTCTTTCTTAAATTCTTTGTTTTTTATAAAATCTGTTCTTCCTGCTGTCTGCGCAGTACGATTTCACGGTCGCGGTCACGCTTGGAATACACACACCCACAGTAGTACTGCCGGTACATGTGATACTCCTTAGAAATTTCGGTCGACTTTTTATAGCCTTCCTTCTTTTTAAAATCCGAAAACAGATAACGGACATCAAAGGTATCTGCCAGTTCTGCTCCGATCTGATTTAACTTTTCCGCATTTTTCAGCGGACTGATGGATAATGTTGTCGTAAAGAAATCAAATCCGTGCGCTTTTGCATAGGACGCAGCCTCGGAAAGCCGCAGCCGGTAACAGGCAAAACAGCGCTCTCCCCCTTCCGGGATCTCTTCCATGCCCTTTGCCATATCGTAAAACCGCTGTGTATCGTATGCACCTTCCACAAAAGTAACCGGATATTTTGTAGGAAACTCAGCAATAAAACGTTCCTGCTCCTTTGCCCGCATATGATATTCTTCCGGCGGATAAATATTGGGATTGTAATAAAATACCGTTACATGGAAATGTTCTGCAAGACATGCAATACAATAAGAACTGCACGGTGCACAACAGCTGTGCAAAAGGAGGCTTGGAGCCTCCCCTGCCGTACAGTTTTCACGGATCAGATCTTCCATTATTTTCTGATAATTTTTTTTATTCATCTTTCATCTGTATACATCTGATTAAAAATTTCTTTTCCGGTCTGCGTCCGGAAAATTTGCTGATATGCCTGTTCAATTCCGTGACGATTGATGTCATCTTCATATAAATTGACCAGAAAATCTGCCTCCACCAGAATCTGATAATCCAGTCCTTCGATATTATCATATGTATGATGATGTCCGATCAGATAGCAGATACGGTCGATCAGATAATTTTCAATTCCCACATCGGAAAGCATTCTCTGTGCCACAATCGGTCCTTCCTGCTCCTGCAGCTTTCCGTCACACCGTCCATACTTTTCTTCTGCCGGACGGATTCCAATGTCATGGGTATAAGCGGCTGCTTCCAATATAAAAAGGGATGTCTCGTCAAGCCCTTCTTTTGTTCCGATGATTCTTGCGAAACTATGCACTTTCATGAAATGCTGAATCCGTTTCGGATCTCCGGAAAAAAAGGCGATCATCTGTAAAAACAGCTCATCCAGCTGTTGCCTGCTGTAATAACTACTGTCACTACTGTCCATTGTGTGTTTCTCCTTTATCTAACATCTGCAGTGCAAACGTCGCTGCAATGTAAACAACTGCACATAAAATAATCAATACTGTTTTTTTCCCGGCAACACCGGCACAAAGTTCTGCCAGAATAAGAAGTCCATGCACCCAGAGTTCCGCATGATGCAGCATCACTGCAATAACTGCCTCAATGATAACAAGCAGACACATAGGAACTACCGGAACGTTAAGGACTCTCACCCCTACAATCACCATAATTGCAACAATTGCTGCAAAGGCCAGTAATGTCGGTACCTGAAACGTCTTTTTGTTCTTGTCCATTTTTTACCTCAACCTTTATTCTTATTTTCTTTGTCTGCGCCCATTATACCAATTTCATGCCTAAGAAACAAGCACTTTTTAAAGTAAAAAAGACACGTTTTGTATCGGATACCCGATACAAAAC
>ERZ780207.3277-NODE-3277-length-10534-cov-3.408722_pt1 | contig 10534 bp, 10 predicted proteins | sample MGYA00510977_ERZ780207 | MGnify/ENA primary metagenome ERZ780207 (study PRJEB29588, sample SAMEA2151383) | human gut metagenome | biome: human gut; feature: human-associated habitat; material: faeces | place: Denmark | collected 2008/2010 ... | reverse complement strand
CTACCCAGTCGCCCTTTTCATCGCGCTGGCGGTACTGAATGGAGAGCACGACCTCCGAGTACTTTATGACCATGCCAAGCAGCGCGGCGACCCACAGCCAAAACACAGCGCCGTAGCCGCCGAGGGCGATGGCCTGCGAGGTACCGACTATATTGCCGGTGCCGACGGTGGCGGCAAGAGCGGTGGTCACGGCCTGAAGCGGCGTGACGGCGCCTTTTCCGGCTTCCGTCTTTTTGAACATCTTGCCGACGGTGTTTTTCATGGCGTATCCGAAGTGGCTGAACTGCACTGCCTTGGTGCGGACGGTCAGCAGTATGCCGCCGACCATGACGCAGGGCAGGAACATGTACAGCCACGCGAAGTCGTTAAGAGCTCCGGTGAAGAAATCGATAAATGCCTGCATGCTTGAATCCTCCTTATTTGATAGATACCGGTTGACAAGAATGACTGATATGTACAAATCTAATATATGTCAAACTTTTGCCCATTACAAATCGGCATTAAAAATATCGCTTTTGTAATGGATCCCAGATGTCAGCTTTGCGGAAAAAACGGCTGAAGTCCGACCGGTATTTTATTGATGCGAGAAATATAGCACCGAAAAAGCGCAATTGCAAGAGAAATTTTGCATTTCGGCATAGTGCAGAATAATCGGCTGCTGTAATGTTCACTCCATGTGAAATATAACGGCTATTAATGAAATGATACGCGCATATCTATGAAAAATATTAATTAATAAAACACGGCCTTGCATTACAATGTCTGCTGTGTTAATCTGAAATCGAATAGAATCAGCAAGGGAGCGAGATGGAAATGCACAGTCTTGAAGAGGTGCGCGCGGAGTATGACAGGCTCGACAGGCTCTGTGGGGTCGACACCTCGGGGATCGAGCTGAAGATATCAAAGCGCGCGGTGAAGCAGCTCGGCAGCTTCCGCAGCCCACGCCGGGGCGGGATAGACGGCCTGCGCATCACGCTCTCTTATTTGATATTGGAGGACGACGAGCAGTTCTGGGACACCGTGCGCCATGAGTATGCGCACGCCGCAGTGTATCTGCTCCATCCCGGAGAGAGCCACGGGCATGATAAGGTCTGGAAGGACATGTGCCGCCGTATCGGGTGCAGTCCTGAGCGGCTCGCTCCGGAAAAGGGACAGGCGGCGGAGAGCCGCCGCGCGGAAGCAAAGTACATCATCCGCTGCGAAGGCTGCGGCAGAGAGAGCCGCTATATGCGCCGGGGCAAGGCGGTCGACCTGCTGCTGCGCGGTCGCGGCCGCGCTCTGCGCTGCACGGGCTGCGGCGGGAGCAGCTTCAAGCTCTTTGTCGGAAAATAATTGGTTTGACGGCGGCGCGGATAGGTGATATTCTATAAACAGCTATATAACAATAGAAGATATACAGCAATAAGACGTAAATGAATGGAGGTTTTCGGCATGATAATCAACAATGCAAAAGTATACCGCAACGGACACTTTGAAAGCGCATCCATCGAATTTGACAGCCATATACGTTCATTTTCTCCCGGCGAGGGAATGGACGCCTGCGGGGCGTATATCATCCCCGGCCTTATCGACGTGCACACTCACGGTGCCATGGGGATAGACGCGAGCGACTGCACCGCCGAGCAGATACATCATCTGGCGCAGTTTTATTCGGACAACGGCGTCACGTCTTTCTGCTTCACGACACTGACAGTCCCCGCGGACGAGCTGAGAAGCGCGATGAAGAACATCCGCGCCTATGAGCGCTTCGGCGGCGAGGCCAAATGCACTGGTGTGCATCTTGAGGGCCCGTTCGTTTCACGCGGCAAGTGCGGCGCGCAGAACCCCGATAACATCCGCAAGCCGGACATTGCGCTCTTTAATGAGCTCAATGAGCTGAGCGGCGGAATGGTGCGCCTCATAACCGTCGCCACGGAGGTCGAGGGCGCGCTGGACTTTATCCGCGAGGCGTCGAAGGTCTGCACCGTGTCCCTCGGCCACAGCACCGCGGACTACGATCAGGCCATGGCCGGCTTTGAGGCGGGCGCGACGCATGTGACGCATCTCTTCAACGGCATGGAGCCTTTCCACCACAGGAAGCCCGGCCTTGTCGGCGCGGCTCTCACGGCGGGGGCAAATGTCGAGCTCATCTGCGACGGAGTGCATATCCACCCGGCGATGATACTGGCCGTGCACAAGATGTTCGGCGACAGGCTCATCATCGTCAGCGACTCTCTGCGCTGTGCCGGGCTCTGCGACGGACGCTACAATCTCGGCGGTCTGCCGATGATCGTGCGCGACGGGCGCGCGACGCTGCTTGACGGCACGATAGCCGGTTCATCGAGCAATCTGCTTCAGGAGCTGCGCAACGTAGTGTCCTATGGCGTGCCGCTCGAGGCTGCTGTCAAGGCCATGACCGAGACGCCCGCAAAGGATATCGGCGTGTTTGACAGCATCGGCTCGCTCGAGACCGGCAAGTGCGCGGACTTCCTCGTGCTCAATAAGGATCTCAAGCTGATGGCGACCTTTATAGACGGCAAGCTTGTGAACGGCACGACCGATTTTGCGTCCGTAAAATAAAAAGATACCCGGGGTGACTCGAACCAATGGCGATATACTATATTGATCCCGTCCTTGCGGCTGCGGCGATAATACCCGCCGTCGTGCTGCTTATAAAGGTCTATCAGGCCGACCGGCTTGAGAAGGAGCCCGTTTCGCTGATACTCTCGCTGGTGTTCTTCGGTGTGCTGTCGACGGCGATAGCAATGGTGCTCGAGCAGGTCGGCACCGCGGTGCTGGGTAACTACCTGCCTGAGGGGAGCGTTGCGTATAATGCCGTGCTGTATTTCGGCATAGTCGCGTTCTCGGAGGAGGGGGCAAAGTACCTTCTGCTCAAGAAGCGGACGTGGCGCAACATCAACTTCAACTGCCAGTTTGACGGCGTGGTCTATGGCATGTCCGTCTCTCTGGGCTTTGCGCTGTGGGAGAACTTAGGCTACGTCGCAATGTACGGCTTCGGCACGGCGCTTGTCCGTGCGGTCACGGCTGTGCCGGGGCATGCCTGCTTCGGCGTGTTCATGGGCGCGTGGTACGGCATGGCAAAGCGCTGGGAGGGCACGGGCTTTGAGAGCCGCTCCAGGACCTGCCGCACTATGGCGCTGCTGCTGCCCGCGCTTATCCACGGCTGCTATGACTTCATCGCAACCTATGAAGACGCGGGAGTCAGCGGGATATTCGCGGTGTTCGTAGTGCTGCTGTTCGTCGTATCGCTGATCCTTGTGCGCCGCCTTTCGGCAAACGACAGATACATCAACAATAGCGGCAGATTCTTTTTCTGAACGGAGAAGGCAATGAAAGAAAACGTAGGCAAATTTTTCGAGATATATGCTTCCGACCCCGCGGTGCGCAGCCGCGTGGAGGCAAACGTCGAGGCGTACCCCGGCAGCTATGAGATACGCGAGGCGCTGACAGAGTTTGCTCTGCTGCCGGTCGCGGAGGAGCTGGGGCTCGGCTTCACGATCCAGGAGCTGCGCGCTTATGAGACGCGGCTCAAGCTTGAGCGCGGCATGGCCAAGGACGGCAAATACGACCGCGGCGAGCACAGCTATTGGCTGCTTGAGCGCGGCTGGGAGGAGCCTCGGCCGGAAGAAAAAAGCAAATAAGCGGTAAAATATCCGGCAGTCATCCGCTATAAGATGACTGCCGGATACTTATATTTCGTTATTCAATTCAGACCGTCGCGGTTTCCTTTTCCTCACCGGTGGGGATCTCGTCGTACATTTTATCCGCCGGTTCCTGTATCAGCGACAGCACGCATTCCCGGACCTCCGGGGCCTCGGCATATATGACGCCGCGGAGCTTTTCAAGCTTCTCGTCTATCTCCTCGGGAGTGTACATCATCTGGTGGCCAATGTAGATAAGGTGGTTGTCCGTCTTCTGAAGCCCCTCGGACTTGAGCAGCAGCTCCTCATAGAGCTTCTCGCCGGGACGCAGCCCGGTGTAGACTATCTTGATATCCACATCCGGTTCAAAGCCGCTGAGGCGGATCATCTTGCGCGCCATGTCGTCAATGCGCACGGGCTGCCCCATGTCGAGCACGAACACCTCGCCGCCCTTGGCGTAAGCCCCGGCCTGCAGGATGAGCGAAACAGCCTCCGGGATCGTCATAAAGAAGCGCGTCACGCGCTTGTCGGTAACCGTCACCGGGCCGCCCTCGGCGATCTGCTTCTTGAACAGCGGGATAACGCTGCCGTTGCTGCCAAGGACATTGCCGAAGCGGACGGCGATGTAATTTGTGCCGCTGTGACCGTTCATCGACTGCACGACCATCTCGCACAGACGCTTTGACGCGCCCATGACGTTCGTGGGGTTGACGGCCTTATCGCTGGATATCAGGATAAACAGGGAAGTGCCGAAGTCGCCCGCCGCTTTCGCAGTGTTGTAGGTGCCGAAAACGTTGTTCTTTATAGCCTCGGCAGGGCTGTCCTCCATGAGCGGGACATGCTTGTGCGCCGCGGCGTGGCACACGACCGCCGGGCGGTACCTGTCGAACACGTAGCGCACGCGCTGCTCGTCCCTGACCGAGCCTATCAGCACCACAAGGTCAAGCTCCGGGTACCTGCGCCTGAGCTCCATCTGGATATCATAGGCGTTGTTTTCGTATATGTCGAAGATCACGAGCCTGCCGGGCTTGAGCGCCGCAATCTGACGGCAGAGCTCGCTGCCTATCGAACCGCCGCCGCCGGTGACGAGCACTGTCTTGCCGCGCACCTTATCGGCCATAGCGCTGTTGTCGGTACACACCTGCGTGCGGCCAAGCAGATCGTCAATGCTGACGTTCTTGACCTGCTGGAGCGTGACTTCGCCGTTAGCGAGCTGGCTGAGCGTCGGCAGAGTCTTGAGCGCGACGCCTGGGATGCTGCATTTTTCGAGAATTTCGTTCCTGACGGATATCGGAGCCGAGGGGATGCAGAAGATGATCTCCTCAACGCCGTATTTCTTGACGGCGTCGGCGATCATATCGCGCCCGCCGACGACCTTGACGCCCCTTATGCGTGAGCCCTGCTTGCTGGGATCGTCGTCTATAAGGCACACGGCGGTGTTGCGCGAGGCGGGGTTGTCGTCAAACTCGCGTATCGCCATGGCGCCCGCTGTACCCGCACCGATGACGAGGGTGCGCTTCTTGGCAACAGGGTGTTCGAGAACGTGCCTGCCCTGGCTCACCCTGCGGTATATGTAGCGCGAGAGCGACAGCAGCACGAAGAGCAGCAGCGTGCAGATAAACGGGAAGCTGCGCGGCAGGGAGCGGCGCATGACCAGCGCTGAGGTGTAATACAGCGCGGAGGCGCAGACCGAGGCAAAGCCGAGGTAGAACACCTCGCGCTCGCCGGCGTACTCCCAGCGGCTGCTGTAGAGCCGGAACGCGCTGAACACCAGCACCGACATGATAGATCCGGGGATGCAGCAGTATCTCAGCGCCTCGAAGAAACCGAGCGCCGAGATGAGCGGGAAGTCGAACTCGACCCTCAGCACCACCGTTGCGAATGCCGCTATATTTATAATAAGTATATCCGTTATTATCAGCGCCGCCGTGCTGGACAAATGGCCGCGGCGGAGCTTTCCGCTTTCGTTCATGTTCCCTCCGTCCGGAAGCATGCACACCATGCCGCCGGTCACGGGCAATACCCGTGTATATAATCAAGTAATTATACCAAACGCGCCGTACCTTTGCAAGATTATTGTTAACGGCGGATAATACCGGCGAAAAACAGATAAAAAATAGCAATTTGGGTATTGCTTTTTCTCGGGCTTTGTGCTAATATAATCGAGCGTTGAAAATCAATGCAGATATTTCCGGGTGTAGCGCAGATGGTAGCGCGCTTGAATGGGGTTCAAGAGGCCGCTGGTTCAACTCCAGTCACTCGGACCAGCGTCGGAGCAAAGTTCGCTTTGCTCCGACTTTTTTTGTGTCAATTGACGCGGGGTGGATTCTGTGCTATGCTGTCGCTGGATCGTAAAAAAGGAGAGGAAACCTCATGTTTAAGAATAACAAAAAAGGCATTATCGCGCTTGCGCTGGTACTGGTGCTCGCGGTCGCCGCGCTCTTCGTGTGGCAGGCGGCAAAGCCCGAGACCCATCAGGGCAGCAAGGAGATCGTCGTGAACATCGACCACCTTAATGGGGACGATGCGAGCTATACCATATATACAGACGCCGAATATCTCCGTGCGGCGCTCGAGCAGGAGAACCTGATCGAGGGCACGGAGAGCCAGTACGGGCTCTATGTGACTTCCGTCGACGGCGAAGCCGCGGATGAGAGCAAGCAGGAATGGTGGGGCTACAGCGTGAACGGCACATTTGCCGAGCTCGGTGTGGACAGCCAGCCCGTTGCCGACGGAGACGTCTATGATTTTGTCCTGAATGTCGGCTGGTAAGCTCACGATACGCGAGGTAGCGGAGCTGTCGCTGTTCTGCGCGCTGATGGTTGCGGGCAAGGAGTGCCTGCGCGTCATCCCGAATGTGCATCCCGTCACGCTCCTGCTGCTTCTGGCGACTATAATCTATGGAGTGAAGGCGCTCTATCCCGCTTTCGGCTTTGCGCTCCTGGAGATCGCGCTGTACGGCGCCGGGATATGGAACCTGATGTATCTCTATGTCTGGCCGATCGCCGTGCTCATTGCGCTCCCGTTCCGCAGCAGCCGCAGCCGCGCACTCTGGGCGGCGATTGCCGGGGCGCACGGCCTGTTCTTCGGCGCGATGTGCGCCGTGCCGTATCTGTTTATCGGCGGCTGGCAGATGGCGCTGTCGTGGTGGATATCCGGAATACCGTATGACGTGATACACTGCGTGTCAAACACCGTCCTCACCTTTGCGCTGCTCCCGCCGCTGCGTGACCTGCTTGAGCGCAGACATAATATGAAGAATGACTGAATACCGGGCGCGGTTTCCTGTTACGAGGGAACCGCGCTCGGTATTTATATTTTAACGCAGCTCAGAAAAATTATGGAATTTTCAATATAACAATAGAATTCTTGTTAATATGTTGAAAATCTTCTCTGTAATTTGTTAAAAAAGCAGAAAGAAAAAAGCACATGTTGACAAAAAGCTGTTAAGTTCATATAATATTCATACATTTTGGGGACGGTGCGAGCCGTTTCCACAATAAATAGGAGGATAAAATGAAAAAAGTATTTGCACTGATCCTTGCTCTCTGCATGGTATTTGCACTCTGCGCCTGCGGCCAGACCGCAGAGCCCGCAGCGACCGAGGCTCCCGCAGCTGACACTGCTGCCGATGCCGCTCCCGCTGAGGACACCGGCTGGGCTCCCGACGGCCCCGTTACCATGATCGTTGCCTACAAGGCAGGCAACGGCACCGATGTTACTGCCCGTGTTCTTGCTCAGTACGCTGAGAAGTACATCGGCCAGACCATCGTTATCGAGAACGTTGACGGCGGTTCCGGCTCCCTTGGCTGGTCCCAGCTCGCCGCTGCTGATCCCGACGGCATGACCATCGGCTTCATGAACCTGCCCAACTTCAACTCTTCCATCGTCAAGGGCCTCGGCACTTACACCACTGCCGACTTCAAGGCTATCTGCAACCACGTCACCGAGACTTCTCTGGTTCTCGTCCGCGCTGACGACGACCGTTTCGCCACCATTGATGACCTCGTCGCTTACGCCAAGGAGAACACCACTGTTGCTTCCACTAACGGCGCACAGGCTTCCAACCACATCGGCGCACAGGCTTTCGCCAACTCCGCTGAGTTCAAGTACACCGATCTTCCCCAGGGCAACACCGCTGACGAGCTGCTGAGCCTTCTCGGCGGCGAGGCTGACTGGTGCGTCGTCAAGGCTGCCGATATCGCCGGCCGTACCGACGTCAAGGTGCTCGCCTCCTTCTCTGAAGAGAGACTGCCCGAGTTCCCCGATGTCCCCACTCTCGGCGAGTGCGGCTACTATGACAAGTGGCTCGGCTCTTCCCGCTGCATCGTCGCTCCCGCCGGCGTGAGCGATGAAGTCATCGCCTTCTACGAGGCCGCATTCAAGGCCACCATGGAAGATGCGGATTACCTTGCAGCCGCTTCCGAGTTCGTCACCGATTATAAGGACGCTGCCGCTACCGCCGCTCTGATCGAGGAGCAGCAGGCGTTCACCGAAGGCCTCTCCAACGGCTTCTGGTACGAATGATCCTCAGACTGAGCTATATGTGACCGGGCGGGCTTGCCCGCCCGGTCATACTTTTGGGAATTGAGAAATTTGACAGGAGGTATATTCGTTTGAAAATGAAGAAAACGGACATAGGCGTTGTCGGCTTTATGTACGCCGTCTGCGCGTTCTTCTATGTCTATAGCTACCAGCTCACCGCCGAGAGCAAGAAGTACCCCATGTTCACCATCGTCCTGCTCTTCGGCCTGACCACGCTCTATCTTGTGCAGATGATACTCGCGGCGAAGAAATTCGGCGTCGAGAGCGGCGTGGATGAGGTGTTCGCGGGCTTCCTGCCGGCGCAGTTCATCGTCTCGCTCGTGCTCACTCTGGCGTACTTCTTCCTTATAAAGTACCTTGGCTTCTTCTCCGCTACCATTATCTTCATGTTCGCCTCTCTGCTGTACCTGAAGGTGAAGATAGTCCCGTCGCTCATCACGGTCGCATCCGTGACGCTGCTTATCTATTTTGCTTTTGTCGTGTTCCTTGGCGTGCGTCTGCCTAAGGGACTGCTGTTCTAAGGGAGGGATCGATACATGCTTCAGACTTTACAGCAGATGGGTCAGGGCTTTATCAGCGCCCTCACCTGGATAAATCTTCTTGCCATGGTCGGCGGCGTGTCCCTCGGTATCGTCATCGGCTGTCTGCCTGGCCTCTCGGCTGCGATGGGTGTTGCGCTGATGCTCCCGCTGACCTTCACCATGCCCGCCGATACCGGACTTATCGTCCTCGGCGCTATCTACTGCGGTGCGATCTTCGGCGGCTCAATCTCCGCCATACTCATCCACACCCCCGGCACCCCGGCTTCTGCCGCAACGGCTATCGAGGGCTACCAGATGACCTTGCAGGGCAAAGCCGGTAAAGCGCTGGCGACGGCCTGCTGGTCGTCCTTCTGGGGCGGCCTGCTCAGCTGCATTTCGCTTTACTTCTTCTCCCCGCTGCTGGCTCAGCTCGCGCTGAAGTTCATGTCGGCAGAAAAGTTCTGGCTCGGCATTTTTGGCCTTACCATCATCGCCGGCGTTTCGAGCAAGTCCATGGTCAAGGGACTCATGTCCGGTGCGCTCGGTCTGCTTATCTCCACCATCGGCCTTGACCCCATTGACGGCACCAAGCGCTTCATGTTCGGTCAGGCATTCCTCGCCGAGGGCATCAACGTCACCTGCGCGCTCATCGGTCTGTTCTCGATGTCTCAGGTGTTCATCCTCGCCGAGAAAGCCATAAAGCAGCGCGCCAAGGCCGCGAAGTTTACCGATAAGATCGCGCTGACCAAGGAAGAGAAAAAGTTCCTCATGCCCACGGTCATCCGCTCCTGGATCATCGGCAACATCATCGGCATACTCCCCGGCGCGGGCGCATCCATTGCCTGCTTCATGGGCTACAACAGCGCAAAGCAGTTCTCCAAGCATAAGGAAGACTTCGGCCACGGCGCGATCGAAGGCGTCTGCGGCTCCGAAGCCGCGAACAACGCCGTCACCGGCGGCTCGCTCATCCCGATGCTTACCCTCGGTATCCCCGGCGAATCCGTCACGGCAGTTCTCATGGGCGGCCTTGTCATTCAGGGCCTTGCTCCGGGACCGGAGCTGTTCACTAAGTACGCTCCCATGACCTACACCTTCTTCGCGGGCTTCGTGCTCGTGCAGTTCTTCATGCTGGCCATCGGTATGCTCGGCTGCCGCGGCTTTGCGCAGATCTCCCGCCTGTCTGATGCTATCCTCATCCCTGCAGTCACGGTGCTGTGCTTCGTCGGCTCCTACGCCATCCACCGCAACCTGAGCGACGTCGTCGTCATGCTCATCTTCGGCGGCCTTGGCTACCTGATGCGCAAGTTTGACCTGAATAACGCGGCGGTCGTCCTCGCGCTCATCCTTGGACCCATCAGCGAAAAGGGCTTGCGCGGCGCGCTGCGCGTCAGCGGCGGCGATATAGGCTGCCTGTTCACATCCCCCGTGAGCTGGGTGCTCATCATCCTCAGCATCGTCGGCATATTCTCCCCGATACTCATGGCAAAGTTCGAGAAGAAGGTCACCGGTGAGGACGAGGTCGTCACCGAAAGCTGAATCCAATAGACCTAATGCGATCATCCGCACCGGTATTCCGGTGCGGATTTTTTGCGCAGCAGGTTATGCGTACAGATATGCTCCCACCCTGCAAATAAGCCGAAAAGAACACACCGCGAGCCGTTAAAAGTCCGTCAAGAACGTGTAAAGTCTATTGACGGAATGTTGTCAAGTTCATATAATGTTCACACATTTAAGGCTGGCAGATATGTCAGAACCTACAAAACAGGAGGATAAAAATGAAAAAAGTATTTGCACTGATCCTTGCTCTCTGCATGGTATTTGCACTCT
>ERZ780207.3275-NODE-3275-length-10541-cov-12.049304_pt1 | contig 10541 bp, 9 predicted proteins | sample MGYA00510977_ERZ780207 | MGnify/ENA primary metagenome ERZ780207 (study PRJEB29588, sample SAMEA2151383) | human gut metagenome | biome: human gut; feature: human-associated habitat; material: faeces | place: Denmark | collected 2008/2010 ... | reverse complement strand
GCGGCAGACTCGATCAAGGCGGTCGCGGAAAGCTGCCCCGATATGCTCGTCGGCGCGGGCACGGTCATTACGCTCGAGCAGTGCAAAAAGGCTGTCGAATGCGGTGCCAAATTTATCGTTTCCCCGGGCTTTGACGAAGAGGTCGTCCGCTGGTGCGTGGAAAACGGCGTTGCCGTGACGCCCGGCTGCGTGACGCCGACGGAGATCATGGCGGCGATGAAGATGGGCTTGACCGTTGTGAAATTCTTCCCCGCTGGCGTTTACGGTGGTCTGTCCGCGATGAAGGCGCTGTCCGGCCCGTTCGGTGGGATCAAGTTTATCCCGACCGGCGGCGTCAACACACAGAACATTGGCGAGTTCATCGCCGCGCCGTTCATTCACGCGGTCGGCGGCAGCTGGGTCTGCCCGAAGGCGGACATTGCGGCCGGTAAGTTTGAGAAGATCACCGAGCTTTGCAAACAGGCAAGATCTGCCGCGCTCGGCTTTGAGGTTGCGCACATCGGCGTCAACTGCGAAGATGCCGCAGCGGCGTCCGCGGTCTGCGAGAAGCTGAACGAAGCGTTTGATCTGCCGGTCAAAGACGGCAGCTCTTCGATGTTTGCTTCGAGCGGCATCGAGGTCATGAAGTCGATGTTCAAGGGCAAAAACGGTCATATTGCGATCCGCACCAACTCTGTGGAGCTGGCAGTGGCAGAGCTTGCCAAGAAGGGCTTTGCATATGACGAAAGCTCGGCAAAGTACAAAAACGGACGTATGACAGTTGCATACCTCAAAGATGAGTTCGGCGGTTTCGCCGTGCATCTGCTGCAGAAGTAAGGAGGGGCGAAGATGAAAGTTCTGACATTTGGTGAAATTATGCTCCGCCTGAAAGCACCGGGACACGAGCGCTTCTTCCAGAGCCCGATGCTTGAGGCGACCTTCGGCGGCGGCGAAGCCAATGTGGCAGTCTCCCTTGCAAACTACGGCATGGACGCGGAATTTCTGACTGTTCTGCCGAAAAACGACATTGCAGAGTGCTGCATCCGCGAGCTGCGCTATTTTGGCGTGGACACAAAGAAGATCGTCCGCGGCGAGGGACGCATGGGCATTTATTACTTAGAGGGCGGCGCGAACCAACTACCGAGCAAGGTCGTCTATGACCGCGCATATTCTTCGATTGCGCTTGCAAAGCCCGGTGATATCGACTGGGACAGAGCGTTCGAGGGTGTGGATTGGTTCCATATCACGGGTATTACGCCTGCAATTTCGGAATCCGCAATGGAGCTGTCGCTCGAGTCTGTTAAGGAAGCGAAGAAGCGCAATATCACCGTTTCCTGCGACCTCAACTACCGCAAGAACCTCTGGAAATATGGCAAAAAGGCCAGCGAGGTCATGCGAGAGCTTGCAAAGTATGTCGATGTGGCGATCGCCAACGAGGAAGATGTACAGAAATCGCTCGAAATTACGGTCGATGTGAACGTTGAATCCGGCGAGCTGGACCGCGAAAAGTACCGCGCGCTCGGCAATAAGGTCCTGGAAAGCTATCCGAACATGAAGTGCATCGCCATCACGCTTCGTGAGAGCCACAGTGCCGACTGGAACGGCTGGGCGGCGTGCCTGAATGACGGCAAGGACTTCTATGTTTCCAAGAAGTATGAGATCCGGGATATCATCGACCGCGTGGGCGGCGGTGACAGCTTCGCGGGCGGTCTGATTTATGGCCTCAACCATTATGAGGACAAGCAGTCTGCACTCGAGTTTGCAGTTGCAGCCAGCTGCCTGAAGCACAGCATCATCGGTGATTTCAACCGTGCTTCTGTCTCCGACGTGACGAAGCTCATGGGCGGCGATGGCACCGGTCGCGTGCAGAGATAAAAAGGAGAGCATCAGCATCATGAAATGGATCAATGAAAAAGCCAAAACGCTGAAGCAGGGCGCAATCCGCGCCATGTTTGACCGCGCAAACACCATGACCGGCGTCATCAGCCTCGGCATCGGTGAGCCGGATATGTCGACACCGAAGCTGGTCTGCGAGGCGGCAAAGGAGGCGCTCGACAAGGGGATCACGCACTATACGCCGAATGCCGGCACGCTCTCGTTCCGTCAGGCCATCGCGGAAAAATCCTACCTGAAGGATCTGCACTACGACCCGAACACCGAGATCATCATCACAAACGGCGGCATGGGCGCGCTGAGCCTCCTGTTCCTTATCCTGCTGAACAAGGGTGATGAAATCCTCATTCAGGATCCGCAGTGGCTGAATTATGTGGCGCAGGTCGCATACTGTGACGGCACGGCGGTCCGCGTTCCCACGGATCTGGAGCATAATTTTGAAATGCAGCCGGAGACCATCGAAAAGCTCATCACGCCGCACACCAAGGCGCTGATGATCAACACCCCGAACAACCCCACCGGCTCCGTTATGACGCGCGAAACGATGGCAAAGATCGCCGAGCTGGCCGTGAAGCACGATCTGCTGGTGATCTCTGATGATGTCTACAACACCCTGCTCTACGCCGGGGAGGAAGCACCCTGCATCGCGGCTTTCCCGGGAATGAAGGAGCGCACCGTCATCGTCAACAGTTTCTCAAAGTCCTATGCCATGACCGGCTGGCGCATCGGCTTTGTCGCGGCCCCGGCGGAGATCGTGGACCGCATGACCAAATGCCAGGAGAACTTCAACGCCTGCGCCAACGCTCCCGGCCAGTACGCGGCGACCGTCGCGCTCGACCATCCGGAGCTCTGCGAAGAGCTGCGCCAGACCTTTGAGCGCCGCCGCAGCATCCTGCTCGACGGCCTTGCCAAGATCGACGGCATCCGCTGCAACCGACCGAACGGCGCGTTCTACGTCTTTGCTGACATCAGCAGCTTCGGCCTGAGCAGTGTCGAGTTCTGCAACCGCCTGCTCGACGAGCAGAGGGTCGTCTGCATCCCCGGCAGCGCTTTTGGCGAATGCGGCGAGGGCTTTATCCGCATCGCCTACACCTGCTCAGATGATAATCTGTATGAGGCACTGAACCGGATCTCCTGCTTTTGCAAAAAACTGATGAAATAAGAGCCGCTCCTATTGTGAACGGGCAGTGTGAGTTTGATCACGCTGCCCGTTTCCGTTTTTCAAACAGGGGAGAGTAAGAGTGAAGGTCGGGCACATGCCTTTTAGCGAGCAGGAGAAATCAGATTCTGCCCCTGAAACCAGAGAATCATGCTCTGGAGCGTTTCTCTGAGTGAGCGTGCGTGGTAGCCAAGCATGGCAGTTGCTTTTGCATTTGAAAAACGCCCGTTGGAGCGGAGCACGGCGATGGCATAGGGGGTGAAAAAGGGACGCTCCCCTCGGAGCTGAGCAATCTTCTCAAAAACGGGCGCGGCGCAGCTTGCCAGCGTGGCGGGCACACAGAGCTTAGGTGCTTTTCTATCAAGCTGGGAGGCTGCCAAGGCAAACATGTCCTGAATGGTCGTGTAATGCCCGGAAAGAATATAGCATTCCCCCGCTTTCCCACGCTCTGCGCAGGCGAGGACGCCGACCGCGACATCCCGCACGTCAACGAAGTCATATCCGCCATTGACGCCGAGCGGCAACTGACCTCGGCAGAAGGCAAGCAGCATCCGGGTCATATTTCCGCGCGCCAGATCGCCGGGACCGATAATGCCGGATGGCAGAACCACGCTGGCATTCAGACCGTTTTGAGCCGCCTTAAGGACCAGAGCGGTTGCCATGGCCTTACTTTTTCCGTAATCGCCGAGGATCTCGTCCGGCGCGAATCGGTCTGGTTCCGTGATCGTTTCCGGTGCGGGCTTCTCCGGGATCGCATGGACGGAGCTGACGTAGATCAGCCGCCCAGCGCCAAATTCCCGGCTCAGATCGACGATGTTCCGCGTACCCTGCACATTGACGCGGTAGATCGCCTCGTCCGGCTTTGAGGCAATGGATACAATGCCTGCACAGTGCAGCACGCAGAAGCTATCTCCGCCTGCGGCAAAAAAGTCGCGCAGGGACTCCTTGTCCGTGAGATCACCATAAAAGACGGCAACATGGTTCGGCAGAGTACAGATGAGCGGGTCACTGTTCTTGACGAGCGCAAGAACACGGCAGCCGTGTGCCAGCAGAAGCTGAACCACGGCTCTTCCGAGGAAGCCGGTGGCACCGGTGATCAGGTAATTTTGATACATCACACATCCTCCTTTGGTAATCCTACAGATGTTGATTATCTTTCATAATTATAATATAATATAAACAGCCGGAAACACCATAGACAGTTTGACGAAAGCTGAAAGAACGGCAACATATCCCGCCAAACTGTCGGCTTAATTTGTAAACTTTTTGTGGAGGCGCAATGAAGACGGATGCGAGAGTGAAATACACCAAGATGGTGCTGAAAAAAGCGCTGCTGGAGTTGATGCAGCACAAGCCGGTCAATAAGATCACGGTCAAGGAGATTTGCGAACGAGCAGAACTGAACCGCGCGACCTTTTACGCCCATTATTCCGACTGCTTTGACCTGCTGGAGAGCATCGAGGAGGAACTGTTTGGGCAGTTCGAACGATCCATGCAGAGCTATACACGTTCGTTTGATATTGCGGGGCTTGTGGGTGGGCTTTACCGGATCGTTCAGGAAAACGAGGCGGTCTGCCGTGTCTTGCTGTTCGGGCGTCGCAGCACGGAGCTGATTCACCGGATGATCGCATATGCGCACGATCTGAGCATTTCCGCGTGGCGAAAGACCCTGAAAAATGCGTCCGCAGACGAGCTGGAAATGCTCTATCTCTGCCTGTCGAACGGACTTCTGAGCGTCGTGTTGGACGGGTATGACCGGTTTGACCAGCAGAGCGTGATCCGGTTCGTCGAGCAGATGTACCGGCAGGCGATTGCGCCGTTCATGTAAAGAAAAACAGGAGGACGGATCCATTGATGCAAATTCAGGGACTTCAAAAGCTGACGCTGCTGGATTATCCAGGGCGGACGGCCTGTACGGTGTTTTTGTCTGGCTGCAACTTCCGCTGCCCGTTCTGCCATAACGCGCCGCTGCTCACCGCAGCGGACGAAGACGGCATGGACGAAGACGAGCTGCTGGCGTTTTTGAAAAAACGGCAGGGGCTTCTCGACGGTGTTGCCGTCACCGGCGGAGAGCCGCTTTTGCGCCCGGAGCTTCCCGCTCTGCTGGAAAAGATCAAGGCGCTGGGCTATGCGATCAAGTTGGACACGAACGGCGCGTTTCCGGAGCAGCTGGAGGCAGTTGTGCGTGCAGGGCTGGCAGATTACGTTGCCATGGATATCAAAAACAGCCCGGCGCGTTACGCGGAAACGGCTGGTGTTCCGGAGCTTGCCCTGTCGCCCATTTTCAGGAGTGTTTCGTTTTTGCTGCGCGCCACGGTCGATTATGAGTTCCGGACGACCGCAGTTGCGGAGCTGCATGATGACGCATCATTTGTACAGCTGGGAGACTGGCTCATGGGTGCGAAGCGGTATTTTATCCAGTGCTTCGAGCCGCGCGAAACGGTCCTGCAGGCAGGGCTCCACGCCCCATCTGAAATGCAGCTGCATCGCTGGGCGGAGCTGGTACGGCCCAAGATACCCGCTGTGGAGATCCGGGGGATATGAATAACAATATGTTGTTATCAATATTTCAAATAAGCACAATATATTGTATGAAACCATTGACAAATCACAAGATTTCAGGTTAGAATGGGATGCAGCGCAAGGCGCGGCATCCCATTTTGTCTCATTCGATGGCACACACAGAAGGAGGATCAGTTATGTACCGGGTAACAAAAAGAGACGGAAGCATCACAGAATTTCACATTGCCAAGATCGGCAATGCCATCACAAGAGCCTTTGAGGCCGTTGGCCGGCAGCAGCATCCGAGCGTGATCGAGCTGCTGGCTCTGCGTGTCACGGCGGAATTTGAGCCGAAGATCCGGAATGGCCTGATCTCGGTCGAAGATATTCAGGACTGCGTCGAGCGCGTTCTGAGCGAAGCGGGCTATTCGGATGTGGCAAAGGCCTACATTCTCTACCGCAAGCAGCGGGAAAAGCTGCGCAACGTCGGAAGCACCCTGCTCAATTATAAGGAGCTGGTAAACAACTATCTGCGGATCAACGACTGGCGCGTGAAGGAAAACTCCACAGTCACCTATTCTGTTGGCGGTCTGATTTTGTCCAACTCCGGCGCGATCACGGCGAATTACTGGCTGAGCGAAATTTACGACGCGGAGATCGCACAGGCGCACCGGAATGCAGAGCTGCACCTGCACGACCTCAGCATGCTCACCGGCTACTGCGCGGGGTGGAGCCTCAGGCAGCTCATCCAGGAGGGGCTTGGCGGCGTGCCGGGAAAAATCAGTTCCTCTCCGGCATCCCACCTTTCCACGCTCTGCAACCAGATGGTGAACTTCCTCGGCATCATGCAGAATGAGTGGGCAGGCGCGCAGGCATTTTCCTCGTTTGACACCTATCTTGCGCCCTTCGTCCGTGTGGATAAACTGACGCAGCGTGAGGTCAAGCAGTGCGTGCAGTCATTCGTCTACGGTGTCAATACGCCGTCGCGCTGGGGTACGCAGGCGCCGTTTTCCAACATCACGCTCGACTGGACGGTGCCGAAGGATATGGCAAACCTCCCTGCCATCGTTGGCGGGCAGGAGCAGCCGTTCACCTACGGCGAGTGCCAGAAGGAAATGGACATGGTGAACAAAGCCTTCATCGAGCTGATGATCGAGGGCGATGCAAACGGACGCGGCTTCCAGTATCCCATCCCGACCTATTCCATCACCAAGGATTTTGACTGGGGAGACACGGAAAACAACAAGCTTCTGTTTGAAATGACTGCAAAATACGGCACGCCGTATTTCTCCAACTACATCAACTCCGACATGGAGCCAAACGACGTGCGCTCGATGTGCTGCCGCCTGCGGCTTGATCTGCGGGAGCTGCGCAAAAAATCCGGCGGCTTCTTCGGCTCCGGCGAGTCGACCGGTTCGGTCGGCGTTGTGACGATCAACCTGCCGAGGATCGCGTATCTTGCCGAAGGAGAGGCGGATTTCTACCGGAGGCTCGACAAGCTGATGGACATCGCCGCGCGTTCGCTCAAGACGAAACGCATGGTCATCACGAAGCTGATGGAGGGTGGGCTCTACCCCTATACCAGACGCTATCTCGGCACGTTTGAGAATCATTTTTCGACGATCGGCCTTGTCGGCATGAATGAGGCGGGGCTGAACGCGAAATGGCTCCGGAAAGATCTGACCCACCCGGAGACGCAGGCGTTTGCCAAAGACGTACTGAACCATATGCGGCAGCGGTTGAGCGACTATCAGGAGCAGTACGGAGATCTCTACAATCTGGAGGCTACTCCGGCAGAATCTACAGCCTACCGCCTTGCAAAGCACGACAAAATGCTCTACCCTGATATCATCACGGCGAATGAAAACGGCACGCCGTATTACACGAACTCCAGCCATCTGCCGGTCGGGTACACAGAGGATATCTTCTCTGCGCTCGATGTACAGGATGAACTGCAGACGCTCTATACCTCCGGCACGGTATTCCATGCCTTTCTCGGAGAAAAGCTGCCGGACTGGAAGGCAGCGGCAAGCCTCGTTCGGAAAATCGCGGAAAATTACCGCCTGCCGTATTACACGCTGTCGCCGACCTACTCCGTCTGTAAGAACCACGGCTATCTTGCAGGAGAGCAGCCGGTCTGCCCCTTCTGCGGCGAGAAAGCAGAGGTCTACAGTCGTATCACCGGCTATTACCGTCCCGTGCAGAACTGGAACGACGGCAAGGCGCAGGAATTTAAGGATCGCAGGACATACGACATCGGCGCGTCGAAGCTGACGCACTGCGGCGTAAAGGAGCAGGCGCAGACGCCGGAGCCGCCGGCGGAGCAGCTGTGCGAAGCGGTCGAACTGTTTGCGACAAAGACCTGCCCGAACTGCAAGCAGGCCGAGCAGCTGCTGGATGCGGCAGACATCCGCTATACGGTGCGGTTTGCAGAGGAAAACCGCGACACCGTCCGCGCCCTTGGCATCCGGCAGGCACCGACGCTGGTATCCGGCGGGCAGAAGTGGACCGGCGTGAGCGGTGTGCGGGAGTTTATTGCCGCAAAGGAGAACGCAAATGTATGAGATTCTGATCGTTGGCGGCGGCCCGGCCGGTCTGACGGCAGCAATGTATGCTGCCCGTGCCGGTAAGCATGTGGCTGTTCTGGAGAGAGGATCGACCGGCGGGCAGATCATATCCGCGCCGCTGGTGGAAAACTATCCGGGCATTCCTTCGGTTTCCGGCACAGAACTTGCCCGGCAGATGACCGAACAGGCGTGCACATTCGGCGCGGAGATCGTTTATACAGAGGCGGTGGGGCTTGAGAAAACGCCGGCGGGCTTCCGGGTCCTCTGCACAGACGGCGTTCGAGAGGCAAAAACGGTGATTCTTGCGACTGGCGCGGCGCACCGGTCACTGGGGCTTGCGGCGGAAGATGCGCTTACCGGCTGCGGCGTATCCTACTGCGCAGTTTGCGACGGCGCGTTTTATGAGGGATTGGACGTTGCGGTCGTGGGCGGCGGAGACACGGCCTTGCAGGACACGCTGTTTCTGGCAAACATCTGCCGCAGCGTGACGCTCATCCACCGGCGCGAGGCCTTCCGCGCGAGCGCAATGCTGGTCGGCCGCGCGGAAAAGCAGGAAAATATCCGGCTGCTTCGCAGCCGGACGGTGCAGAGGCTCATCCGCTCCGAAGACGCTTTGCAGGGTGTGGAGCTTTTGCACACCGAAACTGGCCAGACGGAGCGCCTCAATGTGGACGGCCTGTTCATCGCAGTCGGTCAGGCCCCGCAGAGTGCTCCTTTTCAGGAAGCCGTTGCGGTAGAGAACGGGTATTATCTGTCGGGTGAGGATACAAAAACAAGCCTGCTGGGTGTCTTTGCAGCCGGAGACGGACGCAAAAAGCAGGTGCGTCAGCTCACAACCGCTGTTTCGGATGGTGCAGCAGCCGCGCTTGCGGCGTGCCGCTATCTGGAGGAGCAGGGGCAGTCAGAATGATGCAGCACACGGGGCCGGAACAGCCCCCACGCGTGCGATAACAGAGAAACTGCCGGTGTACTCCCGGCAGCTTTCAAACGCTATATTTATAGTTTTCCGCGGTATTTTTGCATGATCGCAGCAAAAAGTTCTCCATTGCTGGGCGGAGAGTAGGTGATCGCGTTTGCACCGGCGTGGATGGTCTCCAGGATCGTTTCATCGTTCGGTCCTCCGGTTGCAAGAATCGGAATGTTCGGAAACTGCGCACGGATGCGGCGCACGATCTGCGGCGTCGCCGCCGCGCCGGACACATTGAGAAAATCAGCCCCGGCCTCGATCCGGCTGCGGATGTCCATCTGGTCGGAAACGATTGTCGCAATCACAGGGATGTCGACAACCTCCTTGATGCGGGAAATGACTTCATTGGAAATCGGCGCATTGACGACGACCCCGAAAGCTCCCTGATTTTCCGCCTCAATCGCCAGCCGGACAGAGCGGTCTCCGCCTGTGATCCCACCGCCGACGCCGACAAAGACCGGTACGTCCGAGATACCGATTACCGCCTGCGAAATTGCCGGCTGTGGTGTAAAGGGATAAACGGCGATGATTGCATCGGCATTGATGTTCTTAATGATCGCCACGTCTGTTGTAAATGCAATGGATTTGATGCGCATTCCAAAAATGCGGATGCCGCTGCATTCGCGGATGCAGTGCGGCAGCCGGATGCTGTGATTCCGCAGTGTGCCGTTATAGACCGGAACGTTTCTTTTTGTCATGGCAGGCTCCTTTCTTTAAGTCGCATTGATAACCGTATTTTGTCCATTATACTGAGACAGAGTTCCGGTTTCAATAGCGATTTGTAAAATGAAGCGTGATGGGCTTTTTTTGAAGCAGGTGCAGCGCATGTAAAAGAATCCTTGCGTGACAGATTCCCATTTCTGTGGTAGGCTCAATGTGGGGGCGATAGAAATGCGTGATATTGCAGCTCATTTCGCTGGTGACTGCGCGCAAGCCGCTGAAGACAAAGCGGGCTGTCCATGTGCAGATTATTCTTATCATTCTTGCTGGGCTTTCAATCGTACTGCCATCACTGTCCTGCGTGGCGGTGACGCAGTTCCGTAAGGACGGGCTGCTGCCGGAGTGGCTGAATACCATGTTTGTTCAGATATTTGTGTATTCGTACGTCTGGGCAAAGCATACTGTCTATCTTTATCCGGTGATTGGATCGGCATTGCGATTGCTGAATGTCCCGGCGCAGCAGAAGCCTGTTTGCAAAGATGTGTAGTTTGTGTCTGATTCCATGGATATTCTTACACCTGAACAATTCACAATTTGACCTTGCATTTTGCTGAAAGGCGCGTATAATGATGGAGACAAAAAATGAAGAAATGAAGGAATTCCATCATGCGTACCTTATTGTCACTCTCTGTTGCAGTCCTCGCGGGTCTGCTGATGACCCGCGTTGCAAAGCCCCTGAAGCTGCCGTCGGTGACGGCATATCTGGTCGCAGGTGTTCTGATTGGACCGTATTGCCTGGGTCTGCTTGGGATTG
>ERZ780207.3273-NODE-3273-length-10543-cov-11.457475_pt1 | contig 10543 bp, 7 predicted proteins | sample MGYA00510977_ERZ780207 | MGnify/ENA primary metagenome ERZ780207 (study PRJEB29588, sample SAMEA2151383) | human gut metagenome | biome: human gut; feature: human-associated habitat; material: faeces | place: Denmark | collected 2008/2010 ... | reverse complement strand
AATAACGGTAGTAGGTTGTCTTCCCAATGCTCATTTTCCGGCAGACCTCCGCTACGGTCATCTGTCGTCTCTCCACAAGGTCGAAGCACCGGTGCAGCTCCTCCATAAACCGAGACAGCCGCGCCGCATCTCCGGTGTCCCTGCTTGTCAACAGCGCAAGGTCGGAAAGCACCGCCTGCCAGTGACCTGCCGCCGTGTCAATCTTCGGAGACTTGCAGAGCAAAGTCGCCTGCCGTTGATAGAGGGCAAGTGCCATCTCCACGAACGCTCCGGCAGTGCCGCCCAACTCACCGACCATCTCCACGGTTACACTGTCGCCCGCTCTCACATACGCAAGCAGCTCCCGCAGGATACTGCCGCTCCCATCGACCTCCGTGTAAACCCCGTCAAAGCCCTCCGGCGCTGCGCCCTTTCCTCCGCGCCTGTAATAAATCCTCATGCTGCATCACCTCTGCACGGACTGTACCGCGAGGACACGCCAAAGGCAATGCATCACTTTCGTTGATGCCGCCAACCCTTCCGAGTGCCGCTTCCGCGTGCCATTCAGAGTGCCATTCCAAGTACCGGCGGCACACGGAATCTCTCGATGGCGCAGTTTTTCTCAACCTGCCCCGCAAAAGATGCAAAAAATCCGGTATCGCTCCAAACGGAACAATACCGGATTTTTGTCTGTTTTCAGCTAATGATGTCTGCAAACGCAGTTACATCAAAGGTTTGCAAGTTTCAAGCCGCTTTGTGAACGCTCAAAAGATCGCTCACATTTCCTTGATCGCAGCCTGTGCGGCGGCGAGGCGGGCGATGGGCACGCGGAACGGGCTGCAGGAGACATAGTCCAGGCCGACCTTATGGCAGAACTCGACGGACATGGGGTCGCCGCCGTGCTCGCCGCAGATGCCGAGGTGGATGTCGGGGTTGGACTCGCGGCCAAGCTTTGCCGCCATGGCAACGAGCTTGCCGACGCCGACCTGATCGAGGCGGGCGAACGGATCGCTCTCGTAGATCTTCTTGTCGTAGTACGCGCCGAGGAACTTGCCAGCGTCGTCACGAGAGAAGCCGAAGGTCATCTGAGTGAGGTCGTTGGTACCGAAGGAGAAGAAGTCCGCTTCCTTGGCGATCTCGTCTGCGGTCAGAGCGGCGCGCGGGATCTCAATCATGGTGCCGACCTTGTACTTCATGGAGCTGCCGGCCTCGGCGATCAGCTTGTCAGCGATCTCGACGACGACGTCCTTAACGTACTTGAGCTCCTTGACCTCGCCAACGAGCGGGATCATGATCTCGGGAACCATGTTCCACTCGGGGTGCGCGGCGCTGACGTTGAGCGCAGCCTTGATGACCGCGCGGGTCTGCATGGCAGCGATCTCGGGGAAGGTGACGGCCAGGCGGCAGCCACGGTGACCCATCATGGGGTTGAACTCGTGCAGGGAGGCGATGATGTTCTTGATCTCCTCGACGCTCTTACCCATGTCCCTGGCGAGGTGGGCAATGTCAGCTTCGTCGGTGGGAACGAACTCGTGCAGGGGGGGATCGAGGAAGCGGACGGTCATCGGACGGCCCTCGAGGGCGATATACATGGCTTCAAAGTCGCCCTGCTGCATCGGCTCGAGCTTGGCCAGCGCCTTCTCGCGCTGCTCAACGGTGTCGGAGCAGATCATCTCGCGGATGGCAGGGATACGGTCAGGCAGGAAGAACATGTGCTCAGTACGGCAGAGGCCAATGCCCTCGGCGCCGAACTTCACGGCCTGCTCGGTATCGTGCGGATTATCGGCGTTGGTGCGAACACCCAGACGGCGATACTTGTCGGCCCATGCCATGACGCGGCCGAACTCGCCGCCGATGGTGGCGTCGACCGTGGGAATGATGCCGTCGTAGATGTTACCGGTGGAACCGTCGAGAGAGATGAAGTCGCCCTCGTGATAGGTCTTGCCGGCGAGCTCGAACTTCTTGTTCTCCTCGTCCATCTTGATCTCGCCGCAGCCGGAAACGCAGCACTTACCCATGCCGCGCGCGACGACAGCCGCGTGGGAGGTCATACCGCCGCGGACGGTCAGGATACCCTGAGCGGCCTTCATGCCCTCGATGTCCTCCGGGGAGGTCTCGAGACGGACGAGAACGACCTTCTCGCCGCGCTCCTGCCACTCCTTGGCGTCCTCGGCAGAGAAGACGATCTTGCCGCAGGCAGCGCCGGGGGAGGCGGGCAGCGCCTTGCCGACAGCGGGAGCCGCCTTGAGCGCGGCAGCGTCGAACTGGGGATGGAGCAGGGTGTCGAGGTTGCGGGGCTCGATCATGGAGACCGCCTTCTTCTCGTCGATCATACCCTCGTCGACGAGGTCGCAGGCGATCTTGAGAGCAGCCTGTGCGGTACGCTTACCGCTGCGGCACTGGAGCATGTAGAGCTTGCCGTTCTCGACGGTGAACTCCATGTCCTGCATGTCGCGGTAGTGATCCTCGAGCAGGTCGCAGACCTTGACGAAGTCAGCGTAGGCCTGGGGGAACTTCGCCTCCATCTGGGAGATGGGCATCGGGGTGCGGACGCCGGCGACGACGTCCTCGCCCTGGGCGTTGGTCAGGAACTCGCCCATGAGCTTCTTTTCGCCGGTGGCGGGGTCACGGGTGAAGGCAACGCCGGTACCGGAATTCTCATTCAGGTTGCCGAAGACCATCGGCATGACGTTGACGGCAGTACCCCAGGAATAGGGAATATCATTGTCGCGGCGATAGACGTTCGCGCGCGGGTTGTCCCAGGAGCGGAACACGGCGCGAATGGCCTCGTACAGCTGGGTCTTGGGGTCGGAGGGGAAGTCCTCGCCGATCTGCTGCTTATACTCAGCCTTGAACTGCTCGGCAAGTTCCTTGAGGTCGGCCGCGGTCAGCTCAACGTCGAGCTTGACGCCGCGCTTTTCCTTCATCGCGTCGATGAGCTGCTCAAAGTACTTCTTGCCCACTTCCATAACGACATCGGAGAACATCTGGATGAAGCGGCGATAAGAGTCGTAAACGAAGCGCTCGAAGTTGGGATCGGGGTTGCCTGCGATCATAGCGGCAACGACCTCGTCGTTCAGACCGAGGTTCAGGATGGTGTCCATCATGCCGGGCATGGAAGCGCGTGCGCCGGAACGGACGGAGACGAGCAGGGGGTTCTTCAGATCGCCGAACTTCTTGCCGTTAATTTCTTCCATCTTGCCGACGAATTCCATGATCTGCGCCATGATCTCGTCGTTGATCTTGCGGCCGTCCTCATAGTACTGAGTGCAGGCCTCGGTGGTGATGGTGAAACCCTGGGGAACGGGCAGACCGATGTTGGTCATCTCAGCAAGGTTCGCGCCCTTGCCGCCCAGAAGCTCACGCATGCTCGCGTTACCTTCCGAGAACAGATAGACATACTTTTTGCTCATAGGTTTTCCTCCATTTAAAAATGTATCGCTGAGTGATTTATTATCAAGCCATATTATTATAGACAGAAAATCACCGACTTTCAATAATAAGTTGTGAAATTTTTGTCGAATCTCATTCTTTTTTCTGCCGCGCGGCATTCTTTGGTGCGGATTCGTCCCGTTTTTGCCGCGCGGATGCAGATTTTCTTGCAAGCGCCGCGGTTTTGCGATATACTATTTTTATATTTGCGCCGCCCGCCGCGCGCAGAGCAAGAGAGCATGGAGCATTCAATGGAGCTTTTGGAATTTGCAAAAACCGATACCGCCGCGCGTCTCCGCGCTGCCGCCGGACGCGGCGCGCTGCCGCACGCGCTCATCTTCAGCGGAAGCGGCGACCGCGTTGCCGCCGCGCGCTATGCTGCCGCCGCGATGGAGTGTACTGCCCAGCATAAGCCCTGCCTTACCTGCCCCGCCTGCCGCAAGGTGGTGCAGGACATTCACCCCGATGTTTCGTTCGTGCGCGACGCAGAGCACAAGGAGCTTTCGGTCGACACGGTGCGCGCAATGCGTGCCGATGCCTTCATTCGCCCGAACGAGGGCGCGCGCAAGGTCTACATCTTTGAGGACTGCACCATCCTGACCGAGAAGGATCAGAATGTTCTCTTAAAGCTGGTGGAGGAAGGCCCCGCCTACGCGGCGTTTTTCTTCTGTGCGGAGAATCCTGCCGTGCTTTTGCAAACCATTCGCTCGCGCTGCGTGGAGGTCAAGCTCTCTCCGGTTTCGCAGGAAGCGGACGCGCCGGGTGAGCGCTCGCTGGAACTTGCGCGTCTGATCGCCGAGGGGTCGCATGCGTCCCGCGCGGCGTTCCTTGCAAAGCTGGAAACGCAGAAGGTGTCGCGCGACGATTTGTCCTCGCTTTTTGAGGAAACGCGCTTGTTGCTCTCGTCCGCCCTGCTGGGGCAGTATGGCGTGAGCGTACCGGAGTGTGAAGTGAGGGTGGCGCGGCTGCTTGCTTCTCGCTTGACAAAAGCGAAATTACTCGGCACAATAGATCTATTGCAGGAATATCGCAGCAAATGCACCTATAACGTCGGCGTTGGCCCCACACTGGGCGGTTTCGCCGTTGAATTGGAGGAAATCCTTTGACAGAAGTGATCGGAGTCCGCTTTCGCGGCGGATGCAAAGAATATTATTTTGACCCGCACGGCATCGCAGTCGAGCCCAATGAGTTCGTCATCGTCGAGACCGCGCAGGGGCTCGAGTACGCCCACTGCGTCTCGGGCAACCACGAGGTAGCAGACGACGCTGTTGTCCAGCCGCTGCGCCCGCTTGTTCGCGTGGCGACAGAGAACGATGACCGCACCTATGCCTACAACAAGAGCCGGGAGAAAAACGCCTTTGAGGTCTGCCAGAAGAAGATCTTAGAGCGCGGGCTCGACATGAAGCTCGTGCGCGTGGAGAGCAACTTTGACGGCAGCAAGATCATCTTTTTCTTCACGTCTGACGGGCGCGTAGACTTCCGCGAGCTTGTGCGTGACTTAGCCGGCGTGTTCCGCGCGCGCATCGAGCTGCGGCAGATCGGCGTGCGCGACGAGGCAAAGATGCTCGGCGGTCTCGGCATCTGCGGCAGGCCCTTCTGCTGCTCGCAGTTTCTGGACGATTTTGTCCCCGTGTCCATCAAGATGGCCAAGACGCAGAACCTCAGCCTGAACCCAACCAAGATCTCCGGCACCTGCGGGCGCCTCATGTGCTGCCTCAAATATGAGCAGAACGCCTATGAGGACGCGGTGCGCCGCTGCCCGAAGGCAGAATCGTTCGTGGCAACGCCCGACGGTCTCGGCAACGTGAGCAGCGTGGACATTCTGCGCGAGCAGGTACTCGTGCGGCTCGACGGGCAGAACGAAGGCCCCAAGCGCTATCGCACCTGCGAAATTCAGGTGCTGCGCAACGGCAAGGGCTCGCGCGACGGCATCGAGATCCCCACGACGCTGCCTGAGCGCTATCAGGAGCCCGAAGAGGAAGAGCTGCAGCTCACGCCGAGCTTTTTCTCCTCTGCCAAGCCCATCGTTCCGCCCGAACAGTGGACGTCTCCTGCCGCAAAAGACGATGCGGACGCAGAGGAAGAAACCGAAAAGCGCCGCTCCCGCCGCGGCGGACGCGGGCATCGCGGCGGCAGAGGCCGCGGCAAGGGCCATGCAGAGGGTGGCGAAAAGGCCGAAGCCCCGGAAAAGAATGCAGAAAGCCGCAGCGAAAAGCCGCAGCGCAGCGAGAAGGCAAACGGCGGACGCCGTGAGCGTCCCGCCCGCAGCGCCGAGAAAAACGGCGAGCGCCGCGCCCCGCGGCAAAATAAGCCGAACAACGAAAATCCCGACGCGCCGAAAGCGCCGCGTCCTCCCCGTCCGCCGAAGGCCGAGGGCGCAGGAGAGGGCGGCGAGAACAAGCCGCGCCGCCGCAGTCATCGCGGTGGCAGAGGCCGCCGCAGAGGCGGCTCTCAGGGCGGCGAAAACACCGCGCCGAAGAGCGAATCGTAAGAAAATGAGAAGACCTGTGAAGCGTGCTTCGCAGGTCTTCTTTCTGCCCGTAGCGCGGCGCTCTTTTCTTTTTCTGCGCGCTGTGGTATACTCTTCCCGAAAAAACGACAAGTTCCAAAGAGGTGACGTTCATGCTGAAATTCAACAAGGTGCTGCTCGCCAGCGACTTTGACAACACACTCGTCTACACGCAGGGTGCGCTGGAGCGCGGCGAGGACATTCCGCCGATGAGCGCGCGCAACCGCGAGGCCGTCGAATACTTCATGCAAAACGGCGGCTATTTTTCGATCTCCACCGGTCGTGCGCTGCCCGCCTTTGCTCGCTATGCGCAGGATCTTCCCTGTAACGCGCCCTGTGTGATCGCAAACGGCGCCGCCATCTACGACTTTAACAAGGATTGCTATGTGGAAACGGCGTTTCTCGACGCAGACATCTACGATCACGTCGATGCACTGCTCGCCCGCTTTCCGGGCCTTTGCTTTGAGATCTATCACGATGACCGCCGCATCCACGTGCTGCACCCCAATGACTTTGTCCGCAACCACGAGCATCTGACGCGCGCCAAAACCGTGGAGGTACAAAGCTTCCGTGAGGTGGATCTGCCGATCATCAAGCTGCTCTTTGAAGAGGAAAAGCCGCTCCTGGACGAGGTGCGCAGCTTTATCCTCGCTCAGGAATGGGGCGCGCGCTACGAGCTTATTTTTTCGAGCGATCACCTGCTTGAGCTGACGCGCCGCGGCGCGACGAAGGGCGGCATGATCTTAAAGCTCGCCAAGCTGCTCGGCGTTGCGCGCAGGGACATTTACTGCGTCGGCGACCACACCAACGATATTCCGATGCTTGCCGTTTCCGAGATCGGTTTTGCGCCCGAAAATGCCATCTCCGAGGTCAAGGAGTGGGGCGCACGCATCGTCTGCCACTGCAAAGACGGCGCACTGGCCGACGTTGTGGAGATCCTTGACGGGCGATACTAAATTCAAAAAAGCGGCAAAGCCGTTTTTTTGAGAAAAGACGCACTCCGCTTCGTGCCTTGCTGCCCACAGGGCAGCTGCGACACACGCGGAGCGAGAAGAATAAATCGCCACGCGCATGTCGCGGCGATTTATGATTTCAATTTATTTTGCGCCGTGCGCGGCGCAAAATTCTGCGGCACTTTTTCCTTCCGCTGCCCTTTTTCGTACAACTTTTCGTTTGCTCACGCATATAATAGCCGGGTGAGTGAATAGCAGAAAGGAATGATACGATGAAGGAGAAAGAGATGGAGATTTGCTATGGTGACGTGGACGATATGATCTTCGGCAATGAGGGCTACGTCAGCGAACGGTAAATGATCAAAAAAGGCTCCGTGCTTTGCACGGAGCCTTTTATCGTAATTCACAGTGCCTTTTCGATCGTGCCGCCGCCGAGCACCTCGTCCCCGTCGTAAAAGACGACGGCCTGCCCCGCCGTCACGGCGCGCTGGGGCGTGAGAAGCGCAACATGCGCGCCGCCATCGGACAGCGGCGTCACAACCGCGTCGCATTCCTTCTGCGAATAGCGCGTTTTGACGGTGCAGCGCACCTCACCCTCAGGTGTGCCCGGGATCCAGTTCACACGCGAGGCGAGCAGCGCCGAGGAGAACAATTCTTCATTATCACCGAGAAGGACGGTATGATCTTCGGCATTTTTGGAGATCACATAGAGGGGGCGGTCAGCACTCACGCCGAGTCCCTTGCGCTGCCCCGCCGTGTAGCATTCAAGACCACGATGGCGGCCGAGCACACGGCCGCTGCCGTCCACAAAGTCGCCCGGCTGCGGCGTCACGCCGCCGTAGTCGCGCAGAAAGCGCACATAGTCCCCATCGGGAATGAAGCAGATGTCCTGCGAATCCGCCTGATGGGCGTTGGCAAGTCCGGCTTCCTCCGCCTTTTCGCGAAGCTCCGGCTTTTCAAAGCTGCCGACAGGCAGCAGCAGATGCGCAAGCTGACGCTGCGTGAGCTGATAGAGCACATAGCTCTGATCCTTGGTACGGCTCTCGCCGCGAAGCAGGCGGTAAATGCCGCGCGTTTCGTCATAGTCGACGCGGGCATAATGCCCCGTTGCGATGTAGTCAAAGCCCATTTGGAGCGCACGGTCTAAAAACGCGCCGAATTTCAGGCAGCGGTTGCAGTCGATGCAGGGATTCGGTGTGCGTCCCGCGCAGTATTCGCTCACAAAGTGATCCATCACCTCGCGCGCAAAAAGCGCCTGCTCGTCGAAAACGTAAAACGGTATGCCGAGTCCCTCGGCGATGCGCCTCGCGCCGTCCGTATCATTGCCGCAGAGCGCAAGCGACGCGCCTGCGCAGTCATAGCCCTGCTTTTGCAGCAAAAGTGCGGCGGCGGACGAATCCACGCCGCCGCTCATGGCGATCAAAACTTTTTTCTTCATCGGCTGTCACTTAATCCAGATATTTTTGTAAAAATGCCTCGCCCGAAAGTGCGTCGGACATCTCCACGAGCGTAGGGTTGAAGCCGCCGGCATAGTCGCTGCCGCGGTCTTTCAGGCGCACGCGCCCGGCTCGCACCGCCGGAAGCGAAACCGTGAAGAGCGAGCCCCTCCCCTCTTCCGACTGCGCCACGATCCTGCCGCCGTGTCCCTGCGCGATGCGCTGGCAGATGGGCAGCCCCAAGCCAAGGCCGCGCGGGGGCATGGGATCCTGCCCACCGTCGATGAAACGGTCAAACAGGTGCGCAAGCGTATCGCTGTTCATGCCGCAGCCGCTGTCGGCCACGGTGATCTTAACGTTCCGCCCCTCCGTTTTCACACGCACGCGGACACTGCCGCCCTGCGGCGTGAATTTGAGTGCGTTGGAGAGAAGATTGAGCAGCATCTTGCGGATCGCCGCGGCGTCAAGACCGATGATCCGGCTGTCGCGGTCGGACAAAAAGTCAAGCGTGACGCCCTGCATATTGAATAGGAAGTCTACTTCCCCGCATACGCTGCGGCAGACGCCTACAATATCGTCATCGTAAAGTTCAAAGCGTTTCCTGTCGAACAGCTGTCCTGCGTCAGTCAGGTTGCTGATCACGCGGTAGAGCCGGTAATAGCTCTGATAGAATGCCGCGGCGGTGCGGTCGGTCTTCGCGTCTTTTTCCCGCATGTCTGCCGGTACCAGGCGGTCAACTGCCGTATAGACCGTTGCAAGCGAGGTGCGCAGCTGCAGCGCAATATTCGGCAGCATGTCCGAAAGGATCTTCAATTCTTCTTCGGTATAATCCCGCATGGCATCTCCTAATGGTCGAGCAAAGTCCCTGCGGATAGCATTCACCGCAGAACGCAAAGCTTGCGTGGAAAGAATTTCATACCACACAATGCGTGGTGGTATACACTGAGCGTAGCAAAATTCTTTTCGAAAAGCAAGGAATTTGTGGAAATTGTGAAAATTCTGCAATTTCGTGCAAAAAGGTCTTGCAAAATGAAGCTCCCGCTGTATAATATCAAACGTACCAAACATTCGATATATTCCGCAAGATGAAAGGAAGTAAGTTTCTATGAGCATTAAAGTCGGTATCAACGGCTTCGGGCGCATCGGCCGCATGGTCTTTCGCGCCAGCCTTGACCATCCCGAGATCGAGATCGTCGGCATCAACGATCTCTGTCCCGCCGAGTATCTGGCCTATATGCTGAAATATGATACCATGCACGGCAGATTTGCCGCCGAAGTAAAGAGCAACGACTATGGCATCGTCGTCAACGGCCGCGAGATCCCCGTTTTTGCCGAGCGCAACCCCGCCAACCTCCCCTGGGGGAAGATCGGCGCTGAGTATATTGTCGAATCCACGGGCCTGTTCCTGACAAAGGAAAAATCGCAGGCGCATATCGACGCAGGCGCAAAGAAGGTCGTCATGTCCGCCCCGTCCAAGGACGATACGCCGATGTTTGTCTGCGGCGTGAATCTCGATTCCTACACGAGCGACATGCAGTTCGTCTCCAACGCTTCTTGTACGACGAACTGCCTCGCCCCCATCGCCAAGGTCTTGAACGACAACTTCGGCATCAAAGACGGTCTGATGACCACCGTGCACTCCGTCACCGCCACGCAAAAGACCGTAGACGGCCCGTCCATGAAGGACTGGCGCGGCGGCCGCGCGGCCACGGGCAACATCATTCCCTCCTCCACCGGCGCCGCCAAGGCTGTCGGCAAGGTCATTCCCTCCCTCAACGGCAAGCTGACCGGCATGTCCATGCGCGTTCCCACGCTGGACGTTTCCGTGGTCGATTTGACGGTCAACCTTGAAAAGGGCGCCACCTACGACGAGATCTGCGACGCGATGAAAAAAGCGAGCGAGGGCGAGCTCAAGGGGATCCTCGGCTACACCGATGAAGCGGTTGTCTCGTCCGACTTCCTCGGCGATGCGCGCACGTCCATCTTCGACGCCAAGGCCGGCATCGCGCTGACGGATACCTTCGTCAAGGTCGTCAGCTGGTATGACAACGAGGTCGGCTACTCCAACAAGGTGCTCGATCTCATCGAGCACATGTACTCGGTCGATCACGCGGCGCATTAACTTTCTTTTTTCTGTTCCTGTTTTTTTGGTAAAAAACGGGACGGTGCTCCTCTGAGGCAAGAGGGATCTGGTGCGAGATCCCTCTTGTTTTTTTCGCATTTTCGGTGGTATA
>ERZ780207.3272-NODE-3272-length-10544-cov-3.259891_pt1 | contig 10544 bp, 8 predicted proteins | sample MGYA00510977_ERZ780207 | MGnify/ENA primary metagenome ERZ780207 (study PRJEB29588, sample SAMEA2151383) | human gut metagenome | biome: human gut; feature: human-associated habitat; material: faeces | place: Denmark | collected 2008/2010 ... | reverse complement strand
CGGATTGTGCACTCCCATCCTTGGAGCGGAAAGCCGCACAGCCACAGTCAATCGGAGTTTCAACTTCTGCAACTCATCTCGCTCAATATCTATCGGGCAGCCGAACAGGTCGGTGTCACTTCTTTGCCGCGCCCCGTTCTCTATGAACTCCCGATGCGGAAACTGCCTGAAGTGATTCAGACAGTTTTCCACCACGTCCTCGGTTTGAGGGCACCGCCCGTCTTGTCTTTATAGTCTTAACTTAAGCTTCTGAATTACAGAAGACTACGAATTGCGTAGCCTTAGGAGGGCTATGCCTATACTTAACTATATTATTCAAAACAAATGAAATCAATACATATTATCGCCACTCTCATTGTGGCTACACTTGCTGTGTCCTTCAGCGGACAGAGCTATGCGCAAAAGAAAAAAACAGACGCCACCGTCACCGGACACGTCATCGACGCCAAGACCGGGGAACATCTCCCTTATGTGACAGTAATGGTCGGCGGCACCCAAATCGGCATCCAGACCTCATCGTCCGGACACTATACAATCCGGAATCTCCCTTTGGGAAAGCACGATATTGTCGCTTCCTTTGTGGGGTATAAAGATGCGTCCGTTTCACTTGAATTGGAAGAAGGAAAGTCTTACGAAGTGAATTTCAGCCTTGAGCAGGAGACTCTCTCCCTGGACGGAGTTGTGGTGAGCGCAACCAGAAACCACTCGTCACGTAAGATGGCCCCGACGCTTGTCAATGTCGTGGACAGCCGCCTTTTCGCCGGCACTTCGTCACCCACCCTTGCAGAGGGACTGAGCTTCCAACCGGGGGTCAGAGTGGAGAACGACTGTCAGAATTGCGGCTTCACCCAGGCGCGGATCAACGGTCTGGACGGTCACTATTCACAGGTCCTCATTGACTCCCGGCCCGTATTCTCGGCTCTTGCCGGCGTGTATGGTCTGGAACAGATTCCGGCATCGATGATTGACCGTGTCGAGGTGGTTCGCGGTGGCGGTTCTGCGCTTTTCGGCGCTTCCGCCATTGGAGGAACAATCAACATCATCACCAAGGAAGCCCTGCGTTCGAGTGCGGGAGTAAGCCACGAGCTCACTTCTATCGGGATAAGCCGGGCTCTTGACAACAACACGAGCCTTAACGCTTCGATGGTTACCGACGACGGCCGGGGAGGGCTTTTCGTCTTTGGACAGAGGCGTAGTCGAAACGGCTACGATGCTGACGGAGACGGATTTACGGAAATTCCTACGATAAACTCCATCACGGTCGGCACAAGAGGACATATCCGGGTGAGTCCATTTTCGAAAATCCGGCTTGAGTATCACGCCATCAAAGAGGATAGGCGAGGAGGAGACCGTCGGGACCGTCCGGCACACGAGGCGCTCATCGTCGAGCAGACGCAGCACACAAACAACAGCGGTTCTCTCAGTTATGACGGCCAGAGTCAGGACGGCAAGCACCTGTGGAACGCATACATCTCGGCACAGCACATCAGTCGCAACAGTTACTATGGCTCTGGGATGGATCCGAAGGCTTATGGAAGGACGAGGGACCTCACCGCAGTATGCGGAGGGCAATATTCCTATAAATTCGACCGTCTTCTTTTTATGCCCGCGCAGCTCACCGCCGGACTGGAGTATAATTTCGACGACCTGAAAGATGTTTCTCTCGGGTATGATTACAGGACCGACCAGCGAATCCACATCGTCGGCACATATCTTCAGAACGAATGGAAAAACGCGCATTGGGGGCTTCTCGCCGGAGTCCGTATGGATAAGCACAATCTTATCTCGCGACCGATATTCTCTCCAAGGGTCAATCTTCGTTACAGTCCTTTCAGAGACCTGAGCTTCAGAGCCATATATGCGGGAGGTTTCCGTGCACCGCAGGCCTTTGACGAGGATCTTCACATCTCAGTCGCCGGCGGGGAACGAATAAGAATCCGACTTGCCGACAAACTCCGGGAGGAGCGTTCACATTCATTCAGCGCTTCGACCGACTGGTATCGCAGTTTCGGGAAAGTCTCACTCAACCTTATGGCGGAGGGATTCTTCACCTTATTGAAGAATACATACGCCCTGCGGAAGACCGGTGAAAAGGCGGACGAGGGAAAGAGCAGCATTATGGAGCGTTACAACGGGCCCGGTGCGAAAGTTTATGGCTGTACGATGGAGGGAAGGCTCGCCGTTGCGAGGATTTTCAGCTTCCAGGGAGGTCTGACTTTGCAGAGAAGCCGCTATGATGTGGCTAAATCTTGGAGTGACGACGATAAGGTCGCTCCGGAGAGGGAGATGTTCCGTTCGCCGAATTTTTACGGTTATATGGTCGCCCGTTACACACCGTTCAGAAATTTCGATATCGACCTTTCAGGCACCTACACCGGCTCTATGCTCACTCCGCACATGAAGGGAAGCGGTACGGATGTCGATGTTGCCGTCCGAACTCCGTCGTTCTGGGATATGAGTTGCAAGATCGGCTATGAATTCAATATAATGGGTATTTGCCGTCTGAAACTGTACACCGGAGTAAAGAATATTTTCAATTCCTATCAGAAAGACTTCGACAAAGGAGAGGGACGGGATTCGGGATATATCTACGGCCCGTCGCTCCCGCGCTCGCTCTTTTTCGGAATGGGTATGAGTTTCTAAAGAAGAGGGCGTATTCCTTGGAAACGTCTTGGAATACAAACTCAATCTATGCAAAAAATGCCGGCACCGGATATCTCCGATGTCGGCATCGAACTGTTTATGTTGCTTGTTTATTTAATTTCAATTGCCCTGTTGCTCGGAACTTCCTTCACAACCTCTTTCTTAGGCAACTCGATTTTCAGCACGCCGTGCTCCATCTTTGCTGCAATCTTCTCAGCATTGACAGACTCAGGAAGCGTAAAACTCTGACGGAATGACGTGTATGAGAACTCATGACGCAGGTACTGTCCATGCTTTTTCCCGTTCTCTTTCTTCTCTCCTTCCTTGTTCTCGGCCTCGTTGTTCTTTTCGGACTTCTTCTCAAGGCTGATTACCAACTCGTTGTCCGGGGTAAGGTTGATTTTGAAGTCATCCTTGGTCATACCAGGAGCGGCGACCTCGACTTCATACTCATTATCGCGTTCAATTACATTGATGGCCGGCGTTGATGATGCGTGTCTGTACTGAGGTACAAAAACTCTGTCGTCAATGTCAAACAGGTCATTGAACAATTCAGGCAACCAGTTCTGTGATTTCATAATAGGCATCATAATTTATAAATTTTAATTTTCGTTCAACTTTATCCGTCTTCCGCATCCCCTCGTTTGCGAGTTTCAGTTTCGGACGAACCTCTGTCGTGTTCCTCAGTCCCTTGGGACTTACCCGAACACGACAGAGGTTTTCTCAAATCCGATGCCGTAGCTATAATGTGCTGATAATCAGACAATTTGTCAGTAAATCAAGACAACTTGACCGATTTTTCTGACTTTTTGACAGACTGAAAGTCTTATTTACAGAAGGATATACTTTGCGACGAAGATTGCGGCGAGTATATATGCCGCCGGCGAAATCTTCTTGAAGTTGCAGCAAAGGAGGTTGATGAGAACGTAAGAAATCATACCAAGCATAATACCGTCTGAGATGGAGTAGCAGAGCGGCATCGCTATGAGAGTGATGAATGCCGGGATGGCCTCAGAGTAATTCTCGAAATCAATGTCGCGGATAGGTGACATCATGAACACGCCGACTATCACAAGGATAGGAGCTGTCGCTGCACCCGGGATGGCGAGGAAAATAGGGGAGAAGAAGAGAGCCACTGCGAAGCATACGGCTGCCGTGAATGCGGTGAGACCGCTGCGTCCGCCCTGTGCGATTCCTGATGCGCTCTCGACGTAAGTGGTGGTGGTTGAAGTACCGAGGCAAGCACCTGCTACTGTTGCGATTGCGTCAGACATGAGGGTCTTGTTGATGTCAGGAATGTTGCCTTTCTCGTCAATCATCTTTGCCTTTGTGCTGACGCCGACAACTGTTCCGATGGTGTCGAACATGTCGATGAACATGAAAGTGAAGACAACCACGAACATGTCGAGAGAGAATACCTGACTCCATTCGAACTTGCAGAAGATAGGGCTGACAGAATCAGGAACTGACGCGATGCCGTTGAACTTGGTGATGTGCTCACCTGTTGCAGGATCCTTCATTACAAGTCCGAGGGCAGCTGTCGCAATCATACCGATGAGGAGTGCTCCAGGAACCTTCTTCACAACGAGGAAAGAAGTGAGGATGAGACCGATGATGGCAAGCAGGGCTGTTCCGTGAGTGATGTCACCGAGAGCGACGGTGGTGGCATCGTTTGATACGATTACGCCGGCGTTCTTCAGACCGATGAAGGCGATGAAGAGACCGATACCGCAGCCGATGGCCTTCTTGATGGATACTGGGATGGAATCAACGATCCACTTGCGTACGTTGGTTACTGTAAGAAGGATGAAGATGATACCTTCGAGAAGGACAGCTGTGAGGGCGAACTGCCAGCTGTAGCCCATTCCGAGGCAGACTGTGAATACGAAGAATGCGTTCAGACCCATTCCCGGAGCGAGTGCGAAAGGCTTCTTTGCGTAGAATGCCATCACGAGAGTACCGATGATGGCAGCAAGGGCAGTTGCAGTGAAGACAGAACCGGTAGGCATTTCCGGAAGTGCGGAAAATATGCCTGGATTGACTGCCAGAATATAGGACATCGTGAGGAATGTCGTGATGCCGGCAAGAATTTCAGTCTTGATGGTGGTTACTTTCGGGTCCCATCCGAAAGCCTTCTGTATGAACTTGTTCATTTTGTTTTTTAGATAAAGTTGTTTTTGTTTTTCATGTTTTCGGACACACCATTTCCGAAACAAGAATCTGCGGGTTTATATGGTCTCCGCCGACCGTATCGAAAAGAAAAACACCGGCCATTCCGGCATGCGAACCGGAATGACAACGGTAAAATATCAATTACGTAGCTTAACTAAGCACTATAATCAGCAGCTTGAAGTGAAATTGAATTTAGGGATGTGGATGCAAGGCGCACGGCGCAGGAGGAACCGGAGCAACCTTTTCGGTTGTGAGGATTCCGACAAGCTGCGCAACGAAGCAGACGCGTCCCTAAATTCGATTTCATATTAGAAAGACCATTTAGCGGCAAGCGTCGGAACGCAATAGAATCCTGTGCCCGCGAAGTTGTAGGAGAGTTCGACCTCACCGCCGAGGCTGAGGTTAACTTTCTCCATGCCCTTGATTTGGTTGAGGTTAACCCAGAACTGAGGCTCTGAAAGGGCGATGAATTGCGTTCCAGTAGGAACTCCTGCCTCATTCAGCTTGCCCTGCCAAGGCCTGTGCTCCCTCCAGAAATCCACGAATCCGGAGAATGTGCACCATCCGTGAGCGAAATTGATGCCCCACACACCGGTGAGCTGGAAGTTGTGTACCTGTTTCTTGCCCGCGCCGTCAACGGTGCCCGGAATGAGCTTGTACATTGCGCTGATGGACCAAGTCTTGCTGAAGTCCTTCGAGTGTCCGCTGTAGGTGAGACCTGCGAGCCAAGAGTTATTGAAGGACATTTTGTTGGTGAGACCGCCGTTGTACTCAACGTGGAGTGAAAGCCAGTCCATTTTTGTATTCTGCCAGAAGCAGAGTTCGCGGGAAATCTCCCAATAAGCGCCGAGAACACCGGCTGTTTTGGTTGCGCCTTCAGCCTTGCTGTTGCTCATGTAGTCCATATCCACGAAGAAGTAGGTGCTTCCCCAAGAGTCCGGCTTGAACATTTCAACGGTGGTGGTGAGATAACCGCGTGACCGGAGATCCTTTCCGTCCTTACCTTTGTACATGTTGTGACCGAAGTCGTAGTGGAGTTGGACATTCTGCGCGAATGCGCCGAGTGAGAGGAGGGCGAGAGCGCCCGTAAGAATTAATTTCTTCATACCTGAAATTGAATTATTTAATTAAAATTGGTGTGTCTTATCTATTCTTCAGTGACCCTATTGGTGTTAGCGTCAAAGTTCACCGCCGTATCCCCCTGCGGATCCTTACCGAACTCATAATCCTTGCCTGGAAGTATCGCATTGAGGATGATACCCACCAGTGCCGCAACTGCAAGACCCGAAAGCTTCGTAAATCCGAGGTCTATGCTTCCGCCCGGAATGCCGTAGTTGATGCCGATGCCGAGTACGAGTATGATTGCTGCGATGATGACGTTGCGTGAGGATGTGAAGTCCACTTTGTTCTCAACCACATTGCGCACGCCGACCGCCGAAATCATTCCGTAGAGAATCAGGGAAACTCCGCCGATTGTCGCTGCAGGCATAGCGCTTACGATTGCCGAGAATTTCGGACAGAAGGAGAAGAGTATTGCGAAGACCGCAGCGATTCTGATGACGCGCGGGTCGTAAACCTTTGTCAAATTGAGCACTCCGGTATTCTCTCCGTAAGTTGTGTTGGCAGGCGCTCCGAAAAGGGATGCGAGTATTGTCGCAAGACCGTCACCGATGAGAGTGCGGTGCAGACCCGGTTTTTCGAGATAGTTCTTGCCGGTTGTGGATGAAATCGCGCACATGTCGCCGATGTGTTCAATCATCGTCGCGAGTGCAATCGGCATAATGGTGATAATCGCGCTTGAGAGCAGTTCCCAATTCTTTGTGTCTGCGATTGCGAGTGCACTGCTGTCACGATGGACAGGAAGACCAATCCAAGCGGCTTCCTTGACAGCCGTGAAGTCCACAAGCCCGCAGCAGGCCGCTACGAAATAGGAACCGAGCACTCCGAGAAGAATCGGGATGATGCGAATCATACCCCGTCCCCAAATGTTGCAGACAACGATGATGACGATTGCAAGAAGTGCTATCCACCAGTTGCTCTGACAGTTGCTGATTGCAGAGCCGGCGAGGATGAGGCCGATGCAGATGATTATCGGGCCTGTCACCACAGGCGGGAAGAATCTCATTACTTTCTTTGTTCCGAAAGCGGCGATGAGCCCGGCGAGGATGAAATACAAAAAACCTGCACAGGCGACGCCGATGCAGGCATAAGGCAGTGATTGTTCAGCTGAGAGTCCGAAACCGCTTCCCATTTCGACTACGGAGAGGTAACCTCCGATGAAAGCGAAAGATGAGCCGAGAAACGCCGGGACTTGTAATTTGGTGATGAAGTGGAAAAGTAGTGTACCGAGTCCTGCGAAGAGGAGGGTGGTGGATACCGGAAGACCTGTGATTGCAGGTACCAGGACGGTAGCGCCGAACATCGCAAACATGTGCTGTAACCCGAGAGTAAGCATCTTTGGTTTGCCCAATGTCCTGGCATCATAAACCGGCTGTTGGGTGGTTGGTGCTTTTGACATAATTAAAACAAGATTACTAAACTTCGGACTGCAAAGTTATCTTCTTTCTCCTTTGCTACAAAATATAAATGCATATTTTGCCTTACAATCTATTAACATTGGATTGTTGATAAATTCGTGATTTTGTGTCAATATATTGATGTTTATGGAGATATGTGTCTTTATTAACCATTCGGAATGCTTAGGAATTGTAAGTTAAAAAATCCGGCATAAAAAATATATTTCGGAATACGGAAATGTTGTTGTAACTTTGCACTCTGTTTTCAACATCACGACAGACTATCAGTGGTGTTGTATCGAAGGACTATTAGTGGTATTATATTGTATTAGTGTTTAACGCGCGGCTTTGGTAAGCCGCAATTTTTTTGTGTCAAATGAAGTACACAAGGGTATTCCGTCCTAAATTCTTCCATCTTTTCCAGAAGGGACGGTACAGCAGGGAGAGATTCGTCTCCGACCTTATCGCGGGAATAATTGTCGGCATCATCGCCCTCCCGCTGGCAATCGCATTCGGAATCGCCAGTGGTGTGACTCCACAACAGGGCCTCATAACGGCAATAGTGGCAGGATTCCTTGTCTCAGTTTTCGGCGGTTCGCGTTTTTTGATTGGCGGCCCTACGGGGGCGTTCATCGTCATTGTCGCCGGCATAGTAGGGCAGTACGGTATGGCTGGGCTCACGGTGGCGACGATTATGGCGGGAATCATTCTGATTGTGATGGGTCTCTGTCGTATGGGAACCATATTCCATTTTATTCCATATCCGATTGTCGTGGGTTTCACGAGCGGTATAGCACTCACCATTTTCTCGACTCAGATGAAAGATTTCTTCGGTCTGGGAGATGTGGCTGTTCCGGCAGGATTCATTCCAGAGTGGATTTGCTATTTCCAGAACATTCCGAATATCAATTGGCTGGAGACTGCTCTGAGTTTCGGTTGCCTTGCCGTAATCATACTTTGGAACAAATTTGGCAGCAAAAAAATCCCGGGTGCCTTGATTGCGCTACTTTTGGGCACGGCCGCGTCAGTGCTTCTGGACCGCTTCTGCGGCATTGAATTCGCTACCATCGGCTCGAAATTTCCTGAGCTTGCAAACGGGATTCCGCTTCCAAAACCAACTATGCCTCAACTGAGTTTCAACGACGTGAAAAACTTGGTTTCCCCGGCATTTACAATAGCAATCCTCTGTGCAATAGAGTCTTTGCTCGCAGCTATGGTCGCTGACGGTGTGACGGGAAAGCAGCACGACTCCAACACAGAACTCATCGGGCAGGGAATTGCCAACATCATCACACCTCTTTTCGGCGGCATTCCCGCAACCGGTGCGCTTGCAAGGACTATGGCGAGCATCAACAACGGTGCGAGAACTTCGGTCGCCGGAATAGTTCACGCCGTGGTGCTCCTTCTGATCTATCTGTTCCTGATGCCGTATGCAGTTTACATCCCGCTTGCCTGTCTCGCTGCGATTTTGGTCGTGGTGGCCTACAATATGAGCGAATGGCGCACATTCCGCTATCTTCTCAAAGGTGACGGAGCCGATGTGGCTGTGCTTCTGATAACATTCTTCCTTACAGTCATAATTGACCTTACGGTTGCGATCGAGGTGGGAGTTCTTCTTGCCATCGTGCTCTTCGTCAGACGAATGATGCAGACTTCAAGCATTGAGGTTCTGGATCAGGCGAAGCTTGCAGCAACCGAGGATGACGAAAAGGCGGATTTGGAGGATACCGAATATCTCGATGTCCACAAGGGAGTTGAGGTTTATGAAATCAACGGTCCGTATTTCTTCGGCCTCGCAGCGCAGTCGGAGGAGTTTGAGAAGAGGAAAAATGCCGGAACTTGCGTGCGTATAATAAGGATGAGAAAGGTGCCGTTCATTGATTCGACAGGAGTGAAGAACCTCAGGAATCTCTGCGATATGGCGAAAAAGAGGGGCGTGCAGGTCATACTTTCGGGTGTACAGCCACGTGTGATGCGCACTCTTGAAAAATTCGGTGTGGATAAGGAACTCGGCAGCGAGAACATCTATGACCACATCATCCCGGCTCTTGCCGCCGCAAACAGCATCGCCGATCGCAATGCGGAGAGACGCCTTTGTGCTTCCGAAGGTCATCAGTAACAGCGGAATTTTCGTCGCCGTGGCGCTACTGTTTTTTTTCTCCGCCTTGGTCATCCACCGCATTGTGCTACGATTTTTGCAGGCTGTCACTCCTGCACACTGACGGAAGTAGCACTTCTGTCCGGTAAACGGCGTAATGTATGGCAAATTGGAACATTTTTGACAATTCTCATGGGATACACTGGGCTGTGAGCCAGTCCGAAATGATTTTGAGGGCGCACCTGCTGAATTGGTTCTGGCGTCCGCGTGAAGAACGGCGTGTTGTACGCACTAGTGTGACAGCCAGCTGCATAGACAAATACCTCGATATCTATCTCCCGCTCATAAGGGCTTTGGAACCTGACAGCGCTCCCGCTGCCGCCGAACCTGAAAGACTCTGGTCAATCTGGCTTCAGGGTGAGGAGTCGGCGCCTCCTCTTGTGAAGGCGTGCTGGAGAAGCGTACGTTACAACTGCCCTTCACACAACCTTGTGGTTCTTGATTCAGAGACAGTATTCGACTACATAACTCTGCCTGCGGAAATCAAAGCCAAGTGGCGTTCCGGAAAAATCTCACCGGCACATTTCACTGACATCTGCCGGGTCGAACTTCTTTACGAGCATGGCGGGATTTGGCTCGATGCGACGGATTTTGTCGCGTCCGACTTTCCCGAATGGCTGTGGAACGAGGAGTTCTTCCTCTATCTTGCCGGTCACATCAATGACTACACCTTTGTCCAAAACTGCTTCATACGGGCCCGAAAGGGAAATTTCCTCGTCAAGGCGTGGCGTGAACTCATGTTTGCCTACTGGAAGGAGAATAGCCGTCATTTCCACTACTTCCAGCATCAGATGATGTTTAAAAAGATTGTCGAAAGCAACGACTATGCAGCCGCTCTGTTCGCGAAGATGCCAAAGATTCTGCAGGATCCGACCCATTGTCTGTGGTGGGACTACAGGGACTTACCATTTGATAAGGATACGTTTGACGCTGTCACGTCCAGGGCGATGTTCCAGAAAACGGCCTACAGATACGAATCTGCCCGGAACCCACTCCCGGGGAGCTTTGCAGATGAGATGATAAACCGGATGTTTCTGTGAGATTAAGGCGGATGC